>CETS01161659.1_pt1 | contig 12636 bp, 14 predicted proteins | sample 356391 | NCBI WGS metagenome assembly CETS01 (sample SAMEA2622673, study PRJEB7988) | marine metagenome | isolation source: saline water (ENVO:00002010), including
CATACCGAAAGTCTATAGCACATACGAATCACTAGCCTGTGAGGCAGACACGGATTGGTTGCTTTAGCTGCATCCTAGACGAGAAATACTAAGCTTGCAGCGAAGCATGGAGTCGCACGGGCTCAGTGCTCAGAATTAGAGCAAAAAAAAGCCCCGGAAGATATCCTCCGGGGCTTTTCTGTTCAGTTCTAGGCTGATGCCTTGGCGAGATTGCGCAGCACATAGTGCAGGATGCCGCCATTTCGATAGTACTCCATCTCGTTCTCGGTATCGATCCGGAGGAGCGCCTTGATGGTTTTCGTTTCCCCGTTCGGGAAGGTGACTTCGATATCAACGTCCTGACGCGGCGTGATGTCGGCAACGCCTTTAATCGTCACAGTCTCATTGCCCGTCATGCCAATATCGGCCCAGCCTTGACCTTCCGGCAGCTGCAGTGGGAGCACGCCCATACCGATCAGGTTTGAACGGTGGATACGCTCAAAGCTTGAGGCAGCCACAGCGCGAACGCCCAGCAGAATCGTACCTTTCGCCGCCCAGTCGCGTGACGAACCGGTGCCGTATTGCTCGCCGGCGAACACAACCAACTCTTTGCCGTCGGCCTGGTACTTCATGGCCGCGTCATAGATTGGCATGACTTCGCCATCCGGCCAGTGCTTTGTGACACCGCCTTCTGTCCCCGGAACCATCTGGTTCTTGATGCGAATGTTGGCGAATGTGCCGCGCATCATGACTTCGTGGTTACCGCGACGTGCGCCGTAGGAGTTGAACTCGCGAACCGGCACACCTTTTTCCTGAAGGTACTTACCAGCAGGGCTGTCAGCCTTGATGTTACCAGCTGGGGAGATGTGGTCGGTAGTGATCGACTCGCCGAACAGGCCGAGGATGTTTGCACCGATGATGTCGTCGGTTGCTTCCGGCTCCATACCCATGCCTTCGAAGTAAGGTGGGTTCGCCACGTAGGTCGATTCCGGCCAGCCATAGGTTTCGCCGCCTTTGACTTCGATTTTCTGCCAGTGCTCATCACCTTTGAACACGTCGCCATAACGCGACTCGAACATTTCAGGTGTGACACACGAACGAACGATCTCAGTAATTTCGTCATTGGTCGGCCAGACGTCAGACAGGTAAACCGGCTTGTTCTCGTCGTCATAACCAATCGGGTCACGTGTCAGGTCGACATTCATTGACCCCGCAAGGGCGTAAGCCACAACCAGCGGAGGACTGGCGAGATAGTTGGCGCGAACGTCAGGGTTCACGCGGCCTTCAAAGTTCCGGTTACCGGAGAGGACCGACGTCGCCACCAGATCCTCAGCCGCAATCGCCTTGGAGATTTTCTCAGGCAGCGGACCAGAGTTACCGATACAGGTTGTGCAGCCATAACCGACGAGGTTGAAGCCGAGCGCATCAAGATCGTCCTGAAGACCAGCACGTTCCAGATAATCAGTCACGACCTGAGACCCTGGCGCGAGCGATGTCTTCACCCAAGGCTTCACTTTCAGGCCGCGCTCCAGCGCTTTCTTGGCGACGAGACCCGCAGCAATGAGGACGGATGGGTTTGAGGTGTTCGTACACGATGTGATCGCCGCGATCACAACATCGCCATGGCCGATTGTGTAGTCTTCGCCTTCGACTTTCGCACGCTTGGTTGCCTCGTCGAGCTTCTTGAACTCTGTGTCCATGGTTTTCGCAAATGCGTCCGCAGCATCGTCGAGAATGATGCGATCCTGAGGGCGTTTTGGCCCGGCAATGCTTGGACGAACGGTCGAAATGTCGAGTTCGAGCGTGTCTGTATAGGTTGGATCACCCATATCTTCGCGCCACATACCCTGGGCCTTGGCATAAGCTTCGACCAGGGCAACCTGCTCTGCCGGGCGACCGGTTGTTTTAAGGTAATCGAGTGTTTCGCTATCAACCGGGAAGAAGCCACATGTCGCGCCATATTCCGGCGCCATGTTCGAGATCGTCGCTTCGTCTTCCAGAGACAGATTGCCGAGGCCAGGACCGTAGAATTCAACGAACTTGCCGACAACACCCTTCTGACGCAGCATGTCCACAACGGTCAGAACGAGGTCAGTCGCGGTGACGCCTTCAGCCATTTTGCCGGTCAGCTTGAAGCCGATGACTTCCGGGATGAGCATAGAAACCGGCTGGCCGAGCATGGCGGCCTCAGCTTCGATACCACCGACACCCCAACCGAGAACGGACAGGCCATTCACCATGGTTGTGTGGGAGTCTGTACCAACGCAGGTATCCGGATAGGCGACGGTCTCGCCGTCTTCTTCCTTCGACCAGACCGTCCGGGCGAGATATTCGAGGTTCACCTGGTGGCAGATGCCAGTGCCAGGAGGCACAGCGCGGAAGTTTTCAAAGGCCGTCTGCCCCCATTTCAGGAACTCATAACGCTCTTTGTTACGTTCATATTCGCGCTCAACGTTTTTCTCGAAAGATTGCGGTCCGCCGAAGAAGTCGACCATGACCGAGTGGTCGATGACGAGATCGACCGGGACTTGTGGATTGATCGCTTTCGGGTCTGCACCGAGCGCTTTTGCAGCGTCGCGCATGGCCGCGAGGTCAACCACGGCAGGAACGCCGGTGAAGTCCTGCATGAGAACGCGTGCCGGACGGTAGGCGATTTCGTGCTGGGCAGAGCCTTTGTCGTTCAGCCAGGCAGCGAATGCCTGAATGTCTTCTTTCTTGACCGTGTCGCCATCTTCAAAGCGCAGGAGGTTTTCCAGAAGCACTTTGAGTGAGGCCGGAAGACGTGACACGTCTCCCAGTCCGTTCTTTGCTGCCGCTTCAAGGCTGTAATACGTGTAGGTCTTACCGCCGACATCCATGGTCTTTTTGGATTTAAAGCTGTCGAGAGATGCCATGGGCTATTCTTCCTTCCTGCGATGGTGCAGCTTGCGTGCACGGGGTCAGAGTGGATATGCGTTGGCGTTGTCTTATCGCCACACTTATTGATCTGCAATTCGTCTTTGGTCGGGAAAGTAGCTTAGCGTGTCAAATATCGCCAGATTTGGCCAAATTGCTCTGAAAACTGAGGATGTATCAGCCGTTCGCGGCTATGCGCTCCTGTTTTCGGACCTTAATTTTTCACTTTCCTATGGTCAGTTTGCAGCCGTCAAAGGACCTAACGGTTCAGGCAAGACGACGTTCCTGCGTATCGTGGCTGGTCTGGCGGAAACAGAAACAGGCACGATCAAGCGATTCGTTCCGGAGACAGCAAGCGGGCGCGGCCTGTTCTTTCTCGGGCACGAGCTGGGGCTGCGTACCAGCGAAACACCAAAATCGCATCTCACCGACTGGGCCGACATTCATGGTGTCTCCCGGCAGTCTATTCCCGGCGCCCTTCAAAGGCTTGGCCTCGAAACGCGCCAGGATGTCCCGGCCTGGTCCTTATCGGCCGGCCAGAAAAAGCGCGTCGCGCTCGCGCGCGCACTGGTTGCGCCCTGCCCGATCTGGCTTCTTGATGAACCGGCGTCTGCGCTTGATGTCAAAGGGCAGACACTTCTCTGCGCGCTGATGAAGGAACATCTGTCTGATGGTGGCGCAATTCTCGCGGCACTTCACGACCCCATGGAGATCAGCCCGGATATCGAGCTTGATATTGGGGCATTCGTCTCATGAAGGGCGTTCTGGCGATCTTTCGACGCGAGCTCGTGCTCGCCTGGGCTGGCGGTTCTGGGCTATTCCTGCCCGCCGCCTTCTATGCCGGAACAATCTTTCTGGCGCCGCTCGGTATCGGTACAGAACCCGGCCTTCTGTCTCGGCTGGCACCGGGTTTGATTTTCGTTTCCCTCTGTCTGGCCTCACTGACCACGCTTGAGCGCATCTTTCAGGCTGATCTTGAGGTTGGCGCGCTGGACCAGCACAGGCTCTCAGGCCTTTCGATGGAGCTTGTCACCGTCGCCAAGGTCATGGCGCACTGGCTGGTTTCTGGTTTGCCGCTCGCGGTGCTCACACCGGTTGCCGCGCTTATGATGCGCGCTGAAACACCCAACCTGATGAGCATTCTTCCCGTCCTTCTGGGCAGTATCACGATATTTTTATGGGGCGGTGTGGGCGCATCTCTCACAGCAGGCCTCAGGCGGAGCGGACCGCTGGTCGCCCTGCTCGTTCTGCCCCTGTTTGTGCCGGTTGTGATCTTCGGAAGCGAGGAACTCAACCATGTGATAACCGGCCAGACCTTTGGCGCAGGGCTCGGACTTCTGGCCGCGAATACACTCGCAGCGCTGGCAATCGCACCCTTTGCCATGGCGCTCGCCCTGAAGCTGGAGTAAAGCGAGAGCCCATGTTTTCGACCTTTGCCAATCCTCACCGTTTCATGGCTGTGTCCAAGCCTGTTCTGCCGGTTGTCTCGGTGATTGCGGCCGTCATGCTGATCACCGGTTGGGCATGGGCGATCTGGTTCGTTCCTGATGAGCGATATCAGGGGCCGACCGTGCAGATTATGTATATCCACGTGCCCGCCGCCATGGTGTCCCTCATGGCGTATGGCGCAATGGCCGTCAGCAGCCTTCTCTACCTCACCCTCAAGCACAGCGTGGCAGACGTGGCGGCAAAATCAGCCGCGCCGATTGCTGCCGCCCTGTCTTTTATCTGCCTGGTCACGGGCTCACTCTGGGGCCGCCCCACATGGGGAACGTACTGGATCTGGGACGCACGCCTGACCAGCATGCTGTTCCAGCTGTTTCTTATTCTTGGATACATGGCGTTGCGCTCTGCTTTCCAGCGCGAGCAGGATGCGGCACGAGCCGGGGCAATCCTCTGCCTTGTTGGCGCGGTAAACCTGCCAATCATCAAATTTTCGGTCGACTGGTGGAATACGCTTCACCAGCCCGCTGGATTTCTCAAGCTAACTGGCGAATCCAGCCTGTCTGCAGAGTTCTTCTGGCCGCTACTTTTCAATCTGGTAGGCGTCGTATTTCTCTTCGCGGCTTTCACGCTCGCAACCATGCGGGCTGAAGTCTACAAACGGCAATACGAAGCGAAACTCGCACGCATGAATCGGGGTGGCGTATGACTGGGGTTGTAACGGGTGGCCAAACCTTCGTTCTTGCGAGCTTTGTGATCAGCGCAGCCGTGTTGATCGGGCTGGCAATCTGGACGATTCAGAAATTGTCGGCGTCGAAGAAAAAGCTCGCAATGCTTGAAAAGCGAAGTGAGACGTCAGACTGAAGCTTGAGCTTCAATGAGATAATCACCAGATCGCCGCTGAGGACGACCTCACCCAAACTTGGGCCAAATAACGGGACGACCCGACAGGAGCCCCCTTATGCCTTGGGTTTATCTCGTTCTTGCCGGTTTCCTTGAAATCATCTGGGCCTTCGCCATGAAGCAATCGCATGGCTTCACTCGGGTTTTTCCGACGCTTGTCATGGCTGTCGCCATGATGGGGTCTTTTGGCCTTCTGGCTCTGGCCATGCGTCATCTGCCACTGGGTACAGCTTATATGACCTGGACGGGGATCGGTGCAGTTGGCGCATTCATTGTCGGAGTGACGCTCCTATCGGAGCCCGTCTCGCTCCTGCGCATTGTGGCGGCATTGCTGATCGTCAGCGGCCTTATTCTGATGAAGTATGCGAGCTAGCCAACATGAAGGACAGAGGTCGCGGAACAGAGCGATCAGCCCTTCTTCTTTTTTTCCTTCTTGTCTTTTTTCTTCTTTTTCTTTTTCTCGTCGTTGGTCTTTTTCTTCGCCTTCACATCGACCGGCGAGTCCAGCTCAGCGAAGTCCACGCCATCCACATTTGCAAGCAGACCGAGAATTCCGACAAAGGCGCGGCGCCGGTTTTTTGGCAGCATTGACAGAATTGCATCATCTGCCTTCTGAACGACTGGCTTGCTGGCATCGAGAGCGCCCTTGCCATCTTCGGTGAGGTGGACCGACTTGGCTCGCGCATCGAGTTTCGCCTGACGACGCTCGACCAGTCCGCGCTTTTCCATACGCTGAACCATGTCAGCGAGAGTCGAGCGATCAATACCTGTAGTTTTCACGAGTTCCGACTGCGTGCAGCCTTCATGCTCTGCCACCGCAGCCAGCACTGCGAACTGACGCAAAGTGATGTCTGCCGCACCCATGCCTTCAAACTGTTCCGCTGCGAACTGTTGGGCGCGATGCAGCAGGTGACTTGCCGAGCGATCCAGACTGAACTGGTTTTCGGTTTCTTCAGATACCACGCTTCTCTCCCGCTCAAGCGATGATTGATTTTCGAAACTACTCTGCCAGTTTAGCCATGAATTGTTGCAGTCTGGTGAAACTGATCGTGTGCGGACGGCTTAACCCAGAATGCTGAAAATATGAAGCTTTGCGAGGAAACTGACGAATATGGACAAACCAGGTGCAAGTTTTCGCATGGCCATTCCGGATGGAGACGATCGCGAACGGCGCATGTGTGAGCGCTGCGATTTCATTGACTATATCAATCCACGCGTCGTCGTCGGCTCAGTTGCGACATGGGAAGATCGCATCCTGATCTGCAAGCGCGCCATTGAGCCGAGGCTTGGTTTCTGGACGCTGCCTGCCGGTTTTATGGAAATGGGGGAAACAGTCGAAGACGCCGCAAAACGTGAGGCACAGGAGGAAGCCTGCGCCGACCTGGAGCTGGAGCGGGTTCTTGCGGTTTATTCCATTCCCCGGATCAGCCAGGTGCAGGTGATGTTCAAGGCCAGGCTTCTCAATCCTGACGTTGCTCCGGGCCCGGAAAGTCAGGAGGTCAAACTCGTGAAATGGGACGACATACCCTGGGCTGGTATGGCTTTTCCATCAGCCATCTGGGCCCTGAAAAACTGGAAAAGCGTTGAGGGGCGGACAGACTATGTGCCCTTCAGTAATCCACCCGATAGCGAGCATCTGACGCGCTAAACGGGCTTTTCGCCTTCCCAATGCTTCATCGTGTAGGGCAGATTAGCCAGCATGAAGAGTGCTACGATGACAAAATTGCCAAGCTTCATCCACGCCCAAACCGATTCCTGATCACGCGAACCAAACTCGACACCGAGGAGTGTGTAGGGTTCTGTTGGAACGAATGTGATGCCAAGCAGCGTCAGGGGAGATTCCGGAAGCGGGCAGAAATAACGCCAGAGAAACTCGTTCAGCAGGGCGAGGAAGATGAAGAAAAAGCCCCAGCGGAGCGTCAAAGTATTCCAGGCAAAGTCTGGCAGTTCGAAAGCGTGGTCGAGCATCATCTTCCAGAAATTGCGCCCAACAGCGAGGCCGCCCAGCAGAACCACGGCGAACAGTGAATTAATGATGGTGGGCTTGATATATGCGAAAGCTTCCTGTTGCAGCGCGATTGTCAGCACACCGAAAAAACCGACCACACTGCCCGAGAGGATGAGCATTGGCGGAATTTTCTCTTTGTTCATAAGTTTGTAAACGATGACCACGGCTGTAGATGCCATCAGGGCGCCAGTGGCCCAGAAGATTGCCGCATCACTTGTGAAAGCACCGTCGCCTTCAGGCAGGAAGCGGCCCATCACAGTGTAGGTCAGGATAAATGCGATGGTCGGCCCAAGTTCCGCCCACAGATTTGTTGGCGATTTGTCCGAGCTTTTTTCGCTCTTTTCAGGTGCATCAGTCATAGCCACGTTTACGCACCATTCCGGCGACCAGTTCAATCTAAAACTTGAAGGATGTTGCTCGCGTTTAGCGGGCGAGGAGAAGCACCAGCGCTACTGGACCGAACATTGCGAGCCCCAAAAGGAGGAATAAGCCGATCATTTCCAGTCGAGCACGAGTGAGACGATATTTGGAGGGGTGTTGGACCACACCATAAACAAGCATCACGGCGGCGACTGAAAACGAGATCGCAATGACAGGCCCTGGAGGCAACACAAGACCTTGCGCGAGCATGCCGAACAGAACGGCCCCTCCAGCCAAACTGACGATCAGCCCCAGGAGTGCGGGAAAATTTGCATTGATTGAGCCGCCTTCGCGGCAAGCCTTAGCGAGGGCAAAGAGTGAATTCGTGGCTATCATGCCAGGGCAGAATAGAAGCGCGTAACCAGGTGGTGCATCCGTGTGGAGTAGCAAAATTGAACCGATGAACGCGCAAGCCCCCAGGCCGCCCAAGATTTTGCTGGGGAGCTGATCTTTCGAAAGCCCTAGAGATCTGAACGGGTGAACGAGCGCGCGCATACTGCAATCCTAGCGTCAAACAGAGCCGATTTCAATCTGTCGACTAGCCAGAGTGAGCTTCCTTGCGTGCTTTGAAGCGGGAGACGGCCTGACCCAATACATTTCGTGCATTTGCAACGTTCAACGCGACAATGGCGGCGGCGTATACGCTCGCCCCGACACCTGCTTCGACGAAGAGTTCGATCAATGCTGGCATATCGGGAACCAACTGCACGGCACCGGCCATGATCAGACAGGCCAGGAGTGTTTTGGCGAGATCCCCAGCTGGCACGGGCAGACGAACATGTCGGCGGCCTACCAAAGCAAGCAGAATAACGCCCAGCGCATAGCAGCCGACGGTCGCATAAACGGCGCCCATAATACCGATGCGTGGCAGGAAAATAATATTCAGACCGATATTGGCGAGCGCAGGGATCAGCATCAGAAGCGCGCGCTCCCCTGTCTTCCGCGCAAGCTGGAAGGCCTCCGAAAAGTAATGGATCAGAAGGCCGTTGAGGAGACCCGCCGCGGCAATCCACGGAATAATGTGACGCGCCTGCTCTCGCAGCTCCTCACCGATCATCACGTCGGCAATCGGACCAGCAGTCAGCGCAATGCCAACCGCCGCCGGAAGCGCGATGAGGAAGATCGACTGCGCCATGCTTCGGGCCGCTTTCGCAGTGCCTTCGGGACCTTCCTTCTCATAGGCGGCCATCAAAAGTGGTGAAGCCGCTGTTGCCGCCCATGCGCAGATCATGAGGACGGTTTTGTCGGCAACACCATAGCCTGCCGCATAGGCTCCCACAGCGGCCTCATCGATGAAGAACGCAATCAGGAAACGGTCTGATGCTGATAGAATGAGATCAAGAACGAGCGCTGCCGCAATCGGCAAGCCGTAGGCCACGTAACGACGCGCATTTTCGGGATCGAAACGCCCCGGCGCAGACTGTTTCCAAAGCCAGGCACCTTCACTGAAGGCAGCGATGGTGTAGGCGAAAGCCAGACCCGCCAGCGGTGCGGCAGCACCAAGTCCGGTAAAGGCGGCCAGCAAAGTGCCGACGACAAACCCGCCGACGAGCCGCCAGATCTCCACCAATGAATACCGCTTAATACGTTGGCTGGCCTTATGATTCTGTTGCGCGATGTTCGCGATCACAGAGACAGGCAGAAGAATGATCAGCCAAGGGAGTATGGACCGGAACTCTGGCGCGTTGCTGACCATGAACCAGACCATGGCGAGCGCCAGAAACGCTGGAAAGATCGAGACAGCACAGAGAGACAGTGTCGTACGATAGTGTACCGGCAGCGTCTTTTTCGCATCGGCTTCTCCGTTAAAGCGGTAACCGGCCGCTTCCACCCAAGTTAGGGTAAGCGTGTGCAAGAGATGCATGGTCGAAAGTGCTAACGCGTATCGGCCATATTCTGACGCTTCGAGCAGGCGCGTGAACGCAAAGACGGTGCCGAACTGAACCAGCGCGCCCATCAAGCTGACAGGCAAATACCCGAAAAGATGTCTTACAAGGTTCGGCAAGGCAGACTCCTACAGCGGAGTATCTAGCCGAAAGCTGTCAAAACCTGATTAACCAGACAGTTCAGATTCGCGCGCGTCGAAAGCATTTCGAGCGCTATTGATCTTCTGATAATGCGTCTGCCCCCAATTAGAGATCATGCCGATGGGTTCGCACAAAGACTCTCCAAGTGGTGTGAGTCTGTACTCTACGCGTGGCGGCACTTCCTGATAATCGCGGCGCTCAATCAAGCCGTCGCGCTCAAGCGAGCGCAGGGTCTGGGTCAGCATTTTCTGGCTGATACCCTTAATGGTGCGCATCAGTTCACCATTCCGCATCACCGGCTGCTGACGAAGCGAATGGAAAACCATGAGCTTCCATTTGTCGGCGAGCATCTCAAAAACCATGCGGGAGGGGCAGGCTTCGATCTCCAGAACTTCACTTTGATTGGCATCCAGGCGCGTGAGCATGTCTATTCCTCCAAATTTATTCATAGTTACCATAAGGTGTGTACTGGAACAACGGAAACTAACGTTTAGATTGGATCGGTCAGATACTTATTCAAATGGAAGGACACGTTATGGCTAAGATCGCAGTCGTTTATCATTCTGGTTATGGACACACCGCAAAACTCGCAGAAGCAGTCGCTGAAGGCGCCAAACGTGGCGGAGGAGACGTTGCTTTACTCAAAGCGGATGATCTCTCAACCCCTGACGAAGGCCCATGGGACGATCTGAACTCAGCCGACGCCATTATTTTTGGCGCGCCGACATATATGGGATCAGCTTCTGCTGGCTTTAAAGCCTTTCAGGACGCAACGTCCAAGGTCTGGATGAAGCAGGGCTGGGCCGACAAACTGGCTGCGGGCTTCAGCAACTCGGGCTCGGTTTCAGGCGACAAGCTCAATACGCTCCAGCAGTTCGCCATCCTGGCTGCTCAGCACGGCATGCTCTGGGTTGGTTCGGCTGAACCATCGGGCTTCAACATGAAGGAGCACACCTGGGCGGACGCAACCAACCGAGGCGGCTATTGGCTGGGCGTTGGTGCGCATTCACCGGTCGACACGTCACCAGAGGAAGCACCTGTTGAAGGCGAGTTGGAAACGGGTCGCAGGCTCGGAGAGCGCGTGGCAAAGGCCGCGGCGCGTTGGGTGAAAGGCGCCTAAGGCGTCAGCTGCCCAGCTGCATCATAGCGAGGCCCGCCACAAGGACGACCGAGGCGATGATCCGTCTCGGTCCAATCCCTTCTTTCAGGATCAACCAGCCAAGAAGCGCGCCGAACACCACCGCCGTCTCGCGAATGGCCGTGACGCGGGCCGCTTCGATCAGGCTCAGCGCAAACAGCGCCGCGCCATAAGACGCAACAGACAGAACGCCGCCGGAAATACCATATTTCATGACCGGCCGCATGGCATCGAACAGGCGGTCTTTGCGGGCATAAGCAGCGACGGCAAGAGTGCCAATCCAGTCAAGCATGAACAGCCAGACGATAAACGTCAGAGGCTCTTCGGCCATTCGCACACCGCGCGCGTCCGCGATGTTGTAGGCCATGATTCCGACGGCCGTCATGCCTGCCCAGAACAGCGCTGCGCGGCTGACAGATGCTGTCGCCGCCGTACGATTGCCCTGCAGAAAGCCGAAGCTGATCACGGCGATCACCGAGATCAGGAGGCCAACCACAGCGATGGATGAAAGAGTCTCACTGAGGAAAATGAATGCGCCTATGGCCACGAGCAGCGGCGCCAGCCCGCGCATGACCGGAAAGACAAGCGACAGATCCCCACGATGCAGCGCGCGGATCATGCTCATCTGATAGAAAAAGTGCGTCGGCACCGATATAACGATGGCGCCCCAGAGTTCTGGTGTGGGCAGCGGCACAAAAAAGGCAACTGGCGCGACAATTAATGCGCAGCTGACGGAAAGCACCGCGCGTGTGACGAGCACATCATTCGTAGCTTTGACGGCGAGATTGGCCAGCGCAAGGGTCAGGGCCGAAAACAGACCCAGACCAATGGCCAGCACTTCTGGGCTCACGACTCGAGGCCAACCAGCGCCCGCGAGAAGCTCTTGGCGGAGAAGGGTTGAAGATCTTCTGCGCTTTCACCGACACCTACAAAATGGATCGGCAGGTCATGGGCATCTGCAATGGCGACCAGAACACCACCTTTTGCTGTGCCATCGAGCTTGGTCATGACCAGGCCTGAGACACGTGCGGTGTGGCGGAAAGCTTCGACCTGAGACAAAGCGTTCTGGCCAACGGTCGCATCGAGCACCAGAAACACATCATGAGGCGCATCCGGATCGAGTTTACGCAGAACGCGGATGATCTTGGAGAGCTCTTCCATGAGCTCTGACTTGTTCTGGAGGCGGCCTGCCGTGTCGACGAGAACAAGATCCAGGTCCTCCTTGCGCGCTTTTTCGACGGCTTCGTACACAAGGCCCGCAGCATCTGCGCCCGTCGCCTTGGAAAGCACAGGAATACCGGCCCGCTCGCCCCATACGGTCAATTGTTCAATGGCCGCTGCGCGAAAGGTATCACCCGCAACAAGCAGCGCCTTCGCGCCCTGAGCTTTCAGCTTGGACGCGATTTTACCGATCGTGGTCGTCTTGCCGGATCCATTGACCCCAACGAAAAGCACCACGCGCGGACGAGGGCCATCAGCAAAGTCGACATGCACCTCCCGAGGGCGGAGAATCGCCTCGATTTCATCGGCCAGTGCGCCCTTAATCTCGTCTTCGGTGACCTCTTTATCAAACCGGTCACGCGCAAGGTTTGACGTAATACGCGCTGCGACTTTGCCGCCCATATCCGAAGTGATCAGCAGATCTTCAAGCTCTTCAAGCGTCTCATCGTCGAGGCGCTTTTTGACAAAAACACTAGTCAGACCGTCTGTGAGTTTATTGGACGAACGAGACAGGCCGGACGTCAGGCGCTGGAAGAAGTTCTGGCGCAGCACAGGCGGCTCTGGCTCTGGCTCTGGCTCTGGCTCTGGCTCTGGCTCTGGCT
>CETS01058997.1_pt1 | contig 12620 bp, 10 predicted proteins | sample 356391 | NCBI WGS metagenome assembly CETS01 (sample SAMEA2622673, study PRJEB7988) | marine metagenome | isolation source: saline water (ENVO:00002010), including
AAGTCCGGCCCGAGGCAAAATAAGAGCAGGGTGCTTACGTTCTCCTTGGATGGGAAGGCGCCGCCGCTGCCTCCCCTAATGCCCAGGGAATTCCCTCCGATCGCTCCGCCTGCACGTTTCGGTGACGCTCGGATAATCGAGCAGGGTCGCATGGCGTACCTCAACACCTGTGCGACCTGTCATGGAGGAAATGTCCGCACGGCCGGTATCATTCCGGACCTGCGACGGTCCGGGACGATCAGCGATCGGGATGCCTTCTATGCGGTTGTCGGCGAGGGAATATTGGCGGACCGAGGGATGATATCTTTCTCGGAAAACTACACGCGCGAAGAGATCGAGGCAATCAGGGCGTACATCGTCAGTCGTGCGAACACCGATAAGGAGCGTCGCCAGCGTTAGCCTCGTTTGGCTCAACACGGAGAGACGGCGGTGCGTGAGGAAAGGATCGGAAGCGGCCATCTATGATCGATAAAATCTACCCCGACGCCGAGAGTGCTCTCTCAGGTCTGCTGTTCGACGGTATGTCTCTCGCAGCAGGAGGATTCGGCCTGTGCGGAATACCTGAGACGCTGATCGCCGGGATTTGCGCCGCAGGTACGCGAGACCTCACCATCATCTCGAACAACGCAGGGGTGGATGATTTCGGATTGGGGCTGCTACTCAAGAATCGACAGGTTCGTAAAATGATCAGCTCCTACGTCGGCGAAAACAAGGAGTTTGAGCGGCAGTTTCTCGCTGGAGAGCTGGAGATCGAGTTCAACCCACAGGGGACGCTTGCCGAACGCATTCGGGCAGGGGGCGCCGGAATTCCTGCGTTCTATACCCGCACAGGTGCCGGTACAGTACTGGCCGATGGCAAAGAAGTGCGGGCCTTTCATGGCCAGGACTGCGTCATGGAAACCGGACTCACAGCGGATGTCTCGATCGTAAAGGCTTGGCGCGGCGACCGCTTTGGCAATCTGATTTTTCGTAAATCTGCGCGCAACTTCAATCCGATGATTGCTACTTGTGGGAAGGTGACTGTCGCGGAAGTCGAGGAACTGGTCGAGACGGGAACCTTCGATCCAGACCAAATTCATACCCCGGGAATATTCGTTCACAGGCTGATCCCGGCAACGGTGAACGAGAAGCGGATTGAGCAGATGACCATTCGCGAGGTCGAGGACGCGTGATGCCCTGGACGCGGGATCAGATGGCTGCGCGCGCGGCAGCAGAGCTGTCCGATGGATACCATGTCAACCTCGGCATAGGCATCCCGACACTCGTGGCAAACCATGTGCCCGTCGGCATTGATGTAACGCTTCAATCGGAGAACGGCATTCTAGGCTTGGGCCCGTTTCCCACTGCGGATGAAGTCGACCCAGACGTGATCAATGCTGGCAAGCAAACGATCACCGAGCTCGACCGCACGAGCTATGTTTCGTCCGCTGACAGCTTTGCCATGATCCGCGGAGGCCATATCGACTTGTCCGTACTCGGCGCGATGGAGGTGGATGAATGCGGAAGCCTCGCTAACTGGATGGTGCCTGGCCGGATGGTAAAGGGCCCGGGCGGGGCTATGGACCTGGTGGCGGGCGTACGTCGGATCATCGTCGTGATGGACCATGTGGCCAAGGATGGTTCGCCGAAATTCAGGGCGAGCTGCACTTTGCCGCTTACAGGATTTGAGGTCGTCGATATGATTATTACTGACCTCGCAGTGTTCGAAAGGCCAGATCGCGCCAGTCCATTTCGGCTAATCGAGCTCGCACCGGGTGTCACGATTGAAGCGATCCGTTCATGCAGTGAAGCGGAATTTCAGGCTGCAATCTAGCAACCCAGGCACCAAGCCGTGCCGTGTGTGGTCGGCCTCACTTCAGCAATTTGATCCGGTCGGTGATCCTTCGCGAAAGCTAGGGTGCTGAAATGTCGCGCATTCGCTTTGTTCGACGCGGGGCGACGGCGACTAAGCGAGGAGTATTGCAATTGCCGGAAATCACGATATAACGCGAATATAACGATCGGTATAAAAATATCGCGGGCAGTAAGCCCGGTCGATTGTGAGGGAGGATGCTATGAAGAAAGAAACATTCACCGCAGCTCTGTTTGCCTCAACCTGCACCTGGCTGCTTGCGGCCGGGGCAGCGCACGCGAGCAATGTCGACGCGGATGCACTGGCGGCAGATGAGGGCGCTCAGCAGGGTGATGCGGTGAGTGCGGATGACGTGCAGGAAGATCCGCAAGGTGAGGGTTCGGCCATTATTGTCACCGCGCAACGTCGCGATGAGCGTTTGACGGATGTGCCGATTTCTGTATCGGCAATCTCTTCAGAGTCGCTCGAAACACAGCAAATTCAGACAACGCTCGACCTTCCGAAAAGCGTGTCAGGCATGACAGTTTCTCATAACGGGTTGTGGGTGACGCCAGCCATTCGCGGTATCGGCAGCCGCGTTGGCGAGAACAGCGTCGCCCAATATGTTGATGGGGTCTATATTGCAAACCCCGTCACGGCGCTTGCTGAGTTCGCAGCGGTCGAGCGCATTGAAGTGCTTAAGGGGCCACAGGGCACACTCTTTGGCCGTAATGCTACCGGCGGTGCGATCAACATTATCACACCTGATCCCGGAGACATCCTAGATGTCCGCGGGAACGCTTTTTTTGAAGAGCGGAATGGCTGGGGCGGATCAATTTATGCCAACTTCCCGTTGAGCGACACGATCGCACTCAATTTCTCCGCCAATTACCGCGAGTCTGATGGCTGGATCACTGTCGCAAGCAATCCGATCGCGGGTGGAGCTCAGCCTGTTCCTGCGGGAACCCCTGCGAATTCGTTGTCCCACAGTGGCCAGCGAATTAAACTCAAGATTGCGCCATCGAATGATTTCGATGCCGTCTTTTCCTATTGGCGGGGAGAGCTCTCCGATCCCGGGGCTTCCGTCTACTCGGCAATCTCAAACACCCTTCTTGGGTTTGTAGGCCCTGCTCCCGTAAATCAAGTATTTTTGAGCTTTGTGCCAAGCAACGACGCGCAGTTTGACCAATTCTCAGCGAGATTTCGGGGAGAAATTGGCGATTGGCAACTTTCGTCTTTAAGCAGCTACCGCAGCGACCGAAACCAGATTTTGGTCGATGTCAGTCAATCGCTTAACGGACCCGTGAATGCGACTTGGGACTCGACCCAGAACACGCTCGCTCAAGAATTGATCTTGAGCAAGGCATCTGGCAGGCTTCAACCGGTCGTCGGACTATTCATCTATCACGATGACTTCGTGAAAGACTATGTCGGTGCTGGCCATCACCAGAATACGTTCTCGATTGCACCATTCATCGATCTCACCTACAACGTTACCGACAGTCTAACACTCATTGGCGGCCTCAGGTATACCGATGAAACTCGCGAATTCGGATATTTCTCCGACAACGGTCTTGTGAACTTTCAGGCTAGCAGAAATTACAGCAATTTTTCGCCGCGAGCCGTCATCCAGTACGACCTTGACGCCAATTCGAACGTGTACGCTTCCTTCAGCCAAGGGTTTAAGAGCGGGCTATATAACACGGACGCGACCGGCCTCACATCTGCTGCCGATCTAGCGGCCCAACCGCTCGATCCCGAGAAACTAACCGCTTACGAGATTGGCTATAAGCGCGGCGGGCGCAGCCTGAATGTCGCAATTGCCGGTTTCTATTACGACTGGGAAAACATCCAGACGAATCGGTACGTTAACGGCAACACGATCGCTCAAAATGCGGCCGGCGGAGAGATCTACGGCGTGGACTTACAGGTCACGGCAAATCTCTTCCAAGGTTTCCAAATATTCTTCAATGGGACCCTTATGGAAGGGCGCTATACAAGCTTCCCAAGCGGTAGCGCATCCGTGCAGGGCACTGCCGGTGATTTGTACGATCTCAATAATCTCGCAGGCCCGCTTGCGGTCGCGGTGGCGCAGAACTGGACCGGGTTGCAGCTTCTTAATGCGCCCGATGTCTCATTCAATCTTGGCTTCAATTGGGATATTGAGGGTGTAGGACCCGGTGTCCTGTCGATTGCTCCGAATGTCCGGTATTCAAGCGAATACGCCCCCAACGGTATATTGTTGGCCACGGACGGCGACAATTTGCTCAAGCGCAAGGCGGTTGCGATCACTGATCTCACGATTGGTTATGAGATCGGCCAGTTCACGATCAGTGCCTATGCGCGCAATTTGACCAATGAACAGTTCTATGCCGAGCCGAACTACAATGCACTCGGGGTCTATGGATTGTGGTCAGAACCCCGCACGATCGGTGGCCGGATTTCGTTCAGGTACTGACGAGAAGGCGGACGGGCGAAGCTCCCAACCGCCCGTCCGCCATAAGAATAATTTTGACCTACCGGGACGAGGAATTGCTGACATTGAAGCGTGGAAGAGACAGTCAGACATCGACGGAGCATTTCGACACGATCGTCGTCGGAGCAGGCTTTGCCGGACTCTACGCGCTGCACAGGATGCGCGGGCTTGGCCTCGATACGAAGGTTATCGAAGCGGCTCCAGATGTTGGCGGTACGTGGTACTGGAACCGCTATCCTGGGGCGCGATGCGACGTTGAAAGCGTAGAGTATTGCTATAGTTTCTCGACAGAAATTGATCAGGAGTGGAGCTGGACTGAGCGCTACGCATCCCAGCCCGAAATCTTGAAGTATCTACAGTTCGTAGCGGATCGTCTCGATCTGCGCTGCGACATTCTCTTCGAGACGCGCGTACGAAGTGGGCACTTCAACGAGAGTGAGAACCTTTGGGAACTCACGACGTCGATCGGTCAGAAGTTCACCGCCCGTTACTGCATTATGGCAAGTGGCAATCTAACGGTGCCCAGTCTGCCCAACATTCCAGGTATCGAAGACTTTGCCGGGGAGATCATTCACACGGCCGATTGGCCCTCCGAGCCTCAGGATTTCAGCCGAAAGCGGGTCGGCGTCATCGGTACGGGCTCATCCGGCTGTCAGGTAATTCCGATCCTTGCCGAACGGGCGAAGGAGCTGGTAGTCTTCCAGCGTACGCCCAACCATTGCTTGCCTGCCCACAATGGGCCGATCGAGCCGGAGTACTATTCCCGCCTGAAGCAACGCTATTCCGAACTGCGTCGACGCTGGCGCTCGTCTCCGTTGGGAACAAGCTGGCCTGTCGGCACCCGTTCCGCCATGGACGTGAGCGAGCGGGAGCGGCAGGCGGTATACCAGCACAGATGGGACGTGGGCGGTGCAAGCATCGTAGCCTCTTTCGACGATCTTTTTATCAGTCGCGAAGCCAATGACTCGATGGCTGATTTCGTCCGCGGCAAAGTCCGCGAGATTGTCGATGATTCAGATGTCGCGGAACAACTCGTGCCGGCGGACCACCCGATGGGAGCCAAGCGCGTAACGCTGGTCACGAACTACTATGAAGCCTTCAACCGGGACAACGTCCGTCTGGTCGCAGCGTCGCGCGCGCCGATCAAACACGCTGCTGAAGATGGGATCGTGGCCGGGGACGAGCTGATCCCGCTCGACGTGCTCGTTTGTGCGACGGGTTTCGACGCGATCACTGGAGCGCTGTTGCGTATCGACATCCGCGGCCGGGACGACGTCCGATTGAAGGATCTATGGCAAGACGGCCCCGAGACAATGCTTGGACTGATGGTCGCTGGCTTGCCGAACATGTTCATCGTCACGGGGCCGGGTAGCCCCTCGGTCTTGAGCAACGTTGTTGTGTCGATCGAGCAGCATATCGACTGGATCGCCGACTGTATCGAACATCTCGAGCGAAAGGGCTTTGCCACGATCGAAGCCGAGCCAGCGGCCCAGCAGCGGTGGATGGCGCATGTCGACGAAGTTGCCGCCATGACGTTGTTCCCCCAGGCGAAATCGTGGTACTCTGGGGACAATATCGAAGGCAAGCCGAGCAGGTTCACCGTTTATGTCGGCGGCTTGCAGGGCTATCGTGAGGCGCTGGAAGGTGCAGCAGAGGCCGAATATCGCGATTTCGTTCTAACCAAGTCGTCGGTGCGTGACGGCGCTATCGCTTAGGCGCTCCGAGTGACCGGCATTGGAACCGAGCGAGCCGCAGTATTGGCGGAACAGGTTAAAGCTTTTGTTCGCGAAATGGTCATCCCGTTCGAGCGCGATCCGCGCTTGGGACCGCACGGCCCCGATGAAGGGCTGGTTGACGAACTTCGGGAGATGGCCCGGGCCTTCGGCGTCTTGACTCCGCACATCCTGGCGGACGGAAGCCACCTGACGCAGCGGGAAACCGCAATGGTCCTAAAGGCAAGCGGTCTGTCGCCTCTGGGCCCAATCGCCTGCAACACGATGGCCCCTGACGAAGGCAACATGTACCTATTGGGTAAGATTGCCAGCGAGCCCCAAAAGGAGCGATTCCTGGCACCATTGGTCCAAGGCAGGGCTCGCTCGGCATTCTTTATGACCGAGCCGGCGGACGAGGGTGGTGCTGGCTCGGACCCGTCGATGTTGCTGACACGATGCGAACGTGATGGCGACCATTGGGTGATCAACGGGCGCAAAGCTTTCATCACCGGTGCCATCGGAGCCAGTGTCGGCATTGTGATGGCGATGTCGGATGACGGCGCTTGCCTGTTTCTCGTCAATCTCCCCGATCCCGCGATCAGGGTGGAACGGGTATTGGACACAATCGACAGTTCGATGCCGGGGGGCCATTCGGTAGTCGCGATCGAAAACCTTCGAGTACCCGCCGATCAGATGTTGGGTTCAAGCGGAGAGGGCTTCCGCTATGCCCAGGTTCGGCTGAGCCCTGCGCGATTGTCGCATTGCATGCGGTGGCACGGTGCAGCCACGCGGGCGAATGAAATTGCCACTGCATACGCCGTGAAGCGGCAGGCCTTCGGCAAGCCCCTGATCGATCACGAGGGTGTCGGTTTCATGTTGGCCGAGAACCTGATCGAGCTGAAACAGGCCGAACTGATAATCGACTGGTGCGCAGACGTATTGGACAAAGGTTCTCTGGGTACAACCGAAAGTTCCATGACCAAGGTCGCGGTGTCCGAAGCGCTCATGAGGGTCGCCGACCGATGCGTTCAGGTGATGGGCGGTACCGGTGTTTCTGCCGATACGATCGTGGCGCAGGTTTTCCAGGAAATCCGCGCCTTTCGAATCTACGATGGCCCTACCGAGGTCCACAAATGGAGCTTGGCAAAGAAGATCAAGCGCGACTGGCTTTCCAGAGAGTCGGTATGACTGCGGCAGGCGAAGCCAATCTTGGCACCACAGCAGTACGCGACGGTTTCGCATTCGATCAGGCGTCGCTCGCCAGGTGGATGGCCGAACACGTCGATGGGTTCGAGGGTCCGCTGGCTATCGAGCAATTCAAGGGCGGCCAGTCGAACCCCACCTACAAGCTTATCACGTCGCGCAAGACCTATGTGTTGCGGCGCAAGCCGCCCGGCCCGCTGCTCAAGGGAGCGCATGCGGTGGAGCGCGAGGTCGAAGTCCTCCGGGGGCTGGCCAAGGCCGATTTCCCGGTTGCACGCGTGCACGCCCTATGCACGGACGATACAGTGATCGGCACCTGGTTCTATATCATGGACATGGTGGAAGGACGGATTTTCTGGGATGCTAAAATCCCGGAGGTCGGATCGAAAGAACGGGCTGCCCTGTTCGATGCGATGAATGCGACCATCGCGCAGCTGCACAAGATCGACTATGTGACGGTTGGCCTCGGAGAATTTGGCAAGGCAGGCAATTATTTCGAGCGACAGATCGCGCGCTGGTCGCGCCAATACTTGGCGGACAATGCTGCCGGTCGCGATCCATACCTAGATCGCTTGATTGAATGGCTGCCCGCCAATATTCCCGAAGGTGACGAAACGGCAATCGCGCACGGCGACTTTCGCATCGACAACCTGATCTTTCACCCGAGCGAGCCGCGCGTGCTTGCCGTCCTCGACTGGGAGTTGTCGACACTCGGCCATCCTGGTGCCGACTTTGCCTATCACTCTATGATGTATCGCATGCCTCCGCATATCGTAGCGGGCCTTGCAGGTGCTGATCTCGGTGCCTTGGGTGTGCCGGACGAGGCGGCTTATGTGGCGCAGTATTGCCGTCGCGTCGGTCGCACCTCGATGCCCGGATATGACTTCTACGTCGCTTTCAACTTTTTCCGGCTGGCCGCAATTTTCCATGGAATCAAAGGGCGTGTGCTCCGCGGCAATGCAGCTAACGCCCAAGCACGATCGCGCGCGAAGGTGCTTCCGGAATTGGCGGCGCTTGCCTGGGACCAAGCGCTTCGGGCCGGCGCCCGCTGAGATAGCTGTGGCACCAGACTATATCCCTTGGCAGCTAGCGACTTTGTTCGAAGCGGTCGCGGACAGGATTCCGGACCACCTTGTGCTTGTGCAGGGACAAGTTCGTCGCACCTATCGCGAGTTCGAGCAACGAGCGAGCCAACTGGCTGCGGCACTCGCCGACATGGGTCTGGAGCCCGACGGCAAAGTCGCGATCTACATGACGAATTGCCCCGAATATAAGGAGGCAGAGTTCGCAACCGCTAAACAGCGTGGCGTTTCTGTGAGCGTCAATTTTCGCTATCTGGACGATGAACTGGTCTATCTGCTCGACAACGCCGATGCCGAAATCCTGATCTACCATCGGCGCTTCGCCGAGCGTGTATGGGCGGTCAGGGAACGGCTACCGCAAATGCGCCACCTCATCGAGGTGGATGACGGCGCTCCTTGCGAGAGCGTGCCCAAGGCAAAAGACTACGAATTCCTGATTGGCTCGCACGCACCAGCACCTCGCATTCCCAGACAAGAGGACGACATGGTCCTCGTCTATACTGGCGGTACGACCGGAGTCCCCAAAGGCGTGATCTTCACGCAAGCGGCGTCGCTGCGCTTCACTACGGTAGGTTATGAATTTTACGGCCTACCACAGCCAGGCAATGCGGGCGCGCTCGTCGAAGCGGCCAGCAATCTAGCTCGGCAAGGACATGCGCCCGTTAGCCTTGTCTGTGCGCCGTTCATGCACTCCGTCGGCAGCACGCTTGGCCACACGATGACCGTCTTCATGGGGGGCACGGTCATCATGCTCGAGGGTGCATCCTTTGACCCTGCCGAGGCTTGGCGGCTGGTTGAGCGCGAGAGCGTCACCCAAATCGTTCTGGTCGGTGACGCAATCGGTCGCCCTCTCCTCGACGAGCTTGATCGTGCGTCGGCAGACGGGTGCCCGTACGACATTAGTTCGATGCAACTGATGGCGTCGTCGGGTGTGATGTGGTCGCGCGAGGTAAAGCGCGGGCTGCTGCGTCACCATGACATGCGGCTTATCGACTTTTTCGGTTCGTCTGAGGGCGGCATGGGAATGTCCGTCGCGACGCGGGCGGAATTGCCCGATACGGCAGTATTTGTTGCACGGCGGAACGTCAGGCTTTTGGACGACGATGACGCCGAAATCCCTTGGGGCTCGGGCAAACCGGGACGGATAGCTGCGACAGGCGACATTCCGCACGGCTATTACAAGGATGCCGAGAAAACCGCGGCAACGTTCAAGAGTCTCAATGGCGTTCTCTATAGCATTCCCGGCGACTACGCGAAGATCGATGCCGAGGGGCGCATCACCATGCTGGGCCGGGGCACTGCCTGCATCAATACGGGGGGTGAAAAGGTGTTCGCAGAGGAGGTCGAGGAAGCTATAAAGCGGCATCCTGCTGTCTATGACTGTCTGGTAGTGGGCATCCCCGATCCGCGGTTTGGAGCGAGGGTGGCTGCAGTGGTCGCCCCCTTGCCGGACACAATGATAAACGAGGCTGAACTCCAAGACAGCGTCGCCGAGCAACTCGCGGATTTTAAGGTCCCACGCACAATTACGATCGTCGACACCATACCACGCGCAGCGAACGGCAAGGCCGACTATCGCTGGGCGCTTGAGCGCGCGGCTGCTCATGCCGGGGTGGCAGTCAGCGAATGAGGTCTTCCAGAGCAGTCTTGTCCAGATCATTGGCGGCAAAGTGGGCTCGCGTCGCGTCAAGCTTGGTGAATACGTCTTCGTAGCCAAGCGCGACACCGTTTGGATCGACATAAGTATAGCCGCCGGTCACGTGGAACAGTGTGATCATCGGTTCGCCACTGTCTTCGACGACGAGCGTATGTGTCTCGCCCGCAGGTTCGAATGCGTAGTCTCCGGCCGTGGCGACCCAATCATGTTCCAGATACCGCCAGCGTCCCCGCAGTGTGAAGGCGTGAACCGGGCCAGCGTGTCGATGCCGAGAAAGGATTCCAGCCCGGTCTACCCGCAACAGGTTGACGTAATAGCCCTGCGATACGTTGAACAGCAGCGGTCGGAATGAAACGCCGTCGGCTTGGTCCACCCATAGACCACCGTCGAGTTCAAGGGCACCGGGAACAACGGCGTCGGCGACCATCCCCAAGGGTTGGGGTAGCTGGTACGGGATGGCGGTCCGGTCGGGACGATTGGCTGCCAGGGTTATCATGCCGGGGTTCTCGGCTTGGCGGCACGATCCCTGAGATGGTCCTCCTTCGTGATGAAACTGTCGTCGCGACGGGGTCGGAAATTCAGCAGGCGCAACCCAGTTCGGCCGGCAGCAAAAGAATAGAGTGTCCCGCCCTTCACAAACAATGAGGAGCCGGGCAGTACGGTGCGAGGGCCCAGTTCGATCGATCCTTCGAGGATGTAGATGATCTCATCTTCATGATGCGCGTGCACCTCGATCGTTGCGTGGGGCTCGTATGCAACTTCGAAAAGCTGGAGTGTCTCCTCATCGCCCGGTTCGTGAAATGCGAGATGAGACGCCAGTTCGGCTTCACCCAGACGCGGTAGGAGATGCGGCGCAGCGACATCGGCTACACAGACCCAATTCAACGATTCACGCTCGTGAAGCCTGATTCTGGACATGGTGCCTTTCTCGCCGTCGCTACATTTCCGCCACCGCGCCTAGGCGTGGGGTGTTTCGTCCTTTGCTGCCACGCCAGGATGCTGGATGGCCGCCCCTCGCTCGATCAGCTCGTCTACAAGGGCACTGTCGAGACCCATGTCGATCAGAATATCGCGTGTTTCCCAACCCAGCGGCTGGGCTGATTGGCCGGTCGGCCCCGGCTCTCCGTCGCGCAGGATCGTTGGGCGGAGCGCCACCACTTTCCCTTCGGTAGGATGAATGTCGCTTTCGATCAGACACACGTCGTCGAGATGCGGATCCTCCTGCAGTGTTTCGAGGGAATGGCACGGCATTGCAGGTACGTCCGCCTCGCCAAATACCTTCAGCCAGTGCGCGGTTGGATGGCGGATCAGTTCTGCGTCCCGGATGGCAAACCATTGGTCGAGGTTGCGCATACGATCCGCCACGCTGGCAAAACGCGGGTCGACGATGCATTCCGGGCGTCCAATAGCCCGCATGAAAGCGCCGAACTGTGCGTCGGTATTGGTAGTCAGGCTGATCCATCCGTCCGCAGTGCGCACCGGGCGGGCACCAGGATCCATCAATCGCTTGTCACCGCTCGGCCCCAGGGGTGGATCGAAGCTCGCACGCGCCAAATGCTCCTGAAGAACAAACGCAGCCATCGTTTCGAACATCGGAACTTCAATCGTACTGCCTTCGCCATTGGACGCACGGTCCAGCAACGCTGCCATGACTGCCCCGGCTGCGATTTCTCCGACAACATGGTCACAGATCAGCAGCGGAGCGTATGCCGCCTTCCCGTCGCGACGGTCGTGCAACCCGGCTATGCCCGACACACCTTGCAGCACGCTGTCGTACGCCGGGAGCGACCGATAGCGTCCGCCCGGCCCGAAGCCGGTAATCGAACAGTGGATCAAATTCGGATTGATGGCGCGCAACCGGGCGGCGTCGAGTTGCAAACGCTCGAGCGCTGCCGGCCTCATATTGGTGAGGACGACATCAAACTTGGGTATCATGGCGTGCACGGCCTGTTGTGCCTGAGGCTGCTTCAAGTCGAGTGCCATTGCCCGCTTGCCGCGGTTGAAATGCAGATAGGCACCCGAGTGCTGCCCGGTGGGAGACTCGCCGCCCAATGTCCGCATCAGATCGCCGCCTGGCGCCTCAACCTTGATCACCTCCGCACCATATTGGGCGAGCCGGAGGGACGTCGCCGGTCCGACGACCACCGAACTCAGATCGAGGACGCGAATGCCATCGAGCGGTTGGGTTCTCATCGGGCCACCATTTCGATTGCGGGCGCTCCAGAAGGGTTGGAGGCCCAGAGGCGCCAAGCCTCGCCTTGCCGTTCCATATTGAGGGTTGCCGGCTGTCCGCAAAATAGTGGAGCGCGATTTCGGGTGGCAACTTGTGCAGGAGCTTGCCCTGTTTCTCGCCGGAACAATTGCAGCAGGACAAGTGCGGTTAGGCCACCATTAACGACCAGCCCCGGATACCCTTCAGCCTCTATCGCATACTCGCTGTCATAGTGGATGCGATGTGCGTTGAAGGTCAGCGCCGAATAGCGAAACAATGCTGTCGGGTCAGGGCTATATATTTCTCCGGACGGTTTATTTGGCGAAGCAGGCTCGGCCTGTGGCGCTGCGGAGGTTTCGGCCGCAGCAGGCGACGGTGCACGATAGATCATGTCTTCATGTTCGATGATGCAAGGTTTGTTGTCGCCGCCAGCGTAGATGTCGTGTC
>CETS01084026.1_pt1 | contig 12520 bp, 2 predicted proteins | sample 356391 | NCBI WGS metagenome assembly CETS01 (sample SAMEA2622673, study PRJEB7988) | marine metagenome | isolation source: saline water (ENVO:00002010), including
TGGTTCGGGAGTTAATTCGTTGAATGGGCTGTACGGCTCCCTGACACTAGCAAACGCTACTGCGGCTGGGTCGACCGTAACTATCGACAATGCAAGCACCAGTGCAAAGGGGCTTGCTCAGTTTAACGCAAGCAACTTTAGTGTTATTGGGGGTGTTGTTAACACCGTACAAAATCTGTCAACAAGCGCTGCACCAACTTTTAGTTCACTTACGGTAAGTTCGAACCTTGCGGTGAGTGGGTCGGTGACAATTGGTATTGTGTGTACTCCTGGGCAAATCCTTACGACAAACGGAAGTGGCACGGTCGTGTGTGTGAGTGATGACACAGGCACTGATACAAACACCACTTATGTAGCGGGCAACGGTATCACTATCACGGGCGCCGCTAATACTATTTCTATCAACCCCCAGACAGGAGGGGGCTTAAGCTTCACTGGTGGTCAGCTTGGCCTTATTGGGTGTACTGCAGGTCAAATCCTAAAATATACAGGTACCGCCTGGGGTTGTGCGGCTGACTCAGACACTATTAGCCCTGGCGATGGTATTGGGGTTACAGCACTAGGCACGCTCGACTCTCAAACCAAAAACAGCAACGGTGCATCGGTTTACAATAATGGCGGTACAATTACCATTGCTTTACAGTCTGCAGATGCTTCAAACCCAGGGCTTATTACCACTGGTGCGCAAACGTTTAGTGGTGCAAAGGTGTTTTCTGACGACCTTTCACTACAGGGTGACATTGGGCAGGCGGGTAGCGGTACTTTCACTACCGGTACTGGTGCGGTAACGCTTAATGGTAATGTCACCATCGCTTCTGGCCGAAGCCTTACATTAGGAACAAGCTGTACGGCAAATCAAGTGCTTACCACAAATGGGAGCGGGGTGATTACGTGTGTTACCGACGACACGGGTACCGACACTGATACCAACACTACGTACGCGGCCGGCAATGGTATTTCCATATCGGGTGCAAGTAATACCATCGCAGTCAACCCTCAGGTTGGGGGTGGGCTTAGTTTTTCTAGTGGCCAGCTAGGGCTTATTGCCTGTACGGCTGGGCAGATCCTTAAATACTCTGGTACTGCCTGGGGCTGTGCGGCCGATTCGGACACCGTAAGTGCCGGTGACGGTATAGGAACAACAGCTGTTGGGACACTTGATAGTCAAGTGAAGAATAGTAACGGTGCAACTATCTACGACAACGGCGGAACGCTCACTATCGCTTTGCAGACAGCGGACGAAACGGCCGCTGGCCTTGTTTCAACAGGCCTTCAAACCTTTAGTGGGGCGAAAACTTTCACGAGTCCCCTTACTGTGCAGAACAATTTTGTTCAGTCGGGCGCCGCAACTTTCACTACCGGTACCGGCGCGGTAGCCCTAAACGGCGATGTCACTATTGCTTCTGGGAGCAGCCTCACCCTTGGTGCAGTGTGTGTAAGTGGCCAGGTGCTTAGTACAAACGAAAGCGGTGCGGTGGTATGTGTGACGGACGATATTGGTACTGACACGGATACCGATACCACCTACGCAGCCGGAGACGGCATCACAATAAGCGGGGCGGCGAACACTATTTCGGTGAACCCTCAAACAGGCGGCGGACTTGAGTTTAATAGTGGTCAGCTTAGTCTGTTGGCGTGTAGTGCGGGGCAGATTCTAAAATACTCTGGTAGTGCCTGGGGCTGTGCGGCCGATTCGGACACGGTGAGTCCTGGTGATGGTATTGGTGTTACAGCGGTTGGCGCACTCGACGGGCAAACGAAGAACGCTAACGGGGCGACAATATATGACAACGGCGGAATACTTACGGTTGCCTTACAGTCAGCCGATGCTCTTAATTCAGGGCTTCTTACTGCTGGCAGTCAAACGATTGGTGGCGCAAAAACCTTTGTTGCTGACCTTAGCTTGCAGGGCAATTTCGGGCAATCAGGGTCGGGCAGTTTCTCGACAGGTACGGGTGTTGTCTCGCTTAATGGAAGCGTTGTTATTGCTTCGGGTCGTAGCCTTACGCTTGGTGCAGTATGTACGGCTGGGCAAGTACTAGGTACCGATAGCAGTGGTGTGGTAACGTGTGTTACTGACGATACTGGAACTGACACAGACACTAACACGACGTATGCCGCTGGTGACGGTATCACGATTTCTGGCCCAACCAATGCCATAGCGGTGAACCCTCAAACGGGTGGTGGACTGAGCTTTGTTAGTGGTCAGCTAGGTATTACGGCCTGTTCAGACGGGGAAATCCTTAAGTATACTGGTGATGCTTGGGGCTGTGCGGCCGACTCTGATACTGTAAGCCCTGGTGACGGCATTGGCGTTACCGCTGTAGGTACACTTGATAGTCAGACGAAGAGTAGCAACGGTGCTACTATCTACAACAATGGCGGCACCCTAACAATTGCATTGCAATCAGCTGATGGCGTAAGCGCCGGTATTATTACCGCTGGTGCTCAGACTATCGGTGGCGCGAAAACGTTCGCCGACGCACTTACAGTGCAGGGCGCATTTACACAGACGGGGTCGGGTACATTTTCTACCGGCACCGGCTCGGTGCTCCTTAACGGTGCCGTCACGATTGCTGCAGGGCAAGACCTGACGCTTGGTGCGGCATGTACGGCTGGGCAGGTACTAACGACAGATAGTAGTGGAACTATTACGTGTATTACCGACGATACAGGAACCGACACCGACACCAATACAACCTACGCTGCCGGCGACGGTATTGCGATCACCGGTGCCTCCAATGATATATCGGTTCGATTGCAGACTGGCGGTGGGCTCAGCTTTGTGAGTGGGCAGATAGGCCTCCTTGATAGCTGTACGGTTAACCAAGTTTTGAAGTTCGACGGCGGCAGTTGGGTCTGTGCTGATGATGTTGACACCGACACCAATACCGGTGTGGTAGTTGCTGCCGGTTCAGGCACGAACGGACGCGTCGCAAAATTTAACGCAAGTGGAGAGCTCGCAGATTCCGGCTTGTCCGAATCGGGTACCACAGGATCTTACACGGGCAATTTCATTATTAACGGACAGACAGGCTTCACGGGCAATCTGCTTGATGTGCAACTGAACGGTGTGAGTCGCCTCAGCGTTACCGAGTCTGGCGAGACGACGATTAGCGGCGGACTTGCGGTCAGTTCGGCATCGGGCGTGACGGTCGGTGTGGCGGGATCGGTGCAGGGAAGTTTGAAACTAGCTACTACCGGTGCTGGCACCCTGACGCTACAATCTCAGCCTCAAGCTGGTAATGTTACGCTCTCCGTTCCAGCGATCACCGGTAATGATACGATCTGTCTACAAACGCTTGCTAACTGTGGTGGTGAAGCTGGTGGAGTGACGACAATAGGTGTACTTGACTCACAAACCAAGGGTGCAAATGGCGCGACAATTGTCGGCACGACTCTGTACTTGCAAACAGCGGATACAACATCAGCCGGGATCATTAGTACCGGTGCCCAGACGATTGCTGGTAATAAAACGTTCAAGAGCGTAGCGAATAGCCAGACGGCCTTCCGGATTCAAAATGCTACCAACGACACTATCTTTACTGCAGATACCAGTGCAAACGTTATTACGGCTGGACAAGCGAATACAGCAACAGATAGCTTTACGAAGTTAGCTGATCCATCAACACTCCCGCCAAATAGTGCACAGGCTGTTTCGTATTCTAACAACGGACGATATCTTGTAGCGGCGCATCAATCCTCACCATATGTCACTGCGTACGTACGAAGCGGGAACTCGCTGACTGCACTCTCGAGCAGTGCTTTTGACACCTTACCATCAGGAACCGTATATTCGATCGCGTTTACTCAAGACGATCAATATCTCGCTCTTGGTGCGTACAGCGCAACATCTGGCACAAATAACCTATATGTGTACAAAGTTCAAGGTGACACGTTTACAAAGATCGCCGATCCAACGAGCTTGCCAGCTGGTAATAATGTGCAAGGCCTGAGCTGGTCGCCAGATGGAGCCTACTTAGCAGTCGGTACGAACTCAAGTGATTTCTTGATGGTGTACAAACGCTCTGGTGATACGTTGAGTGCATTGACGGTTGCAAGCCAGCCATCAACGCCGGTGCGTTCGGCCAAATTCTCGCCAGACGGGGCATACCTCGCGGTAGGTCACAATACAAGTCCTTATATCACGATGTATAAACGATCTGGCGACACATTCACACCACTTGCAAGTCCGTTTAGTGTAGGTGCGACTGGTCAGGTGTGGGGTGTTGACTTCTCGCGTGATGGTACGTATTTTGCTGCTGCTCATGCTACGTTCCCATATCTTAGTATCTACAAACGCTCAGGTGATACATTCACTAAGCTTTCAAACCCAAGCACGTTGCCATCCTCCCAGGGGAATGCTGTACATTTCTCGGCAAGTGGAAGCTACTTAGCGGTTGCGCACAATAACTCCCCGTATCTTAGTATCTATAAACGCTCAGGCGACACCTTCACGAAACTGACAAACCCAAGCACGTTGCCGGCGGGTAATGGAAGTGGGGCAGCGTTCTCTCCAGACGGAAGGTACCTGTCAGTTGCTTCAGCAAGTTCACCTTACATTACCACCTACGACCTAACAAATGGGAAGAATGTCGACGTGAAGGTGAACGGAACCGTTACGAGCGAGCGCACAAACACAACGAGTCTATATGTAGGAAGTGACACAAATTTGCAGGGTAAGGTAACGGTTGGCGCTACCGCTCAGTTCAACGGTGCCACCACGTTTAGTAATACAACAACAGTTGCAGCAGACTTTTCGATTCAGAACTCTGCCGCATCGACCAATATTCTCTACGCGAATTCGAGCGCGAATACTATCACGATTGGTCAAGGCTATACGGATACATTATCGTTAGTGTCTGGCGTCACAGCCCTATCGGGCGGTAGTGGAACTGATACGGCACTTTCTCGAACCGGTAATTACCTCGCTGCGATTAACACATCGAGCCCGTACATCCATACGTATAAGTACAATGCAAATGGCACATTCACCAAGCTTGCGAACCCGGACGTCATCCCAGGTGTCTCAACCGGAGTCGCACTTTCATCAGACGCAACCTATATGGTGGTGACACAAAGCGCGGCTACTCGGTTTGCGGTTTACAAACGCTCTGGTGATAGCTTTACGAAACTCACTAACCCTACGCAACCGTCAGGAAACGCTTATGCGGCTGCATTCTCGAAAGACGATACCTACCTTGCGATTGCTCATACGAGTTCCCCGTATGTAAGTATTTACAAACGTTCAGGTGACACCTTCACGAAGCTTTCTGACCCGGCTGACTTACCTACCGGGCAGGGAAACAGTGTTGCTTTTTCGGATAATGGCGAGTACCTTATCGTTGGTCATAACAGCGCGCCCTACATTACGATCTATAAACGCTCTGGCGACACCTTTACAAAACTCGCTAACCCGAGTACGCTTCCAACCTCTAGTGTTAATGGGGTGGCATTCTCCCCTGATAGTGGCTATATGGCGGTTGCCTACAACAGTTCGCCGTACGTGTTGATTTACAAACGCTCAGGCGACACCTTTACAAAACTTGCCGACCCGAGCACTCTTCCTGCTTCAAATGCCAATGGAGTAGCCTTCTCGGCAGATGGCACGTTCCTCACGGTAGCTCACGATAGTTCACCGTACATTACCACGTACAAGCGCTCCGGCGACACATTCACCAAGTTGACTAATCCGAGCACACTTCCTGCGGGCAGTGCCAACGGTGTTGCGTATTCTGGTGATGGAAGATACATGTCGGTGAGCCATGGTTCGGGATCGCTTCTTACGGTATATAGACTCGGCAAGGTAGATGTTGCAACGAATATTTACGGTAGCCTAGGCGTTGCAGGAAACGCTGCTATTACTAACCTGACCGTTTCCGGTATAAGTACATTCCAAGACACCATCTCTGGTACTGATGCCGCCTTCGGCGCCGGAGTGACTATCGGTACGCTTGGCTCTAGCGCAGGTGAGCTCACCATTGCTTCAGCCGACGCAGGTTCAGTGACGCTTACGTCAGCATCGCAAACTGGTGACTACACGCTTACTATTCCGACCCTTGCAGCCGACGACACCTTCTGTCTTCAGTCTCTTGGAAATTGTACTGCCGAGGGCGGTGTTGGCACGTCTGGTAGTGTCACCGCGGGAGCCCTGACTAAATTTGATGGTTCCGGCAATATCACTAGCTCTGGCCTCACTGAATCTGGCACTACCCTCAACTACGGTGGCAATGTAGTAGCGAACGTAGACTCTGGCTTCAGCGGTAATGTTCTTGATCTCCAGAAGGCTGGCTCGAGCTTGTTTAAGGTGAGTAGTGGCGGCCTGGTGACAACCGCTGGTGGTATTAGTGGCGTGAGCGCAACGGCCGACAACACGGCAGGTAGCGACCTCGCAATTAGGGCAGGAAACGGTACTGGCTCTGGTGGATCGGGAGCAATCACGTTCTCTACGGCAGCGGCAGGGGGATCGAGCGCTGTGTATAAGAACCTCTCTGGTATGCTTTATTTCCCTAACAATGGTCCACCTATGACTCATTCGTATACGGTGACCTCGGGGACTAATCAGGTCTTACTCATCGCTATAAATAGTTCGAAGGACATTACCTCGGTGACGTACGCCGGTCAAAGTCTTACCCTGCTGTATCAATATACCCCTGAAAGCCACATTAGCTACTGGTACTTAACTAATCCTCCGGTAGGTACGGGTAACATAGTGAGTCAATTTACAGATGGTTTCGCTTCAGCTACGACGCGGGCGATGGTGCTTGAGAATGTCAATCAAACCACTCCATTTGGAACCCCATGTACTGATGGCGGATATGTTCCTACCACGAGCTGTACACTTTCTACCGATCCTACAGATATCGTATATACCATTGTTAGCAGTCGACTCGCTGACCCCGAAGCGGGTTCTGGCCAAACGAGTATTTTTGAAGATACCAACGGTGGTGGAGCTTATGCCTCGATGTCATACAAGCCAGCGAGCGGGAGTTCGACAATTGTTAGCTACACGACTAGCAGCGGCACACAACAGGGAATTCTTGCGGTCGCAGCAAAAAGTGCCGACGTTCCTGAGGCGGGCGGTGCAAATCAGATGGAAGAGCGTTTGCGTATCACCAACGAAGGAAACATAGGTATCGGTACGATTAACCCGCAGTACCTACTCGACGTGAATGGCGACATCAATACCTCGGCGGGCATACTCACCGGTGGCGTAACGCGAATTGACGCAAGTGGCCAAGCAGACTTTAGTGCATTGAACGTATCAGGTGCGACAACTCTCGGTGTACTTGGATCTTCGGCTGGGCAGCTAAGTCTCGCATCTGCAGGCGCTGGCACGGTGACTGTCACCACGGCATCGCAAACTGGTGACTACACAATTACAATCCCTGCGTTATCAGCAAACGATACCGTCTGTCTTCAGACGCTTGCGAACTGTGGTAGCGGTGACGCGATGACGGTGGGGACTATAGATGGCCAAACAAAGAGTGCCGACGGCGCGGTTATTAGCGGTTCGAGCATTTATCTGCAAACTGCGGATGCTACTCACCCAGGGTTAGTGAGTACTGGTGCTCAAACTATTGCTGGCGTAAAAACATTTAGCGACACTGTTAACCTCGTGAAGTCACTTAACGTGGCTGGCGGGGTGAATGTTTCTGGGTATGCAACCTCTGAGACATCAAATACGTATACCGGGCAGTATACAAAGATTGCCAACTGTACCATCACCGACGCGTATAAAGTCTGTCGTTCGCAAGCAGTCGCTGTTGGAACGCGCGACGGTGCTACAAACCCTGGCCGCGCAACGATTGACTGGCGCGTACAACAGAACGCCCTTGGTAGCGAGCCGCTTGTTAATGTTGAAATCACAGACACGAATGGTAATGTTGACGCCAACGACTTTGTCGCTGTATCAAATGTTACAGGAAGCCAAAGCTCGGTCGACCTCTACTTCAAGATAGATGATAACTACCGACAGTATGCTATCAGTCCGCTCGTGAATGTTCAGTACGGTGACACCTGGAACTATCAGGCGACAACATGGCTTTCAACGCAAGGCTTTGTTGCAAGTGTACCTTCAGGTACGCAGACAACTGGTGTGGACGCACGGATCGTTGCCGCGACACTTACTACTAAGGGCACTGCGACTCTTCAGGGTAATCTTACGGGTACAACGGCTAGTTTTACAGGTAAAGTAAACCTTGGTACTGCGGGCACGACTGCCGGCCAGCTTGGGCTTGCTTCGACCGGCGCGGGCTCGGTGACGCTTACTACTGCCGCACAAACGGCCAACCGCACTATTACTATCCCTGCTGTTACCGGTGATGATACTGTCTGTTTACAAAACCTTGGCAACTGTGCTGGTGGTAGCGGTGGGGTGGGTACTTCAGGTACGGTCACGGCGGGTGCATTGACGAAATTTGATGGCTCTGGTGGCATCACCAGCTCGGCCCTCACCGAGTCTGGCACCACCCTCAACTACAGTGGCAATGTAGTTGCTAACGTAGACTCTGGCTTTAGCGGCAATATCTTGAATCTTCAGAAGGCTGGTTCAAGCGTCCTTAGGGTTGGTAGCGGAGGCCTCCTTACAACCGCTGGCGGTATTAGTGGGGTAGCGGCTACCGGTACCAATGCGACCGGTGGTAACCTTACTCTGCAGGCAGGTTCAGGTACGGGAAGCGCCGGTTCAGGGGTGATCTCATTCTCGACTGCTTCACAGGCCCAGGATCCCTTCGTTAAAGACCTTACTCCATCTGGTCAGTTCTACCAATCAAGTTCAGCAGCAGCGAGCGCAAGCTTCTCACAGACGGTAACGAGTGGCTCTAACCAGGTGCTGCTTGTGACTATGGCTACGGGCCATGGTGGGGTGTCGGCTACTTCGGTAACGTATGGCGGGGTTGCACTGACGAAGCTGGCTGGAGTACGCCAAACATTCGATGCATCGTATACGGAAATGTGGTATTTGGTGAATCCTAATGTAGGGTCTGCTACGGTTAATATCTCCCTTAGTACATCGGCGACTCTATACGCAAGGGCTATGGTGCTTACTGGCGTCAACCAAACGACACCATTCAACACGGCATGTAGCGCCACAGCCTCAACAACCAGCATTACCTGTAGTGCGGATACGTCGGGCGCTGGAGTGGTAGTCTCACTACTGCGGGCGAGTGCGACATATTCTTCTATGGGCAGTAGCCAGGTGTCGGTCTATGGTAACGAAACGCCACCTGCGTACACGAGTGTGAGTGTTAAGCCGACCACAACGAGTAGTACAAGTATGAGCTATACTCTGTCGAGTGGTACTTACTGGGGCTTCCTAGCGGTAGGAGTTCGCTTGGCTGATACCGGCGTTAACCCTATGGGGCTTACCCTTGTTGATACGGGCACCCTCGAGGGTGGACCGCTTACTGAACGAATGCGTATCGCAAGTGACGGCAAGGTGGGTATCGGTACATTCAACCCTCAGTACCAGCTTGATGTCGCTGGCGACATTAACACCAGTACTGGCTTCAGGGTAGGTGGTGCGGCAGGGGTCTCCCTTACCTGTAGTGGCGCTACGCAAACTCTCGGCAACGTAACCGTAACAGGAGGTATTATTACCGCAGCGTCCTGTGCAACCAACAACTCCGACCTAGCAGAAAACTACGCTTCGCAAGACGATCTATCTGCCGGTGAGATTGTGATGACATCAGGGGTCGCAACTAGTGTCAACCGGGCCGCTAGCGATCAGAGGGATAGCTTGCTTGGGGTTGTCTCGACTGCCCCCGGCCTCCTTATCGGAACCGAGCAAGTCCCAGATGGCTACCCAATCGCCCTAAGTGGTCGCGTACCCGTGAAGGTGAATAATAAAAACGGTCCAATTGCCGTGGGCGATAAGATCACGATTTCGAGCGTAGCCGGTGTTGGTATGAAGGCTACGAGTGCTGGCATGATCGTTGGTACCGCCCTAGAAGCATTTAACGGTGAAGAAGGCACAGTTGAAGTATTCGTTAATGCTAGCTACTGGGCACCGTCAGCGTCTGAAACGCTTCAGGGGACTGATAACGGCTTTGCAAGCTTGAATGTATCAGGTGAAGCGACTGTAGGGAGCCTTACAGTGGGAACAGTTACGGTGACGGGCGATCTTACTGTCCATGGGGCGTTGACCGTAGCTAGTATTGTCGTGAATGGTCATATTATTACGGCAAGCGGCAAGCCAACTATTGAGACTCAGCCAGCACTAAACGGAGGAACAGTTATAGTAGACGGTACAGATACGATTGGTACAATTACTATTACGACCGGCGCTACTCCAACGGCAGGCGAATTGGCGAAGCTTGTATTTAGTGAAACGTACACTAAAGCTCCTCGCGTTATTTTGAGCCCATCAAACGAAGCTGCCGCCGACTTTGCCTATTACAAGGGTGCTGTATCTCTTGAAAACTTCATGCTTAATGCGAAAAACACCCCTGCTGCAAACACAACCTATGTATTTGATTACTTTATAGCCGAATAGAAAGACTACGTAAATGAATATTTATCAAGAAAAGAACGTAAAAATACTTCGCACACCGATTCTTTTGGTGATAGCTGCGGTGGGGGTGGTGTCGGCGGCGGTAGTCTTCTCGGCGGTTACCTTCGCCCAGAGCGGTTCAGATATGCCTAATTCGGTTATTTCACAGGGGTACGAGTCGAAGGAAGCCTTTGCTACGGGGACATTAGTGAGTTATGTTGGCGGCGAGCTGGTTGCGTCTTCAACACAGAACAGCACTAAACTATTAGGTATCGTATCTGGAAACGACCTTGTGGAGCTAAATACCGGCCAAGTGCAGGTAGCTACGGTTGGCATTGCGACGGCGTACGTAAGTACAGTAAGTGGGGCACCTAAACAGGGTGACCCTATCGCACCTTCGCCTTTAAAGGGTGTTGGTATGAAAGCTGAGACGAATGGATATATTGTAGGTATAGCGCAGGATGATTTTAGCGCTGCAACGAACATTTACGCAGCAGACATTAAGGACAAAAACGGCACTACCACAACCGTTGAAGTAGGGCTGCTTCCCGTGCGCATACAGGTAAGCGACTATTCCATATCAGACGATGTGGTGTCACCATACCCCGATTTTATTATGCAGATTGCCACAACAGTTGCCGGGAAAGAGGTGCCAGTGCTACGGATAACGCTTGCGCTTGTTATTTTGCTTGTAGGAATGGTTATTATTGGACTACTTATTTATACGTCGGTTAGGTTCAGCCTTGTCTCTATTGGGCGCAACCCTCTGGCCGCAGGGTCGGTTCGTAAGGGCTTATTAGGGGCAATTTTCCTAGCAGTAGGGGTGTTGGTGTTTATGGTAGCAAGCCTGTACCTCGTATTGACGGTATAGGTGTGGATAGTACTTACCAGTGGGGAGGGGCGCTAAATCTTTATATAACCTATTGTTTATTCACAGCTACAGCATGGATTTTATTACAATAGTTCTTCGCATATAGTTTATTCGGAGTTAAGAATATCTTTCTATAATAGATATATGGCAACAACCGACGACATTTTACAGGCGTATCAGCGTGACATACTAGGGCGGACCCTTTCAATTGAAAGCGTGTTTAATCAGTTCCGCGGGTATGCGAATCAACAGTTTGCGTATATTCAGGAGAATATGCTGACGAAGGATGAGTTTCGGGCGGCCATGACACAGGTTGCGAGTAAGGACGATTTGCTGAGCTTTGCTACAAAAGATGACCTAGCTGATTTTGCCACAAAGGACGATTTAGCTCACTTTGCTACTAAGGATGACCTTCTCGTTTTCGCTACCAAAAAAGACTTACTTGGTTTTGCTACTAAGGATGATTTAGTAAATTTCGCTACTAAAGACGACCTCGAGCGCTTCGCAACTAAGGACGACCTGGCGAACTTCGCTACCGCATACGACCTTGCGAATGTTGCCACTAAAAAGGACCTGCTACGTTTTGCGACCAAAGAAGATCTGCAGTATGTGTCAGATGAAGTTACCGGGGTAAAGGTAGAGCTCGTTTCGTTTGAAGCGCGGCTTACAGATATGCTTCGGATACTCCTTGAACGCACAGGTTAAAACCTCTTGCAAAAACAATAGAAAAGGAGTATACTAAAAGGTAATAGGCTATGTTCATGCGAGGAACCTCTGGCAGGGTAAAAAGTAGGGAAGAATTTCCTGAAAAAAATCAATAAAACCCCTTGTACAATCATTGTGCAGGTGGTATTATCGGAAAGTTGTCCGAAAAAACGGACATCCGTATCTTGAGCGCAGACACCATTACACTACAGTGTAACAAAATGTGCTCTCAAGAGGTGAGACACGGGACTTTAACAATTAAACTGATGTAAGAAACGATATTTATGTTTAATAAAAGCAATTTTATTAAACAATTTTATTATGAAATTGATGGCTCGAGTAGCTGGTTAGTACCAATTACTCGTTAAGTCAATGCATAAAAAGGTACTCAAGGGCACAAAATGGATGCCTAGACGTATATTACCGATGAAGGACGTGGAAGACTGCGATAA
>CETS01102928.1_pt1 | contig 12509 bp, 15 predicted proteins | sample 356391 | NCBI WGS metagenome assembly CETS01 (sample SAMEA2622673, study PRJEB7988) | marine metagenome | isolation source: saline water (ENVO:00002010), including
TTCACTTTCATCCGGCCAGGGTGGTATACTATGACCGTTTTTTGCACCTTAAGATTTTTAATAAACTTGTATTCATCTTTTCAATTCTTCAGGAAAGGAGGTAAAGGTGAGGCTAATGTCAATCAAAGTAGCTATAGCAGCTCTCCTAGATTTCTAAATTATCCATTATTGGATATCTCTTCTATTTTAAACCTATTTTTCAAATATTAAATTTTAGAAATGAAGTCCAAAGGCTTGAAAAAGCCGCAAATGGTTCTAAAATTCCAGTTTAAAAATCAAAGGTTTGTGCTCGTTATACTTGTGTTGTTCGATGCTTTTTTACATGATAGAAAGATCAACTATTATTCTTGAATTATTGCAACAACAGAAAATTTGTTATCTGCCATAGACGTATCTATCTCAAAACGAATTTTATTTTCTGAAAAATCTGAATTGTAATTTTTACGCACCAGGCTTAAAATTCTCGCTCTTTCTTTAATAAAAGTGGGTCTTTTTAAAGATTGTCCTTTTTTAAATTTAGTCTGATGCTTTTGACTTTCTAATAATTGTCTCAAGCTGTTATCCTTAATATCAAAGACTACATTTTCTAATTTATAGTTATTATTAAAAGCCGTCGGCTCTTTAGCATTTGTTTTGGCAGTCGAACAACTAAATGTAATTGCACAAATTAAACAAGCGGTAAAAATCAGTCTAGAATCTTTCATATTTATCTTTTTAAAATTAAATTTTTAATTCCATCTAATATAAGTTTTTTTATTTTTCCAAGGTTTCACAGAATTTAAAAGGTTCTTTTGATTATAAAGAACCTTTTAAATTATTATTTTTTTGGTGTTGGATGGAAGGTATGTCTTAGAATGTTTACATTTTCATTTGTAAAACCTAATTCCAAATTTTTAGCGCTATAATCATTCTTATAAGAGGAGGGGTAAGGTTTACCGGAAGTATTTCTATTCCATACTATCCAAAAAGTATCATAGCCTTTCTGACTTAGTACTTGTAGCTTTCCATATGAAGCCTTTTTATTTGAGCTATCTAATTCAATAGCAATATCTTTCCCGTTGGGATTAATTATGATAAAATCAACAATTCCACCATATTTTCTTTTATAGGTTTTTCTAAAAATTTCTGGCATCTCAAATTCAACCTCGGGAACCACTCTTAAATTTAACCTTTTACTTGTTTGTAATATTGAAGCTGTCATAGCCTTGGTAAAATCTGATTTAAAAGGGATGTAATGGTAATCAAATCGACCAATGTCAATTTTCTCAATGTCATCCATTATTTGATTAATTATTTCATTTGATGTCAATTCTGTTTTTGTTGAATTCTGGTCTTTCATAATGCTTAGATTTAATTATTTTCTTTTTTGATGCTGAACAGATTTACCCTATACAATCTTGATAAAGACGTATAAAAAATGTAATGGCTTTATGCCGTCTTCAGGATTGTATAGGGTAGTTTTGCGATCGAAAAAAGGATAAGTGAATCTAACGTCTGAATTATGTTACCAGAATCTAACAGGAATTTTGTCTGGTTAAATTAAAAAGAAGTGATTTTGAATTTGGAGGTACTTTGGGAGTTTCCTATAAAATTAAGAACGGATTTTTTGGTGCGGTACATTATTCTCATGGGTTTACGAATGCTATCAATTCTTTCACAACTACCTATAACAATAAAGGATTTCAGTTTGGTGCCGGTTATATGTTTTAAAATTATATTTGTGGAAAATGAATTAAAAAGATGCTTAAACCTCTCTCAAATCGAAAGGTCTGATAGTCCGTGGGCAATTACACTCGCCAGCCGTACTGTTTTTATGTGTGCCAGTAGCAGTAATGGCAAAATTATCATTGCACGCTGTATTTGAGAAGGTAAATTCCACTTTTGCTGGATGGCTTAACACAAGCGTTGTATAGGCGAGGCTTTCAAACTACCTGAAGATGCTGTATTTTCAAGTCTTTACAGTATTTTCAGCTAATTTAATTTCCCAACCACTCTTTGTATTTCAGGCCTGTTTCTGGATGCTCATTGAAGAACCGAATGACACTTTCAGTTTGACTTTTAAGTTTATTGTTATCTCCCATTAATTTTTCAAGCTGCGATTTATTAATTGAGTCGTTAAAAGTCACATATAGCATTACGTTAGCAGATAAAAAAATGAAAATGTTTAAAACAGTTAGATATAGGAGTTTATTAGAGCTAACTTTTCTATGGACACTGAGCAATTCTTTATTGTTCCTTATGGTTTGAGCATGGAAATTTTCAAAATCCTTTCTGAGAATTTGCCTATTAGATTGTTTCATTGCTTCAAGCTCGGCTACATTAAAATCTACTTTTAGGTATTTAAGCTTGGAGATAGAATTACTTAAAACTTCATTTCGTTCTTTGGTTACCTTTTGAAATTCATCCATTTGCTGAATGAGTATCTCAACTAATTCCGAAACTTTTGGTTTTGCTTGCTTAGCCATAATTAACGATTTCTTGAGTTTCTCCTTCTTTTCTTTTTCGAGTTTTCATCTGGAGTTTCATCTACATAGTTTCCTAGTTTAGATAATAATGAGCTGAACTTTTCGGTATTTAAACTATGGGCTTGCAATAGTTGCTTCTGATCTAAACCTCTATCCCTCTCTGGGCTTTCAGCAGTAAACAATTCATTCAACTTCATATTTCGGTCTACCTCACTAGCTTTTAAATTGGTTCCCGTAGCATCGTGTATAAACCGAAAACCCTGAATATTTCCCTGTTTATTAATAGTTGGCAAGACTTGGATTCCACGTTTAGCCATTTCTGTTTGATACTCCTTTAGGTTTTTTGGTTTCTCCTTTAGAACGAGGTAATTAACTTTTTTAATAATGTTTTTTACCTCCCTATTTGAATTTTTTCGCTTTCGCTCTGCAGCTTCTTTTAAATCTTTGGCTGAAGTAAGCCCATAGTCTAATGCAGCTTTATGTGCTGCTTCCTGTGCATACTTACTAATAAAACTATCTTTAAGTAATTTACCATCTGCCTTCACCCGATTCATTAGTATATGCACGTGTTTATGGTCTTTCTCCGTATGGACAAAGGCTATAAATTGCCTTTGTTTAGGATCAAGATCCAATTCTTTCAAAAAATTTTCCGTTAGATTCTTTAATTGATCATCAGACAGTTGGCTACTATCCTTTATACTTGGTGATAAGACAATACTTATCGTATTGTTTGTACACCTTAAATTTTGATTCTGAATGATAGACATATCGGAATACAATTCCTTTGGTGTTATTCCAGAAAGCCCATTACGAAAAAGTTCATAGCCTTTTTGCTCATTAACTACGTAATTAAAAAGTGCTGTTCCTCCAGGGCAAGATTTTGCTTTGCTAATCATTTTAATTTATTTAGATGTGATCGAATTAATTTTGCGGTTGATACAGACGTTTCCTTTACTCCGGTAACATCTCCTAGCTTGTACAAGTTTCCAATCCTTCTGAAATTGTCACTAAATTTATTTAGTTGCTTATATACTTCTAATTCCTCTGGACTTAGCTTATAAGTTATTGGGTAACCCATAGCTGTATTTCTAAGAAATTCAGATACGGTACACCCGGCTTTATCGGCTTTATTTTTTATATATAAATGTTCAGTACGAGTAACCCTAAATTCTATTTTCTTGATTCTTTTCATTGTGTTTTCTTTTGCGACCTTCGGGAGAAAAACGAGATGTGAATGGGCTGCAAATTTCAATTTGTCAGGACATTGACACCTCTCGATATATTTTTACGTTTAATCCTACTGGTGAAAAAAAGATAGAACCACATCAATGGCAGTAAGAAATAAAGCAGATTTAATCTCACTCTTCTTCACCAATGAATCTTATTTTCTTCTAGAACTACCAGTTAACTTTACAAAATTGAACATTTCGAACATCCGGTCATACACCCGTTCGCCATAACGGTTTCTGGCTTCTTCTGGAGAAAAATTAGTGGTTATAAATGTCTTGCAACGCGCCCTACGAGATTCAGAATATCTCAATTGTAGAAGATCGGCCATAATCTCAATCGAATTCCCAAAATGATTAATTTTGCTCTCTGCCCCCAGGTCTTCAAAATGGGTGGCTCCTTTCTTATATTTTGAGTATAAAGAATCGTCGTTAGGGGCTAACTGTTTTGGACGTGACAATTGACTCAAATACTGATCTGTTAATCCAATTGTATGAACTGTCTTTATTCTAAGACCCGGATTTTGATAAGATCTGTAAATCTCTTCTAAAATTTCAAAAAAAAGGCTTTTACCAGTACCACATCCTCCATAGAAATAAATCCCTTTGTGAGATTTACCTCCTAGGGTTTTAAATTTTTCGGCATTTGAGAAGTAAGAAATAAAAAAATCGACAGCATATTCATTATCATCATCGATCTCAAAATTTCTTTTTTCTCTTTTCAAAAGCAATTCGTTGGCTTTATCAATAAAGATTTTTTTAAATGGATTTTGAGAAGTCATAATTATCTAGGATTTGGGTTTTGATAACTTGAATTTTTCGTTTTTTCTATTTTATATCTATTTATTTTTTCTTTTTTACTTTTTTTTATATTATTCTTATTAGTAAGTGGCTGGTTTTTTCCGTGACCATTTTTTTCCGTGACCGGTTTTTTCCGTGACGGAAAATTTCGTCCTTTTTCTAATTTTGTATCGTTCGGGATTTGCTTATTTGTGTGAATAGGCTCACCGTATAAATGATAAATTTTTGACTGAAATTTGCCATCATTGAATTTTTGGCTTTCAACCTTAATCCATCCTCTTGCACAAAGTTCGTCACGATACTTCCTAAAAGTATCTTTGTGCATTCCTAAGTGGTCACTCAAATGCTTGGTTCGGAATTCCCAATCTTCTGGTTTATGAATTAGAAAAACATACAGAAACCTAGATCTATCTGAAAGGGTATTATCCTCAATAAGTGCATTAGGAACTTGGGTAAAGATTGGATTGACGTGATTTTTTATTACATTCATTCTTCTTTCGATTTTAGGTATCGAGAGAGTAAAATGCGTATATTTGCATCCTACTCAATACTACGAGTTAATAAAGTATATAGAGGCGTTCAAAATTGCGAGTTTTGGACGCTTTGTTTTTTCCAGCCACTACAATTTAAATCTGGCTGTAGATATAGGGGGTGATAGATGTAATAATCCGTATTTCTCTTGGTAGCCAATTTTATATTTACCTGAAGGCATAACAAACTAATCTAGAGGAATAAGACTGGCATCTACTTCAGAACGTTTATATAAAGCTCTACGTCCGTATATTCCGTACCTTGTAAGTTTACCTCGGTTTGTCCAGTCATCAATAGTGCTTACGTGAACTTTAAGAAGTTTAGCTACTTCCTGTCTAGTGAGGTATTCTTCTGGTCGCTTTAAATCTAATTGGGTTTTTAAATCGGTAAGAAGTGACTCTTTGAGGTTTTCAAGTTTGACCTCGAACCTGTGTTCGAATTCTTCAGAATCTGGAATAATTTGTAATGCCATAACTTGTTTTATTTTATTTGTTATGGTACAAAGGAGGGTTAAGTAAATTGTAAGTATTACTTAATTTTAGTGTAAGAGTAATTAAGTGTGTCCGCTAGTAGTTTTTATTCCTCTAATTTAACCCCATGTCCTCGAAGTCTATTTTTCACAAAGTCTACGGGATTTTCTCGACCTTCCTTAGGTTCTCTATACGGATTATTATGCCCTTGTGGATTCCATTCTTTATTGTTGTACCCATTTAAGTGATGTTGCTGATGCGTACCGGTTATGTCCTTTAGTATATTAGCTAATTTAGTTTCGCTAGATAAATTTTCGAGTTTATTTTGTAGGAAATCAATTATTCCTAATTCATTAAGCATGATAAATTTATATCTACCACCATCCATCTTTTTATCCGGAGGCAAATTTTCTTCAGAAATACCTTTAAACATATTGTCCGATGCCTTTAGTTCCTTCTCAGTAGAAAATTCGTTTTTCTCATTTTCCAAACCAGACCGCATTGAATTCATTCCCTCTAATTCGCTTTTGAAATAGCTAATACGATTCTCAATTTCCTGCGATGGAGCAAATAAAATTTCACCTTCCAAGTCTTGAATTAACTGGATTAGCTTTTCATCCCCATCATTTGTACTTTGAAATTTTTCTACTAAAAGGCGATCCTGATATTTCAAATATTCTGAATACTTTGGTCTAACAATTACATTGTAAAATTTTAATTGCAGATATTTAATATCATCAAGCCAGAAATTACTAGAATTATCAATGAAACGAGTGTAAGAATTAAATTTTAGCATCTTATCTTGTATTCCTAGCAAAATTTCAAAGTAAAGATCAATTGCTTTATAAATTTCAAAGAAATATAAATTCATTTCTTCTTTCTCCCTTTGCAAAAAGGTGATTAATTTATGAGGATCTGTTACTGGAACATTGATCTCCTTATTATAAGATTCGATCCCTTCATCTTGCATATCGAAATTAGAATGATGAAGTTTTCCTCCTGGTTTAATTTCTTCTAAAATTGATTCTTTTAAACTTTTTAACCGTTTTGTATAGTACATCTCTAGTTTATTTTTCTTGATTTTTATAAAAATCAGCAATAGCCTGAGCGTAATCCATTGAGGATTTCCCAATGTAATTTAGAAACATCTTTTCTGTACTATGGGCTGTTATCTGCATTATTAATGGGGTGGGCAATATACCGTACTGGTTTGAAGCAAAAGATCTTCTGCAGGTGTGAGAGCTAATTAACTGCCATTTGGGATAATAGCCAGGTAATGTCCTCTGTTCTCCTTTACCAATATATTTTCCATTTTCATCTTTTGGCAGCTCATTTCCATCCTCATCAATCGAAACCATCTTACTTCCTGGGATCACTTCTGTAAGTCCGGCTTCTTGGCATACAATTTTTAAGTAGTCATTAAATTTTTGGAGAGAAATAGGATAAGGCAACCCCTCTTTTAAAATATCCTTTGTAGTTTCCAAAACTGGAATAGTTACATTCTTGCCGGTCTTTTGCTGTTTTAATTCAATCAGGTCTAAACCTTGGCGGGTTACAAAATTAGATTCTCTTAAAGCTAGAAGATCCGATCCCCTCTGCCCAATATTACACCCTAATAATAGCCATTTCTTTACATTTTCAAGCTTATTATTATCCAGGTTGGTATTCTTAATAGCTTCAAGCTCTTTTGGATTTAAATAAATTATATAATCTGTTTTAGGCTTACCGCCTTTTACTTTCTTAAGCTGCAAGTGAGTAGGAACGCCATTCATTTCAGCTTCAGTACAGGCTGTTTTAAGGTCATCTATTATTTTCCGGGCATAACTCTCAGAGTAATTTCGTTCGATAAGCATCCAGTTAAGAAAATCTTTACCGAATTTAATATTAACATCTGAAACCTTAAATTTCCTCCTCCCCTGGTATTGCTTTAACACGTTCCTCACAGACTTATATGAATTAATCCTGCTTTTAGAAAGTCCTAAACCTCCCTGGGAATTCTCCCGGGTATGTGCATTGTCAATTAAATTATTTACAGCATAAAGCAATCCTTCGTTCAACGCCTCCCCTTCCTCGTCATATACGCCATTAAAAATATCAATTTGCTTTTCTAGCCATTCTCCGGTTATTTCTCTGGGATTAGTTTTATTAAAGGCTTCAATAATATGAATGGATAACTTTTCTAAGCTAATACTTAAATTTCTGAGCTCCGGATCATTCTTAATTAGCTTTGGCGTAATTCCGTTGATCTTTTTCTTATTGTCAACAGTCCAGTTATTCGGATCAATTACTTTTCCAGTTTTCTTCCAGATATTAAAATCATTACCGTGACGAAAACGAATATAAATAGGAGTAGGATTTCTAATTCCTTTTAATCTAAAATTTACCGAAGCCATACAGAGTTGTTTTGGTCAAAAATAAAACTTTATCCGCACTTTATCCGTTTTCATCCTATTTTATCCTTTTTAATACTATTTTATCCAAACTAAAAAGACACCGTTATCACTGCAATTGTAGATTAATAATAGGATTTAAGAAGTTACAATCAATTTAAAGTAGGTTTATTCAACTCCCGCTCCGAGTACAAAGAAAACCCTTGCAAACACAGGGGTTTTCGCGTTTTTAGCCCTTAGTTTTTTTGTATGAAAATTGAGGTAAATATTGAATCAGTACACAAAACTTCTTACACAATCACAATGCATGATAAGAAGTATACAGAGGTGAAACTTCACATTCCTAAAGACAAAGCAGAACGGCCAACGGTCGCCCCTGGGAATCCCTGGTATATTTGGTTTAGATGGTACAATGAGAAAACAGGAAAGAAAGATATACAGTTTCGATTTAAGCGGGGAATCAACCGGAAAAAAACGGTCCAGGAACGAAAACAAGTTGGGGAAGCTTATGTAAAAACGTTTCAAATCTTGTTAGACAAAGGTTGGAATCCAACAACAAATAAATTACCTACAAAATCACAGCAAAGGAAAAGTAAAAATTTCACGGTAAAATCAGCTATTAAATATGCTCTTGAATTAAAATCTGAAAAGACCAAAGAATCTACCTATAAGGATTACGAGCACCGCGCAGATGTTTTTCTTCGCTGGGCAGTTTTGCAGTGGTTACACCGTCACCTAAGCCGGCATACTCATTCATTAAGTAAGGCAAATCTATACTTAAATCAGCTTGCGCTTTACTTTCAGAATAAGAAGCATTCCAACAAGAAAGGTCAAAACCATTCGCGAAAATGGCCCCGAATGTGCTACCAAAGAAATCTGAAGGAAGCATTTTCATAAGGACTTTCCCTGCCGTTAGTGCAGCGGTAGCCGTTACTACTACGCCCAAACCTTGTTGATATGCCCGGTCTTCGACTAATCTAAAGGTAAATGGCTTGCCTTGTATGCTTATACCGTTTTCGATAATCGCAAACTGAGGATCTATCCTATCCCCTGCGAGGTATATTTGTGTACCTCTTGGCGAATGGCATTAACCGTTGCAACGGGTACTTGATTTTCTAATAGGAAATAGCAAAACTTATTGAAATTATCAATAATATTCTGCTTTTCTGCACTTAATACAGAAGGTGCATTAAGCCCAACGTGCTTTAGCCTCATAAGATCATGTTTTTCTAAATAATTAACTTCTTGATTGTGATGCTTTGTGGCATCGATTACGTACGTTGGTGCATTTTTAGAATAGCTTTTTTGGTTTTGGTCTTGATAGATCACAACATATACGTGCGTCCAGTAATCTGGCTTATAATAGGTTTGTCTAACCTGCCGGATAGCATGGTTAATTCCTAAATTGGTAAGTATCGCACTGGCAAAAACTGAATAGGATTTACAGTCAATACCTTTTTTTCGCTTGCTCCAGGCGCAGACGGGAGAGAATAGTTGTTGCAAATCACCATCGACATTGTACTGAATGTGATCGTACAAAAAGCGATAGATGTTATTTGCCAAAACCTCTAAATTATGACTGTAAAGCAGGGGAGCAATCTGTTTTGTTTGCCACACATACTTCGAAATCCAATCTTGCATTTCATCAACAGTATGGAAGGTATCACCCAACCAAGGTCTGTAGATTCGCAACTTACCGACGGGATCAATTTATCGTACTGTTTTCCCGATTTCAGATTGCGCATTAGTGATGCGTTGTGTTCCTGCGTTACAGCCATTAAGCTATTTATTACTTGTTTAGGGCTGCAAGATGGGAAAGGGAAATCTTAAGGTTGAAAGATACGATCGAACTGCGTGTAATTTGATCTAACTTCCAGCTATAAAATAGAAATTCCCCGAATTTGTTGGAATTATGAATTATTTAACCGAAAATTGTAGTAGGCTGATGTAGAATAAAGAATTTCGTTAAATTTTGAAGAATTTGAGCGCATTTTATTACATCTAAATTAGAAAACCGTTAAAAATCTTAACGGTTTTTTATTTTTAAAAATATGAATAGACTTGTGATTATTGGAAATGGGTTTGATCTAGCACATGGGTTGGCAACAAGTTATAATGATTTTATGACTGATTTCTGGAGTAATTTGTGCATTAAATATAGTGATTCAGGGGTATGTGAGTTGATCTTCATAAATCCTGAGTTCTACCGATTGCTAAATTATGGCAATAATGAAGTAACCAGTTTTTCTACATTTAAAAGTTCTGTTGAAGACTATTTTAGAGAATATAGTGTCACAGGTATTGACTCTAGAGATGTTTTAGATTTTTTAAAAGGAAAATCTTCTAGTCTAAGAGGAGTAGATGAATATAATAGAAAACCTTTTGAATTAGTTAGTTTTAATAATGATTTGTGGCGTATTTTAAATAGGCATCATGAAATTAATAATTGGGTGGATATAGAACAATTCTATTATGATACTTTAGTTTCAATTACAAAAGGGAACGTCCAATTTAGAGAATACAAAGGCAATGTCATTAAGTTAAATAAAGAATTTCAGCAGATAAAAAGTTTGTTTGAAGCTTATTTAAATAGGGTTTTGGAGAAATATGATTGGAGCGCAGTTTCAAATAGCGATGATGTAGTTCAATTTTTTAATTTAAATGAGTCTACTTTTGCTGATTTGGATTTCCTGAATGAATTTTCTATTAGTTATCAAGATAAACTTAGAATTGAGAAGTTTGCTAATTTACCCGATTTAAGTGTTTCTCAATTAGATAAAAGTTATATAGCAAAAAAGTATGAAAACTTATTACTTGATTTCAATTATACCCCAACATCATTTCTATATGAAAAAGCTTTAAATGAAAACTATTATTCTGCACCTACTAAGACCATTAAGATACATGGTGAATTAAACTCTGATCAAAATAAAATTATATTTGGTTTTGGTGACGAATTAGATGAAGACTATAAAAACATTGAGAAAAAAGGGAATGAATATTTAGAGCAATTTAAATCCTTCCAATATTTCAATACAAATAATTATCGGAGATTGTTGAACTGGGTAGATAGCAAGGACTATCAAATCTTTATTTTTGGCCATTCTTGTGGCCTATCTGATAGAATTCTTTTAAATCATATTTTCGAGAATCCTAATTGTAAGTCTATAAAAATCTTTTATCATAAAAGAGCTGACGATACTGATAACTTTACGGAAATCACGAAAAATATATCGCGGCATTTTAGTTCTAATAATAAAGGGTTAATGAGGGAGAAAATAGTAGACAAATTTCACTCTAAATGCTTACCACAGGGGATGAAATTAAAATAATCGCAATTTCGTAATTGATAAATTTTATCAATCTAAAAGAACTTATTTTAACCGGTTTTCATGAGTTAAACTTGATTAGTTTATAAATTTTTTGGATTTATTCCTAAATTTGTAGGAAATAGTCCAGATATGAAATATAATCTTTCCGATAGGGTCGGGAATACCTTAACTAAATATCCGTTTGACTCCCCATTTGTCACTGATTCAAGTTATATATATTTTGACTTTTATTTTATGGCAATCCGGTTAGCGAAAGGTAGCAATCAAATTTCGTTGATAATGTGGGTCGTTTTAATTGATGATAAAGACGGTGTGTATTGCACCAGAACAAAACATTTAGGCCATTTTGAACCCTGGAAAGAGGTCATTAAAAATAAGATTATCGCGCAACTTCATAAAGTACGATTATCCGATGTTATTCCCAGGGTTTTATCTGCTCTTACCATTACTAAAGAAAATCACCTTTTTAAAAAAGATTACAGAATTGGCGGAAATGATATTGGTATTGATGGTAGCGATACGACCCATATTAGAAAGGCACATTTAATGCGATTTGAGTTGTAATTGAATTGCAGCTGCAATTTAAATCATGCAATAAAATTGCATGTATTGAGCTAAATTTATTATTTTTGCTCTATCTAACGCTTAAATTAATACCTATGAAAGTGAAGGCATCTTTTAATAAGCCTTCTTTTGTCTCAGATAAGAAGGCTAAGCCGCTTCATCTTAAAAGAGTTCCTGCCAAGGAAATCGAAAAGAATAGAAGCAAAGCTTACTCATATCTTTTTACATAGAATTCATATAGTATTTGAAGCCTTATTCCCTCCAATTTTTTCACAGAGAGAAAGTAAATGATAAATTATTAGTAGAACGAGATATTTATCGTTTCGTCACTAGATTTAATCGGGTTTATTTTATAGAGGTTGAGAAATACCGAGAGCATATTTACTTCGCAAAGTTTTATTGTCGTATTCATAAAAATCTAAAGAACCGTTATAAGATGCAACTTGATGATGGTGATGGATTTAGAATTTTTAGTACCTGTATTAGTGTAGCCGGTATAATTTATCGGAATGATCCTCAAGCATCCTTTGGCTTTATTGGTGAAAGTTCTATCGGGGAAGATCCGCAAAATACCAGGCGTTATAAGATTTACAGAAAATTATCTGAACGATATTTTTCTCCGCTAGCGTTCAACCATGAGAAAGACGATTATAACAGCACTTATTTTATATTGAATAAGAAAAACTGGACTTGCAACAAAAAATTGAACTTTAAGTTGAGTGACTAAGCT
>CETS01161658.1_pt1 | contig 12499 bp, 7 predicted proteins | sample 356391 | NCBI WGS metagenome assembly CETS01 (sample SAMEA2622673, study PRJEB7988) | marine metagenome | isolation source: saline water (ENVO:00002010), including
CATCCCAGGTTATACACATCCGCTCAATGGTCATGGTTAAAATAACCATGGGAAATAGCGCCACCGAAAATCCATGCTCAAGCCCTAAGTTTTGACTTAATATGCTAATTGAAATCATCAATAAAATTACTACGGTTAAAATAGCAGCCAACCTTGGCACGAGTAATAAACGTAATTGATCAAGATAAAAGCGCACAATTAGCCCAAATGATACAATTAATATAAATAATGTCACACCCCAAACAATATGAGTTTCGCGAAAAGCGAGCGCAATCAATACTGGCATAAACGTACCAAATGTGGTTAAACCAACAAAATTACGTAACAACAAAATAATAAAAGCGCCTATGGGAATGGTCAGCAAAACTTTGTATGTTTCTTGTACATGAATAGGAAGCTGTAACAGCGAAAAACGTAACATCTGGGATTCAGTTTGCACACCACGCGCTTTTGCAATGGTTAAGGCATTAATTGGCGTAGGCGAGACGGTTAAACTAAACACAACTTTTTGAGCCCCTCCTGCTACCTCATAAAGTGGCTGTGCGCCATATTGCCAAATCAAAAAATTTTTAGGCAAACCCATGCTACCGTTTTGTGGGTTGATATATAACCATTTTTGACCATTATAAACGGCCATTAAAGCTTTAAATTCGGCTTTACTGCGTGCATTAAGATAAATACCTTTGATCAACATGGCATAAATTTTTGCTTGATTTAAAACAGTTACCGCCGCATTAATAACAGACTCATCGCCAAAATGGTTATCAACCAATAACTTGGCACTACCTTCGCGTTTGTTTAATTCTTTAATCGTCGCCTGCGCAAACGTTTGGATATCAGCAGAAGAAGAACGCACCGCATGGGTGATGGTATCAACGGCTGATTGTTGATTTTCTGATAATGTTACTAACTTTAATGCCGGTGGTTTGGCAAGGGTGGATTCATTGGCATCTGTTTCACGAAATATCGCACGATAATACAGTGATTGTGCGCCTGAAGCACGCCTTAGTGACCAAATGGTTTGGCGATTATAACCTTCTAGGTTGGTGGTAACACCATAATTATGCGAGACAAAATACTCATCCAAAATAGCAAAATATGGTGGCATATAAGGAATAATAAAACTTGCTTTAATTGGCGTGTGCTTATGCTCAGGCGTGAAACGTAAATTGGCTTCAACCATCCAGCTATTAACCGTTTCTGATTCACTAAGTGGCACGTCTAGCATTGTATGTCGATAAAAAAACAACCCCATACCAACTAAAAATAAACCTACAATCAACGTATAAAGGTGGCGTTTATTGGATTTTCTCATGAATGACTGCTTTCGTTTTATAAAGTAAACATCAAACTTGGGTCTACTACACCTGACAACGCTTTGAGCGCATCACGTCCGAGCAATAGAGGGTAATTAAAGTGTTGGCGATTGGTTAGATTAACGGAGATATCCTGCTCTTTTTGCCCAAGCTTAATGCGCATAAGCACCACAGGCCGTCTGATTGGCTCAGGGGTCGCATGCTTATTTTCATCCGTACGCGTTTTGATTTGTACCTTGCCCAAATACTCGGCCATAAATATCACGCCACCTTGTTTGGTGGGCACCTTAAAACGCAAGTAGGTTTTACCATCTTTTTCTAACTTTTCAATATCTAGCGCATTTAATGACGAAGATTTCGCCCCGGTATCAAGTTTAGCAGCTAACTCTAAATGTTTAGCCATAAGCGTTACTTTTTCAATATAACCATAAGTGGTTTTATTCGATGATGTCATGTGTGCATATCCTGACCAAGATAAAGACCAACAAATAAGAAAAACAAAATGCTTCATAATAAAACAAAAAAGAGGTGAAGATAGCCAAATACTATCAGGTTCAATACTTTGAGCCTAGTAAAAATGCTTAAGCCTTCTTGAAAAATTATTTTAAAACGCGAGGCAACTATGTTTGAGGCGCAGAACATAGCCGGTGAGATTTTTAAAATATTGTCCAGCACAAAGATAATTTTATAAACAATCAGGTGAGTTAAGAAAATGTTAAGTATTTGATGCTAGAGTTGCGCAAGTTTTACCAAATACTTTCTAATATGCATTTAAATTTATCAAAGTGTTATACTTCGCCTGAATTAGCTTTGCCTGATTTAGGTGATGAGCCATCCAACCCAGTTATTTCAGTTGATCAAATTGCTTCATTTTTAGCAAATAATCCGGCTGAATTGCAAACTTTTACCAAATGTTTACATGAACATATTGGTCAAGATGCCTCATTTCCAGCCAAAAATACCATCATCACTTATCTCAGTACTTTGCTGAATTTAAAGCTATCAGGATCTGAAAAAATCTCGCTTAAATCTAAGCTAATAGAAGGCATTGAACATTGTTCGAATGGCTATTATAACCGTGTTGAATCGGTGTATCAGTCCTTTGTACGCCCAACCAAGCTAACACAATTTTTAGAAAAATATCGTCACACGCTCATTGAGCAGATAGCAAGAAATTTTAGTGATGATGTTCATGACCATAAAGCTTTTTTTCTTTATGGTGCCAACCATTATGGTCTTATTCGTTCACAATGTGACGACCCTCATGCTGTTGATTTAAATGAAGAAGAAATAAGCAGCGTTGACAATGCTTTTGAGCGCAAATACACCCCATTAAAAGTCCTTAATGAACTGATGCTTGCTATTAAAGATGAACTACATCATGCCTATGGTTATTTTGGCTTTTGTACAAAAACTTATGAAGCGGGTACCAGCAATGCCATTCTTACCTTTTTTCAAACATTACTGGTTAATAACGATATTGATATACAAGATGTTTTTATCCTTGATGATGAGTATTGGATTAAAGAAATTAATTGGCCATGGGTGACTTTGCAGGTTATACAGCAACTTGCCGAACAGCTGTGGTTTAGTTTTTCAGTAGAAGAGATGGCGTTTTTTACTGAGCTTTACTCTGACACGCCTTCGAAAAATTTTAATGATGTAATCTATGAGCCTTATATCTTCCATCTACTTGAGGCGCCTGCCTTAATTGCTTTTTTAGCTAAAAAAGACATCCTTGCCATCATTCATATTGCACTACAAAAAATTGACGCGACCAAAACGATTGTACAATTATTTGACCAGTTAAATAGCTTAGATAGTCTTTTAGCCGATGATAAACCTTCTTTAGAGGATAAAAAGCTTGGTTTAATAGCCTCCTGGCAACAACAAAATACCCATATGATAGATTTATGTCATGCCATGAGTGATATAACATCTGCTGATTTTCACCCATCATGGTATGTCTATAAACAACTTACCAGACCACTTGGCGAATTTCTTGAATTGCTAACAAAAGATACGCTTACCAATCTTCTGTGGCGCAGCTTGTCAAAATACGATAAAACCACACACACGCTTAGCCCTGAAGCTCAAAAGCTTAATTTATCCATTGCTAGTTATTTGACATCACCACCATGCATACAACATTTGTTCTATTTCTTAGCTACTGTTAATGAAGACGATGATATCAATCTTTTTATGTTAGCCATTCGAGATGAAAAATTTTTAGCTATTTTATTAAAAAAACTCAATCCTTGGCAAAGATATTCGTTAATGTCCATGCAAGATGAGCAAAAATATAGCGTGTTAGTCAGAGCTATTTTTGAAGCACCGCAAAGCCTTGAAATCTTATTAGCTGATTTACCTGTTATCGCAATTGATGCTTTATTAAGTCAGATGATAACCCCAAATCATACCTGTTTAGATGTTGCCCTACAGAAACGCCCGCATTTTCTAAATCTTTTATTAAAAAATTTAGAAACAAACGAAAAAATTAAGCTATTTTCAATGTCTAACGATCAAGGCTTTACACCCCTTAGCCAACTTATTTACCGGCAAAATACTGCAGCGCTTAAGATTGTTTTTGAGCTTTTGACCATTGAAGAGCGATTTATTTTATTAAGAAAAATTGATATGCCTAATAAACACTTATTTCTCTTGCTCTTACAAAATACACCTGGAATATTTGAGCGCTTTTTTGATGATTTTTCATCAGAACAACAACTAGCATTATTGACTCAAACGCATAAAACGCCCGGGGATGCTTTTATGTATATCGTTAATAACAAGCCTGAACTACTGACCATGGTGCTTAAAAGTAAAGTTATGCAAGATAATGCTTTAGCGCTGAGACTTTTAACCCAAAAAACTCTTATAGGTAGCCTTGCTATCTGGCCAGATATTTATAATTTATCTCCCTATTTTAATCTTCTTGAACAACTTAACCTCGACTTATTAAAAAACTTGTTGTTTTATCAAACAGCTCAACAAAAATCCGTATTTATGCAATTAATTAAACTCTCTTGTGAAATAGATAGGTCATCTATTAGAGCTCTGCTTGAACGTTTGGACTTGCAAACACGTTGTTCACTGATACTACAAAAAGATAGTGGCAAGGATGACGCCTTAAGAACAGCCATTACCTATAACTCTAATGTTTTCCCTATATTATTTGATAGTTTTTCTCGTAGCCAACAGTATTCAATTTTAGCTAAAAAAAATATTTTGGGCCAAAATGTATTAGCGCATGCGGCAATTTATAACGATGAGTGTGTAAATGATATATTTAAAAATTTAGATCAAAATCAAATACTTACTCTAATCCAAAATGTCGATAACCGTGGTAATAATGTATTAATTCTTGCCGCGCGTAATAAACGTGCGTTGTTGCCTGAGTTATTTAACAGGCTTACAATGGCGCAAAAATTTGCGCTATTACAACAACAAAATAAACAAGGTAATAGCGCTTTAATAATGGCTGCACGTTATAAACTATTAGATTACTGTGCTAGTGCATTTCATAATATCGTACCTTTACTGCTGTTAAATCTAGATAAATACCAACGCTTTGCGCTGTTACAACAGCAAGATAATCAAGGCCGTCATGCCGTTAAAATTGCTGCTGAATTTCATCCAGAATGTTTAATGGCGTTGTTAGCACTGCTCGACCCACCACAAAAAATGATGCTTTTAAGTCAAAAAGACTCTAAGGGTCTCACTCCTTTGATGAGTCATTGTATAAAACAACAAAACAATACAAGCTATATGGTGCATGTATTAGCCAATTTAACCCCGGCACAACGTTATACACTATTACAGCACCAAGACCCAGAAGGCTCAAATATAGCGCTTTATGCAATTAAATATAACGCTGCATCTATGTTAATATCGTTGTTAGCGGTTTATTCTTCTGGGCAAATAAAAACGTTATTATCGCTTAAAAATAATGCAGGGGAGTCCGCTTTAATGCTACTTCAAAACCCTACCATAGAAATAACCGAGGCCAACCGTCGAAAATTATTAGGCTATTTTACTTTAGGCAAAAGACCTTATGAATCTGATGATACCGTACCTAAAAGACCTAAAAACACAAGTGCTAGATTCTTTCAACCGGCCTCAGCTCGCTCACCTGCTAATTCGTCTTTATCACCACCTGATGCTTGCAATAGCTATTAATTTTTATTGGTTAAAAGCACATTTGTCACCACACACTATACAGCTTGTGGTGGCATAACGCTTTTTGTTCTATGGTTTATAAATGACTTTTATTTATGATATTATTGTCGATGGCACAACTAAAATGAAAATAATTAAATCAAAATGGATATTGCTTGAGTTATTTAATAACTTAAAGTACAATTCATCGCACCCAAGTCGTAATTAAGATACTCATTTTATGAGCGCTTCTGATCATTCATTAAATAATGACCTCATAGATAACGACACAACTGCGGCACACCATCTCCATGTGGCAGGCAGCTTAACCGCCCAAGAAAAAATTAAAAAACAAGCACGGCATCTGCAGCTTGCTGAACAACTACATCGCCAAAAATTTATTTATTATTTTTACAGTGCGCTTGATGGTTTAAACTTAGCCTGTACCGCAACTAAATATGGTTTTGATGTACTCTACAGTAACACCTCTTTTATCGCTGCGGATAAAATGCATGATTGGATGATAACCCCAGCAGGTATCATTCTAACTGCCACCCAATCGGTGTTAATGATTTTATTTTCCATTAGCAATAATTTTGATGATAAAAATTTTATTAAACGCACAATTGGATATCTTTGGCCTTATTTTCGTGAAATTAAAGGTTTAAAAAATGTGTATAAAGGTACCCGTTATTTGCTGCAAATTAGCAACCTTTTAAGTGGCCAAAATTTTAATTTATTCATTTTACCCCTCGCCCTACCTGTTGGCGCACTCTCTTTTTTAAATCGTCTACGAAGTCGTTATCGAGTTAATTATCGCAAAAGCTTGATGGATGAAAACCATAATTATTTAAAAACGTTAATGGCAGAAGAGAATCAGATTTTCACCATTGAAGACTATGAAGACTCCCAAAAATTCATCCAAAAGCAACTTTTTTACGCCAAAGAAGGTTTGCTAGAAGCCGGCTTAAGCGGATTATTAGATAGCCCTTATTTGTATATTGGCATTTTATCAATGTGTATGTTTAGCTGGCCTTTGCTTATTGCGCTTAGCGTTGTTTGCAGTTTATATGCTTTAAGTTGTATTTTAACCCGCATGTATGAAGAACATGCTAATCAGCAAAAATTACGCATTACTCAAGCTAAAATAGATTTAATCGCCTATACCAAAGCCTGCTATCCAACATTATTAGAGCTTGCGACGAACCTTGAACAAGATGAGAATACTCAAGCACAAATCCAGGAGATAATTGAGAATTTACGGCAAAAACGACAGTATCTACAAAAAGTTTCAACCCTGTCGCTCTCTTCAGCTTTATTAGTAGGCCTTTCACAAGGGCTTGCCGCTTACGGCGCGTTGTGTAGCAGTTTATTTTTTATCTCGACGATAATGTTGCTATTTTCTTTTTCATTGCCGCCCGCCTTTTTAGCAGCCTGCATTTTTAGCGGGCTTTTTTTTATCGCCGGTTTTATGTTGCATTCATTAATTCATCACATACGCCATACCGACACACTTTGTAAACCTGAGTTTCATTACCAAGAGCTCACTGAATGCTTGGCAAACAAGCAAGCGTTATCGGCTGATGAACTGCATAAAACGCTTGAATCACAACTGACACTAAAACCCTCACCTCGCTTTTTTTTCCAGGAATGGTTTGAAATTATCCGCTCGTTTTTTTCAGGATTAGGTAAAGGGCCCAAATCAATTGATTACACGCTCAATCCGCTCCAACGCGCTGACAATATGGGTCATTACCATGAATCATCGCTGATGATTGGGTTATCCATTGCTGCCTCTTGCCTTTATTGTGTGGTGTATGGGTTGCGCGCTTTGGCCAAAGGTTTTCGTAAAACAGCGGTCGAAATTGTGGCTGAATATCCAACGCTCACGATTTTACCGGTAAAATCGCCTGATGAGATTATGTATATTGAAGAGGAAGAACCCTCTACGGACGATACACCAGAAAATATTATAGAATACGATGACTTTTCAAACGCATCAAAAAAGCTGGAAACCCCAGCAACTAGCCCAATAAGATCACCTGAAGACGAACAACAAGCTTTAAAGCAGCTAAGCGATATGCACGAGGAAGATTCTTTTGATACATCCGAAGAATCGATAGAAATGGCAATACTGAACAAGTCATCGTCTGATACAACTTATATAAACGATGACCAACGCAACCCAGCTAACCCGCCTATTTCAAATAAATTATGGGGAGATGAAGAATTTATTCGACCCACATCAATTCCTCAAACACTTTATAACTCAGCATCGTCTAGAAATCGTCCCAGGGTAAGAAGAGAACGTTCGATTTCAGATAATAGCTTGGGCTTATTACCTTGTCGCTCAAGCTATCTTTTAGGTTATTAAATATGGCTTTCAATAAAAGCAACCAATTGAGATTTATTTAATAAACCCATTTTAGTTGCTTCTACCTGACCATTTTTAAATAAGATTAATGTTGGGATACTCATTACACCATATTGGGCAGGTGTTTTAGCATTATCATCAATGTTAATTTTAGCGAAAGTCACTTTGCTGCTATGACTTTGGGCAACTTCTTCAAAAATAGGCCCAAGCGCTTTACAAGGTCCACACCATGGGGCCCAGAAGTCAACAATAACTGGCTGCGTGGCTTTAATAACCTCAGCTTCGAATGATTCATCGGTTAGATTTTTAATATGTTCACTCATAATAATGACCTCAATGATTGTAGTTTAAAGATGGCTAACAGTTAAATCGCCATATTGAGCTTGTAGCACACTTAAGGCAGCTATAGCAGCTGTTTCAGTGCGTAAAATACGTGGCCCAAGTTGTACTGCTAGAAAACCGGCTTCATGCAATGATAATTGTTCTACCTGACTAAAGCCACCTTCAGGGCCAATTAACACATGAGTACTGTCATAATGACGAGGTAAATCAAGTAATGATGTTTTAGCTTGTGGCAATAGTGCGATATTAAGCCCTTTGGGAGCATCCGCTAACAACGCTTTGAACGTTATCACCGGTTTAACCTCAGGAATGATGGTGCGTCCACATTGTTCACAAGCACTCACTACAATCGCTCGCCATTGTTGGCATTTTTTATCAAGACGTGTTTTATCCATTTTTTGTGCGTAATGCTCGGTTAATACCGGCGTAATTGACATCACGCCTAACTCCACTGCTTTTTGTATTAGCCATTCCATACGCTCATTTTTAGCCAAACTTTGCCAAAGATGGAGTTGATAAGGTGATTCACGCGTCATCCATTGTTGATGAACAATCTGTACCCATACCTGTTTTTTATGAATTTGCTTAATCAATGCTTGATATTCATGCTGCTGTCCGTCAAATAATGTCAGCTTAGCACCCACTTTTAATCTTAATACCACAGCCACATGATGCGCCGCGGCCTCATCAAGTAGCACCAAATGATGAGGTTCATAAAACCCAGGCTGATAAATTCGTATACTGCGTGTCACGCTTTAATCCCATTGTGGCGTAAAAGTGCACTAATCTCAGGTGAACGCTGGCGAAATTGTACAAATGCTTCAATGGCAGGCACTGAAGAACCTACTTCAAGTATATGATGCAAAAAAGCCCGTCCAGTATCCTGACTAAAAATACCTTCTTGCTCAAAGCGCGCATAAGCATCACTTGACAACACTTCCGCCCATTTATAGCTGTAATATCCAGCAGCATACCCGCCGGCAAAAATGTGACTAAAACTGTGTGCAAAACGGTTGTAGATAGTGGTTGGCATTAAAGCCGTTTTTTCTCTGATAGTTTGTAGTAGATGATTGACTGCCGTGATATCAGTTATATGGCAATTTAAATGCAAATTAAAATCAAATAATGAAAATTCAACTTGACGCATCATCATCATGGCCGCTTGAAATTGCCGTGCACGGGTGAGCTTATTAAACAAATCCTCAGGTAGCGGCTCGTGGGTATCAATATGCTTGCTTAATAGGGCCAGCGCTTCTTTCTCCCAACACCAGTTTTCAAAAAACTGGCTAGGCAATTCAACAGCATCCCATTCAACACCATTCACCCCTGATGCGGCCAATTCATTCACCGTTGATAATACATGATGCAAACAATGCCCCATTTCATGAAATAAAGTTGTGACCTCATCATGTGAAAAAGCAGCTGTATGGCCTGCTGCAGGTTTGGCAAAATTGCAGGTCAAAGTTGCTATGGGTAATTGGATTTCACCTGTAGCAAGGCGTTGTCGGCTTTGTAAAACATCCATCCACGCCCCGCCTCGCTTATGAGCGCGCGCGAATAAATCTAAATATATATAGCCGCGAATTTGATTATCTTCATCTGACAATTCATAACACACCACATCTTGATGCCAAACAGAAGTCGTAATTTGACGAGCCGTCATGCCATAAAGCCGTTTGATGATCTCAAACATACCTTGTAGTACCACATGCTGTGGAAAATAAGGTCTTAATGCTTCTTGTGATAATTGATAATGCTCAATACGAAAGCGTTCTGATACATACGTCACATCCCATGGATTAAGCACGCCTAACCCTTTGGTGTGCGCATACTGCTGCAAATCTTTGATTTCAGCTTGAGCTTGCGGATAAGCGCGTTTCGCCAAATCTTCAAGAAAATTGGTGACTTCATGCGCAGAAGATGCCATCTTCGTGGCAAGTGATAAATCAGCATAATGCTCAAAACCTAGCAAACCAGCTTTTTCATGTCGCAAAGCCAACGTTTCTTCAATTACCTTAGTATTATCAAATTGATTGGCAAACGGGCCTTCATCTGACGCACGAGTCACATAGGCATAGTAAAATTGCTCGCGTAAAGCTGCATCATTGGCATAGGTCATTACGGCCAAATAACACGGAAAATCTAGCGTTAATAACCATCCAGGTAAATCTTTTTGCTCAGCACGCTCTTTTGCTGCACTCAAAGCATGCTGAGGTAAACCATTTAGCTGCTCTTCCTCGGTAATATGCATGCTAAAAGCTTGGGTGGCATCTAATACATGGGTATCAAATCGATTGGCAAGTTCGGCTAAACGGGTTTCAAGCGCTTCAAAGCGCACCTTTTTGGTGGATGATAATGCCACGCCTGATAATTTAAAATCTTGCATCATATCGTGTTTGATTTTTATCTGGACATCATCAAGCTTCGTATCATCCAGGGCAGTAATGGCGTTAAAAAGTGCTTCATTTTGACCGAGAGCTGTATAATAAGCAGAAATTTTAGGCAAGCATGCCTCATAACAGGTTCTTAATTCAGGTGAGTTAACGACCGCATGTAGATGTGCTACAGGTGACCAAAACTGTGTTAATTCATTATCTAATTGCGCTAAAGGATAAACTAGATTCTCCCAACAAAATTTAGTTTGAGCTAGCAACTTATCAATAACTTGCTGGTGGTGTGCGAGCATTTTGTCTAGTTGTGTAGAAATATTCGCAATGTCAAGGTTATTAAAATCAGGTAAGGCTGTGGTCATAGAGAACTCGCGATGTGAAGATAAAAATTCATCTTAGCATAATTTTTAGTAGCGCCCCACGTCATCCAGAGGTGCGACTTATAGGAGATCCCTCGGCGCATGGCGCCTCTGGATGACGTAGAGTATGCCGCTTTCTGGGTAACGTAATAGGAGCAGTATTCACAGCGTCTGCTGCAGCAAGTCTGCTTGGTATTTGATTTTTTGCTGGCATTTTGCTTGGCATATTAAACAAAGTCGGGCCACGCTTTAAGCGCTTTTTCTCAAGCACTTGCAAAGCAATATAACTGCCTACCGTTGAACTTAACAAAATAATTGCCGCTGCTAATGGCACCCAGGGACTTATCGCGAAAACTGGAAGCGCCATCACCATAGCAAATGCTAAAATGATGGTATTGGTTAGCGTAATGCCTAAACGCATGGCTTCAAAACGCTTATGTTGTGCAAAATATGCTTGAAAACTCGTTTTATCTCGACTATCTAATGAGTCAACTGCTTGAAATCTTTTTTCTAAACGATTTAAACGTGACATCTCAAGCCCAAAGCGCACCGCTGCTGTGCCAATATCATACACAAAAAAGAATAAATTAAAATAAGGGCTAATACGCCCCAGTGCCACACATAAATTGACCACCCCGGCAAAAATCCACGGTATATCGTTAAATATCTCAACCCAACGACGTTTCAACTGCGCAATAAGGCGCACATAAATACCAAGCTCACGCTCTTTTTTATCCATCCAACTGCCAGGAATCACATGCTTGGCTAAAATAAATAAATTAGTGAGCAACCGTGGTAAAAAAAACACACAGGCAAGACCGGCAACCAGGGGGTTAGTCACCCTATCAAATAATAAAATACTTCGGGAAAGTGCTTTTAACTCCATTAACAACGGCAGTGTCATATCAATCACTCGTTTACTGCGAATCAGTGATAATCGTGGTGAGTTAAGCATGCCGGTGGTGTTGCGAATGGCTTGCGAGAAGGTATCAGGTTTTAGCTTTATCGCTTTAGGAGGGTTCTTTTGTAAAAGCTGGCAATAAATGGTTTGTTCTCGCCGTAATTTAACTGCCTCGCGTTTGATGTCTAAGTAATGAGAATATAAATACTCGAGTAGTTCGGCCAGCAGCAGTGCCGCACGCAGTTCATCTTTATTATCTTCAGATAAAGCAGCTTTTTTTTGAAAAGATAGGTCGTGGCTTAATTTAAAACACAGCACGGTATAAAGAGTATGCAAATCATCATGATGATTTACCCATTTTTTGAAAAAAGCATTGTTTTGTTGTTTTAATAACGTTGTAAACGATTCATCGTCATTTAGAGGCTTAATATCTAACGTAGTGATTAATGGTTGTAAAATAGCCGACATATCATCCTCATAAATCTAAATGAATCCGGCTAAATAATGCCAATAAATGCTCAATAAGTAAAATAAATAATTGAAAAATAAGCTATTTAGGCATACATTGGTTACTTTTAGAGCAATAAATGCATGCCGAACAAATTTAAAACCTTAATCAAACTGCCAACTGACCCGACCAGTGAGCCCGTGGTCTTGTA
>CETS01157711.1_pt1 | contig 12481 bp, 7 predicted proteins | sample 356391 | NCBI WGS metagenome assembly CETS01 (sample SAMEA2622673, study PRJEB7988) | marine metagenome | isolation source: saline water (ENVO:00002010), including
GGGCGTGAGGCGATGCCTAAAACAGCATGGCTCGTAGTGTAATCCCAGGCGCGATTAAAGCCGGCATTAATACTCGCACTCACATAAGGCTTTAAAAGTGTCGGATAATCAGAAATTAATTTACCCTTTAAACCAACCCGCCCATTGGAGAGACGAAAAGAATAAGGATAACGCGCGACAATTGGCTGGCCTACTGCCAAATCACCATACAATTTACCGTTGCCACTATAAGCCATGACAATCCCAAACTGCACTGACCAATCATTTTGCAAGGGACGATTTAGCGCAAAAAAAAGCTCACCTGCCCCCACAACGCCTTCACTATGGCGCGAATAATAAGTGTGATAAAACTCAGGCGTTAAGGGCGAAAGCGCATAGAAATTGCGCTCAGTCATTGTTTGATTGCCATACCAAGCAGGCGCTAACGACAGCGTAATCACTTTGCCATAACGCCCAGCATAAGGCGAGGTACTCATCGCTTGCGGTGGCATATAAGTGCCCATGTCACCGGCGAAACTCAGTTGACTGATACATAATGCTGTATACATCCATGATTTTCTCATGATATTCCTTAAAAAATTAAAACGTTGAATTTTACCGATTAGACATCAATATTTTCAGCATCCAGGGCATGGTGTTCAATAAACTCACGTCTTGGCTCTACATTATCACCCATCAGTGTGGTAAATATTTGGTCCGCTTCAACAGCATCTTCGATGGTCACCTGTAGCATGCGCCTGACCGCAGGGTCCATGGTGGTTTCCCAAAGTTGCTCTGGATTCATCTCACCTAAACCTTTGTAACGCTGGATGCTTTGGCCTTTTTTTGCTTCTTCCATCAGCCAATCAATGGCTTGCTCAAAATCTGTCACCGTATGCTTTTTCTCTTGACGCGTAACGTATGCTCCTTCTTCAAGCAATTCATTAAAACGCATTTGCGTCGTTTGCATGGTGCGATAATCTTTGGATAAAAAGAACTCTTGTGGCAATAACGTATGGCTGTCTAACCCATGATGCGTGGTAATAATATTTGGCAGATAAATGGCGTGCTCTTCTTGGTAGACCAATGCCACTTGATAGCGATAAGATGGCTGCTTTAACGCTTGTAAGCTGGTTTGTAGTTGGCTAACCCAAGACTGCATATAGGTTTCATCTTGCAAATCAGCGGGTTCTAATAATGGCAGATGACTTAATTGCCGGATAACACTTAGCTGATACCGTTTGGCATGCTTGGCATATAACTTTTGAATCTCGCGGTAAGACATCACCAGCTCTTCAAGCGCTTTATCCGAAATGGCGGGCGCCTCAAGCGCTGGAAAGAAACGCGCATTTTCAAGCGCGCTATGCGTAAGATAGGTAAAAAGAGCTTCATCGTCTTTGACATAATGCTCTTGTTTGCCACGCTTAACTTTATAAAGGGGTGGTTGAGCAATATAGATATAACCGCGTTCAATTAATTCTCGCGTTTGGCGGTAGAAAAAGGTCAGCAGCAGTGTGCGAATATGTGAACCATCGACATCCGCATCCGTCATGATGATGATGCGATGATAGCGGATTTTATCGGGTGAGTATTCGTCCGGACCAATGCCACAGCCAAGCGCGGTGATCAACGTTGCGACTTCTTGGGAGCCTAACATTTTATCAAAACGTGCCTTTTCGACGTTCAAAATTTTACCCTTAAGCGGTAAAATGGCTTGAAATTTACGATCGCGCCCTTGTTTAGCCGAGCCACCAGCCGAATCTCCTTCCACGATATAAAGCTCAGAAAGAGCCGGGTCTTTTTCTTGACAATCAGCAAGCTTGCCAGGCAGGCCCGCAATATCAAGCGCGCCTTTGCGCCGTGTCATCTCACGGGCACGACGCGCGGCTTCACGTGCACGTGCGGCTTCAATAATTTTGCCCACAATGGTTTTAGCAATATTAGGATTTTCTAATAAAAAGTCATGGAAGCGCTCAGCAACCAGTGATTCAACCACCGCTTTAACTTCCGATGACACCAATTTATCTTTGGTTTGTGAAGAAAATTTAGGGTCAGGCACTTTGACCGACAACACGGCGGTTAGACCCTCGCGCGCATCGTCCCCTGTGGTATTAATTTTTGCTTTTTTCGCATAACCTTCTTTATCAATATAAGAATTGAGTGTGCGCGTTAAGCCTGAGCGAAAGCCCGCTAAGTGGGTACCGCCATCCCGTTGGGGAATATTATTGGTAAAACAAAAGATACTTTCTTGAAATGAATCATTCCACTGCATGGCAAGTTCCACTGCCACGTTATCTTTTTCGGATACAAAGGAAAAAACCTCTGGAATAATCGGTGTTTTATTACGGTTTAAATGCCCAACAAACGCTTTAATACCGCCTTCATAGCAAAACGTATCCTGCTTATCAGTACGCTCATCCAAAAGATGAATACGCACGCCTGAATTTAAAAAAGATAATTCGCGCAGCCGTTTGGCTAAAATTTCATAGTGAAATTCAATATTGGTAAAAGTAGCATCACTGGGCTTAAACCAAATTTGAGTGCCTGTGTGGCTGGCATTCCCTGTCACCGCAATAGGCGCATCAGGCACGCCTTGCCTGTAATGCTGCTCATAGGTTTGGTTATCACGCATGATGGTTAAGTGCAATTCTTCAGATAAAGCATTCACCACGGATACACCCACACCATGCAATCCACCTGAAACTTTATAGGAATTATCATCAAATTTGCCCCCAGCATGTAGAATGGTCATGATAACCTCTGCCGCTGAACGTCCTTCTTCTTGATGAATATCCACCGGAATGCCGCGGCCATCATCTTTAACCGTAATAGAATTATCCGCATGAATGATAACGTTGATATGCTCACAAAATCCTGCCAAAGCTTCATCAATCGCATTATCAACCACCTCAAAAACCATATGATGCAGACCTGTGCCATCGTCGGTATCGCCAATATACATACCTGGGCGTTTTCTTACCGCATCCAATCCTTTTAATACTTTAATATTCGACGAGTCATAAGCATCACTCATAGGGTTTCCTCAAAGATGATAGGTAGGGACAATAGAGCGAAATTATACCATCGTTTACCTAAGTTTTATATCGTCTACCCTAACCCAAGCTTTTGATGTTTCACGTGAAACATTAAAAATTTCGGTATTGATGGGTAAATTAGGCTACACTAAAGCCATTTCTTTCATAAGCTGTTATTTATATATGCCTAAGCGTCGAGTGAGCCTGCAACAAGCACGGCAAATTAAAATTCAGCAGCATAAAAAATTAAATTCTACCGATAAGTCGGGCTTGGTCATTTCACGTTTAGGGCATCATGTAGAAATCGAAACCACTGATAACCATATCATTACCTGTTATTTACGAACCCATTTAAACTCCGTGGTCGCGGGTGATAAAGTAAGCTGGCAGCCGCTTAACGCCACCCAAGGCGTGATCACCAGTATTTTCCCGCGCATCAGTGTGTTAGAAAAAAAAGACATGCGTGGTCAAGCCAAAGCTGTAGCCGCTAATGTCACCCAACTGCTGATTGTCCTTGCACCCCGCCCTCTGCCAAGCTGGCTATTATTAGATAGCTATTTGGTGATGGCTGATTATTTAAATTTAGATGTAGCAATTGTGTTGAATAAAACAGATTTGCCTTTGTCTGAAACCCAGACTTGGCTTGATACATACTATAAACCACTCGGCTATCCCATCCTGAGCACCGCTTTTAATCAACCTTTATCAGATGAATTTTTAGCGACACTTAATGCCCATACCAGTGTATTTATTGGGCAATCAGGCGTTGGTAAATCCTCACTTATCAGCCGCTTGATTCCACATTACCAGCCCATTGCCATTGGGTCACTTTCCACCCAAAGCCAATTGGGTAAACATACCACCAGCTATTCACGTCTTTATCATCTAGCCCAGGGGGGGCAAGTGATTGACTCGCCAGGGGTGCGTGAATTTACACTTGGGCCTATGAGCCGTGCGCATATTATCCAAGGGTTTCGTGAATGCGCCAAGCTTGCGCATTTGTGCCGTTTTCGCAATTGTGCGCATGACTCAAACACCCCAGGATGCGCACTTATACAGGCCATCGAGGAAGAAAAATTAGCCCCCTCACGCCTCATGCATTTACAGCAATTATTAGCAACTTATGGCATCAAACCATAGATGTTCCACGTGGAACATCACTCGATTTAAATTTATTTATAACGAAGGGCCATTTTGTTGGTTTAATTGCTCTACAAGCTCAGCATGATAGTAGCGCACAGCTTGAGGTGCAGCTGGATGTATATTGCCTTGCTCATCAAACCAATTTAGCGCTTTAACAACGTTAAGCGTTGGATCATTCGCTTGTTCATTCACAACAAAACCGATGATATCTCTAAGTGACCAAGTGTCATAGGTACCCCGATTTGGGCAACCAAGCATGTTTAAAGCGTTAAATTTAAACAATGAAAGTGTCTGCCTATATGGAGGAGTAAGCTCTCTATATTTTTTGCGAAAATCATTGGTGAACGCGCTTATCTCTTCTAATGTAGGCTCTGCACTTTGGCAGGACAGCGACGATGCATTATCATATGTACCTAAGATAATCTGTTCATACTTTTCTGTATCATGGCGCGGCAAAATTTTTGTGTTGTTAAGCGATGCTAATAAAGCCGTTAATGCTTCATCAATTAATTGTCCAAATAAATTATTAGTTAAATCGCTTTCACGCGTTTCCGCATAGAAAATTTCGCGTCGCTTATTATATAAAAACTGCGCCACTTCACGAGGCATTTCTTGAGAAGCATTTAAGCCGATTAGCAAAATCTTACCATCTCGGACGTATAAGCTACTGCCAACGGTTCGGTCAATATTCTCATATTGAGCCAAAATGGAACTGATCGCTAATGGGTTAGCAAAATCAATCATAAGTATATTTAAATGTGCACCTTGGCTGATCTTCGTATCATATCGTCTTCCATATGCTCCTATACCCTCTTTAACCCATACTTCCAGCCTGTAATCTTTATTTGAAAATATGATATAGTTGTCAACTAAATCATCTAATTGTTTAGCAAAACAATCTAATTCAGGATTTGAAAGTTTCTTTAAACTAAATTTTTGATGATGAATCATTATTTTTATAAGTTTCTTGTAATTTGTTACTGTTTCAGATACTAACATTCCCTACTCCTCTCATTTTTTAATGATTCACAGTATAAATAATTAAGCTTAAGGATTTATTAAATAAGCTATAAAATATGATCAAATTGTCTAATGTATCTAAGCAAAGATAGCTACAAACCTAGCGTTGAAAGCTCAGAAGGTGGGGACTCAATGATGGGGTTATTTTCATAGGAAGCTTGTCTAGCGAAAAACCGTGGCTTTGCATGATGTTTATCTTTAAACCTCGCAACAGAGACTTTAGCACTTAGGTTTTCTTCAAGACTTGTTAACACCCGCTCGTGCCATAAGGGTTTTAACTGCTTGAGCAAATGCTGCAAAGCGATGTTAACTGCTAGCCAGTACTTTGTGTCAGTAGGATATTGTTGCTTAAATATTATCATATCGGTCACAAAATTATTCATTTTGTCATCAAATGGCGAAAAAATCTGTTGCAAATAGGTGAGTCTGGCATGCAAGATGCCTGGCTCAAAACAATGGATATCTTTGTGATGCGCCAACGTATTAGCCAAAATCTGCTGTAGCCATAGGTCGGTATCAGGATAGCGTTTCAGCGTTGTGACAAAATCTTTATTAAGCGCGGGTTTAACAATATGTTCGATTAACTGTGCATACACAAAAACCGCTGAAGTGGTTGTGTGCTCTGTTAATATTTCGCGAATTAACAGATATATTTTTTCACCGGTGGCGGTGGTTAAATTCTCAAAATCACCAAACTTAATTTTTACCCCTGAAAAGTATAAGCAATTAAATTGGCGGGTCATCAGTGAAACAAAAATAACTTTTAAGCGCGCCAGTGCTTGTGGCTCGGTTAGATACGCATACTCAGCATAAGCATGTTTGGCCGATAATAAGCGCATGCTATGCAGATTAATTTTGGCTTCAATGGTTGGTTTAAATAGGGTGTAGGGATGATAATCGAGCACAAGTTTCATCAAAATTTGGCCATATACGGCCACACATTCCCCCTGCTCAAACACCGCCTGCAAGATGTCTTTAAAAAGATAGCGCTTATGGAATAATTCAATTGGATGGTTGTAAAGTGTTTGGTGTTCGGCTGCGGTTAGCGAAGTACAGTAGTCTAAAAAGCGCTGATAGCCTAAGCAGGCTTGGGTCATTTCAAGTGGATTATAGTCTTCCCCGGCTTTAAAGCCTGTGGCATGGACGCTATGGTCAATTAAATAACCAATTTCATCAATGGTACGTTTGGATAAATAGTGATGACAAGCTGTAGGCGTTACTTGATGATAATACGCTGCAAACGACTCGTCTTGAAGTAATCTTTTAAGTTCTAGAGCGGTTAAAAGACGCAATCCTAATCGACCACAATATGCCCAAGCGTGATGAAGTTGGTGATACTGCCAACAATCCTGTCTTAAAATAAGCTCATCTTCGGCTTCGCTTAATACATAATCCTGTAACGGTAGGTGGGTTAATTTAGCTTGGGTTGTGGCATTATGCGTGGTTTTTAGTGAGGGTATAAGCAATTGATAACCACTTTCGATGAAATCGGCGCCCTCTAAGCATAACGCTAAACGGACCCATGGCTCGTTTATACCCCTAGGTGTTTGAAAATAATCGTCGTTGGTTAAAGCAATATACTGCCAGCGTGCGTGATAAAGCTTGCTTAACTCCGCTAGAATCGTTTCATCGATATCTGTGAGTAATTCTAAACGCAGCTTAAGTGTTTGAAAAAGCTCATAATAAGGCTCATGCTCGGCAACAGGTAAGGCATTATAATGATGTATCAAAGCCTCTCTATCAAAAAAATGCCCTATTTTTAGAGTTTGGTAGTGTTGATGAAAAAATTCTGAATCACTAATTAAACTTGGATTCTGCGTACCAATCCATGCCATTAAAATGCCAGCTTGGCTTATGAAATTCTCAGGTGCTAACCATATATCAAGCAGAATATACCCTAATGATAACGAAGATGAGCCAAGTAAGACCTCTGTATTTAAAAAGTCATTCATCTGCTCAATAGAACATTGATTGAGTTCAGTGCATAAACTTAATAAGGCTTGATCTAAAGACGACTCTTTAGCGCCTGGCAAAAAGGCCTCCAACACGTCAAAAAGACTGGGTAACACATGATATGGCACAGCGTGTGCTGATAATTTACCTGCATGATGCATATAATAGTGCCAAAAGGTGGGATAATTTGCTTTTGTTTCAGCAGTTAAATCATCGGCATCAACCAGCATCGCTGACCAAGGCGTACAAACAATCAGTTTCCAAGCGGTGAGTAGGTCAAGGGTGATAGAAGGCGTTTCTTTAAATTGCGCTGAAAATGCTGCAATTTTTTCTTTAAAATCGGCGCTAAACTTAAAAGGTGTGGCTGCAAGCATATAAGGTAGCTCACGAAAATCAAACAAAGTTTGTATTTTATCATCACAAGCGTGGTTGTTTGGCTTAATATAAGCAGGCATCATGCATCCACTTGAATTTAATAAAGTTATACACAGATTGATATATTTTTATATCTAAAAAAAACCTTTTAAATCAATCACTTAATATTTTTTAGAAAATTGCAACTAAAAATAATAACAAACTTATCCACAACTTTATTCAGTGTGTAAATGCGTACCTCGTGCGCTCATGGTTTCAAGGCTATTAAGCACACTGGCATGAGATATGGCTTGCATAATCGGAATGTCTTTTAACGGATAATGATTGGCAATGGCATGAGCGATAAGGCAACAAGTCTGCCAAGTGCGTTCATGTTTACGTGCCGATGTCTTAAGCCATAGTGCCGTCCACACAAAATGAAACAGCCAGGATGCACGATTTTGCTCAAATTCATGGGTTAAAATCAACTCAATGGCTTGCTCAACATCCTGACAAATCCGCATACCTTTATCTATAACACTCACACGATTTACAAGTTTATCCACAGTCGCACTTTCCACAAACCATGAAGCGGCGAAATTTTTTTGATTAAGCCAGTGCTTAGATTCTTTAAATGCTGTTTGTACAATATCCGGTGTAAAGGGCACAATTTGAACCGTTAAATCTTGTAAAACTAATTCAATATCCAATAATTTTGGCTCAATGTGTAACTGTAATAATTCTTGTATCTCAAGCAGATGCAAATCCGGTATGGTATTATTTTCAACCATACATGCTAAAAAATGCTGCGTTAGTTGCTCTAGATACCTGATATCGATGGTGCGCAGCGTAATGTTGTCATCGAATGCTTCTTTTTGATATTTTTTAATTTGAGCATTGGTCAACGTTGGCGTCACCCACGCTTCTTTGATACCAACCTGCATTTTATAAAGTACACCGGCAAGCTTGTGATTGCGGCCTTGCTTGATATGCAAAAATAAACCCTGCGCCCCACTGCCATCAACTTCACTGGCTTTGATACCCATAAGTTCCACGTTATAAGGCGTATCAGTTAGATGCCCACCTTTAAAATATTGCCGACGCAACCATTGATCAAATATCGGATGATAACTAGCCGGATACCACTGACGAATGGCTTTTAAACGGGCGCGTGATTGCGCTGATAACACGCGGCCATCAATCACCTCACCAATGGCTTCAACCACAAGCTCACGTACTTCGGCCAAAGGATGCAATAACATGAGTAAAGCCACTGATTGGCCAGTTTTAAGTGCAAATAAATCCAGCGTTAAATCGGCGAAAAATTCAGCAGGCATGGCATAACCTTGCGCAAAAAAATTTTCTGCAACATCAAAATCAGACAGATGATCAAGCTCATTCAGCATCGCCTCAATGGCGTCTAAATGATTCAATGTTGAACTTGTATGCTGTTGTTCGTTATCAATTAATCCATGATAAGCCGCCTGCAAATCAGCGTTTAGTTCAATATGTGCCTCATAAAACGCATTTAAAATAGGTAACCAATAACTAAGGTGATGCTCGCTATGACGAATCACCCCGGCCAAATGGGTCATAAGCTGTGTGATATGTTTGGTCGCCTGCTTGGTATTCACTTCCATCATGGCTTGAAATTGCGCCACACAAATTTCAAAAGCAAAAATGCACGCTGCATAATAAGCCTGCTGCCCGCCATCAGGTGATTTATCTTTATCAATGATATCAATTAAGTGAAAACTTAACTCAGGATGCTGAATAAATAAGGTAAAATGAGCCGCTTCTGGCTCTTTTTCCTGTTCAATCAAGTGCGATAGTGTGTCAAGCCAGCGATTTAACTCAGATGATTGTATGGTCATTCGGTAACAACCGGCCTGGGCTTGCCCTGCTCATCGATGGCGACAAAAACAAATTGGCCTTCAGTGACTCGAAATTTACCCGTATGGGTGGCAGGCTCAGCCCATACTTCCACACTGATATGAAGCGAAGTACGACCAACTTTCAGTAACTCCGCATAACAGGTCACAATATCCCCTACGTGTACCGGCGATAAGAAAGTCATTGAATTAATTGCCACTGTGGCCACGCGCCCATGAGCCATACGCTTGGCTAAAACACCTGCGGCTAAGTCCATCTGTGAGACCAACCATCCACCAAAAATATCGCCATTGGCGTTGGTTTCAGCTGGCATGGCAATGGTTTGAATGGTAATTTCACCTTTTGGTTGCATTTAGAGGTCTCGTTTTAATTTAGCTAGGGCATCGGCCATTGACGTATTAAATACGCTCTTTTTTGGTTGCGCACGAACTTTCGTGGTCTGAGTTCGGTCATGAACGGGCGTTTTAGATGCCTTTTTAACCACAGGCTTCGTAGTAGTTGTAGGCTTTGGTACAGATTTAGGCGCAGCCTTTACAGGCTCGACTGGTTTTTCCTGAAGCTTTAAACTCAACCCAATACGTTTTCTAGCCACATCAACTTCAATCACGCGTACCTGTACCACGTCTTGTGCTTTGATAAATTGATGCGGATCGTTGACAAAGCGATGGGTCATCTCAGAAACATGCACCAAACCATCTTGATGCACGCCAATATCAATAAAAGCGCCAAAATTAGTGACGTTACTCACCACACCTTCTAAAATCATGCCTAATTTTAAATCAGCAATATTTTCAATCCCCTCTTTAAATCGCACCATTTTAAACGGTGCGCGCGGATCGCATTGTGGTTTTTTTAGTTCAGTAATCACATCCAAAACGGTGGGTAAGCCATATTGATGAGTCACAAATTGCTCTGGGTCAAGTTGGTCTAAAATGGCGTGGTTTCCCCAAAGTTCTGATAGAGATAGATGGGTATGCGCTAGAATTTTTTCAACCAAGGGATAGGCCTCAGGATGTATTCTTGAGGTATCTAATAATTGATGCCCTTCTAAAACCCGTAAAAAGCCTGCAGCTTGCTCAAAACTTTTCTCACCCATTCTGGGGACATCTTTTAAAGCTTCACGAGAGTTAAAGCGACCATGTTCATCACGATACGCCACAATATTCGCGGCTAACGTGGCGTTTAAACCTGCAACTTGAGCAAGCAATACGGCTGAGGCGGTATTAACATCTACCCCAACCCAATTCACGCAATCTTCTACCACACCGTTTAAAGTACGAGCTAAACGTGTTTGGTTCACATCATGCTGGTATTGCCCAACACCAAGCGCTTTGGGTTCAATTTTTACCAATTCAGCCAGTGGGTCTTGCAATCGTCTGGCAATAGAAACCGCACCACGCACACTTACATCTAATTCAGGAAACTCTTCGGCTCCAAGCGCTGATGCTGAATAGACCGAAGCACCTGCTTCACTAACAATCATTTTAGTAATGGTTAAATCAGGATACATTTTAGCCACATCTTGAACAAGCTTTTCAGTCTCTCGCGAGCCTGTACCATTCCCAATGCTAATAAGCTCGACATTAAAGCGTATGATCAGTTTGGCCAGCTCGGCAATGGCCTCATGACGCGCGTTTTGGGGGCTAAATGGAAAAACTGTCGCGTAATCAAGTACTTTACCTGTATCATCGACCACCACCGCTTTGATACCTGTGCGAATACCTGGGTCTAACCCTAAAATCACTTTGTTACCCGCAGGTGCGGTTAATAACAAATCACGCAAATTTTTAGCAAAAACCTTAATAGCGGCCTCATCAGCTTTTTCACGTAACTGAGTTAATAACTCTAATTCAAGTTTGGGTAATAATTTGGTTTTCCAGGCTTGAGCCAGCGTGTCAAGCAGCCATGGATTAATGGTAGTTAAATCAAGGTGAAAAAACCGTGCCAAGCATTCCAGGCCATATTGCGGTTGCCCATCAATATCAAGCGTTAAACGCAATACCCCTTCTTTGCGACCCCGCAATAAGGCAAGTGCACGGTGAGAGGGAATTTTTTTAATCATTTCGCTGTATTTGAGGTAATCAGCGTATTTAGCTTGAGCCGCTTTGTGGTCTTTAGCACGGCTTGTAGCATGTAATTTGGCCTGCTGCCACCATGCTTGACGGCATTGTAGAAGTAAATCAGGATTTTCAGCAAAACGTTCAATTAAGATATGTTGTGCACCTTTTAAAGCTTGTGCTTCATCGTCAATTCCAGCAGCAGGATTCACAAAAGACTTGGCCTCAAAAGACGCACAAGGCGCTTGTAAAATTTGATTAGCCAGTGGTTCAAGCCCTGCTTCTTTGGCCTCGGTAGCTTTGGTGCGTCTTTTAAGCTTAAAAGGCAGATATAAGTCTTCCAGGCGTGCTTTGGTCTTAGCGGCGAAAAGTGCCTGCTTTAGGTCATCGGTTAATTGATTTTGGGCGCTAAGGGCACTTAAGATCACTTCACGGCGCGCATTAAATTCACGCAAATAATATAAGCTATCAGCCAGTTCACGTAATTGCGTATCATTTAAGCCCTGCGTTGCCTCTTTACGGTAACGCGCGATAAAAGGCACAGTGGCACCCTCATCAAGCAAGGTAACTGCCGCGTCTACTTGGGTTAAATTTACCCTAAGCTGATGTGCTAAGGTAGCGTTAATAGAGATTGTGTCCTGACTCATCGATGCCCTTAAAACAGAGTAATAAAACCGCAGCATTATAGCCTGTCTTTAGTAAAATGCCCAGGCATTGACGATGCCCAGACCCTACTTACTCAACGGTCACCGATTTGGCCAAATTACGTGGCTGGTCAACATCTGTGCCCTTAACTACCGCCACATGATACGCCAGCAATTGTAACGGAATGGTATAAACAATAGGCGCAAGGTGACAACTGGCCGCCGGTAATGTCACGAAAGTAGCATCTTGGTCTTGCCAATGACTATCCGCTGCAAAAACAATTAACTGACCACCACGCGCACTGACTTCATGTAAATTAGATTTAAGTTTATCTAAAAGCGTATCGTTAGGGGCAATGGCAATAACCGGCATATCTTTATCCACCAAAGCCAGGGGACCATG
>CETS01103114.1_pt1 | contig 12448 bp, 12 predicted proteins | sample 356391 | NCBI WGS metagenome assembly CETS01 (sample SAMEA2622673, study PRJEB7988) | marine metagenome | isolation source: saline water (ENVO:00002010), including
TTTTCTTGATCAGATTTATCCTTTAAAAGTATCCCTAAATTATCTATTGTTGACTTATTTTTATTCAAAAAGTTGTATTTCACCCACTCAACAGACTCGATTAGTGATGGAATTTTGTTTAAATTAAGTTTCCTAACAAAAGAAATAAAAGAAGCATAGCTTTTTGCCTGGGATTCTGATATTTCCTCAATATTGTTCATTAAAACTTTAGACTCGACATCAACGGAAGGAAAATCAAGATAGAAATAAATACATCTCCTTTTAAGCGCGTCTGATAACTCTCTTGTTCCATTTGAGGTGAGGATAGTTATTCTATTATCATTACCATTAATTGTCCCAAACTCAGGTATAGTAACTTGATTTTCAGCAAGAATTTCGAGTAACAACGCTTCAAACTCTTCATCTGATCTATCTATTTCATCAATAAGAAATAAACTGTCTTTTTCAGCAGTTAATGCATTTAAGATAGGTCGTTTGATTAGGTATTTTTCATCAAAAAGGTTCTCGGCATTTTTATCTTGTTGAATGCTCAAAAGTTGCTTTTTATAATTCCATTCATAAACTGCTTTATCTTCATCAATTCCTTCATGGCACTGGAGTCTTATCAACTCTAGATTAAAAAGCGACGAAATTGCTTTCGCCAGAAAAGTTTTTCCAGTTCCAGCAGGACCCTCAATGAGTAATGGCTTCTCGAGATATATTGCAGCGTTAACAACATCTACAAGATCTTCGTTAGAGAAGTAACTTACGCTTTCTAAATCTTTTATACTTACCTCTTTATTCATCCTCTTACAGTTCCTTTTCCATTAATTACGTATCTTTCTGTGGTTAATGCTTCTAAGCCCATTGGTCCTCTAACGTGTAATTTTTGAGTACTGATTCCTATCTCAGCTCCAAAACCAAACATCTCACCATCCGTAAACCTTGTTGAAGCATTTATGAATATTACAGATGAATCAATAGAACTCGAGAATTTATCGGCAATTTTTTCAGATTCAGTAAGAATCCCCTCTGTATGTCCAGAAGAAAATTTATTGATATGCTTGATTGCATCATTTTCATCTTCAACAATTTTTATTGCTATTTTCAGATCCAAAAATTCTGTAAAGTAATGTTCATCGCTAGCAATCTCTAAATCTGGATAATCATTACTGGCTTGTTCATCAATAAATACCTCTACCGAATTATCTTTGAGGGCATCAATAATATCCTTACCATTTTTTTGATATACATCTTTATGAAGTATTAAAGTTTCTAAAGCGTTGCAAACTCCTGGTCTTTGAACCTTTGAATTGATGACTATGGGAACCATATATTCCTCTTTTGCATCTCTATGTATATAAAGGTGTACATTTCCATCACCATCTAAAATAAATGGAACTTTTGAATTATTAACTAGAGTTTCAATTAACCCCCTACCTCCTCTAGGAACTATCAAATCAATATACTCTGTCATATTCATAAATTCGATTGCATCTTCTCTATCTTTACTATCGATAAGCTGGATACAATTTTTTGACAAATCATTTCTTTCCAAGGCTTTTTGTAACGTGTTTAAAATTTTTAAATTTGAATCTAAACAATAGCTTGATCCACGAAGAATAGATGCATTCCCTGACTTTAAACAAAGACCTGAAACATCACTTGTTACATTTGGTCTTGCTTCATAGATAATTCCGATTACCCCAAATGGTGAACGTACTTTATTTATATGAAGTCCATCTTCTGAAATCCAAGATTCCGTTATCTTTCCAACTGGGTCCTCTAAAGGTATAATTTTTTTTAGGCCATCAGACATACCTTGGATTCTTTCTTTATTTAAAGTTAACCTATCGGTTAAAGCAGGAGTTAAATCTAGTTGTTTTGCATTTTCTAAATCGATGTTGTTTGCTTCAATAATTTCGTCAGCATCCTCGATTAGTTGCGCCGCCATATCATTTAATACTTTATTTTTAGTATCTGTATCGATTGTTTTTAGCTCTTCAGCTGCCAAAAGAGCATTTTTACCAATTTCTTTAAGCACATAACAAGAATAATTTGATTTGATGGAAAGTAAAATTTTTTAGAGAATTAATAGGTTATCTTTATGAATTACTACAGTGTTTTCAGTCTCAGTTAAATCTTGAATCTCTTTACTTGATAAACTAACAACTCCCCTTGCAATTAATTCATTATCAGAACTTCTTATTTCAACCCCAGAATTTTCCTCAAAACTTTTGTTGACATTAATTACTCCTTTTGAGAGAAGTGATGCATCTGCTTTAAGGGCCTCTATCGCACCATCATCTACTATAATTTCGCCATCGGTTGTCATGCCAAACGCAATCCAAAGTTTTCTTAATTTTATACTTTTCTTTGATGGCTTGATTATTGTCCCGATTTTTGATCCATTGACGACTTCATTAATACAATTTGGTGACCATGAAAGTATCTGCGTCTCGATTCCAGAGAAACCTGCCATCTGTGCTGCCATTATTTTTGTTGAAAAGCCACCCATACCTTTACCAGAGGAAGATTTAGGAATGAGATCATTTAATTCCTCGGAGTTGTATTCAATATTTTCTATTTTTTTTGCTTCCTCCATCTTTTCAGGATCTGAATCATATAAACCTTCTTTATCAGTAATAACCACTAATTTGTCTGCTTTGAGTAAAATCGAGACAATTGCTGAAAGCCTATCATTATCTCCAAATTTTAGTTCTTCTGTAGCAACTACATCGTTTTCATTTATTACTGGAATAATATTTTTTGATACAAGACCATTCAATGCTTCTGTAGTATTTACAAATTGGTTTCTGTCTTCAAGAACATTCTTTGAGATAAGAACTTGAGCAATTTTTAATTGATGAGAGTTAAATATATCTTTATATTTGTTGATAAGACTCACTTGACCCACTGCGGACGCAACTTGTAGTTCTTTAAGATTTTTTGGTCGTTCTGGTAAGTTCAATTCATTTGCGCCAGACTGTACCGCCCCTGATGTAACAATGGCAAAATTAATACCATCTTTTCTCAGGTCACTTATTGATACTGCTAAAGATTCGATAACATCGTCTCGAAGGACGTTTTCATCAAATAATGTGTTTGTCCCAATTTTTATAACTATAGTTTTATTACTCATAAGAAAATTCGTGTCCGTTTAAATCTACTATATCGCCTTTCTTAATTCCTTGATTTATTAATTCATGAGATATTGAGGACTTTTCGAATCGATATGAAATCTCATTCAATATTTCATGAGAGTTTCCTTTGAGATTAGTAATTTTTTCTGCTCTCCTTCCTCTTATTGTCCAAATATCTTTATCAGCATCAATATCAAATTCGTCAGTTTCTATAAAAATTTTTTCATAGCTCTTATTCACCCTATTGAGCTCTGTGAAGGAAATATCATCAAGCTGTTTTAGTAATTCATTAATACCCTCTTTAGTAACAGTAGAAATATTAATGTACTTATTATCAGTCTTATCTAAGTCCGATTTATTAACTACTTTAATATTTTTAATATTTTTAAATTCTGGATTAAATGTTTGAATTTCATTCTCCAATAAATTAATTTGCTCTTCAATGTTGTATTCAGAATTATCTGGATCTAAAAGAAAAATTATAAATTTAGTATTTTTGAGATGTCTTAGAACCGATTTACCTAGACCTGTTCCCTTCGCTGCCCCTTCAATAAGACCGGGTAAATCACAAATTGTTATTATTTCTGAATTATTCTCATAAACTCCGAGACTTGGACTTACAGTTGTAAATGGATAGCTATCAACTTTAGAGTTTGAATTTGTTATTGTCGTAATTAAAGAACTTTTACCGGCATTTGGTAATCCAATTAAAGCTACATCTGTCATAAGACTTAACTCAAGATTTAAAGTAATTTTTCTTCTTTTTTCACCTGATTCACAAATCTCAGGATTTGGATTTCTTTTAGATATTAAATCTTTATTTCCCCTACCCCCTAATCCACCTTGACATATCTTATATTCAACATTTTCATCTATTATTTCTGCCAGCAATTCACCATTAGATATAACAGACGTACCTATTGGAATCTTTAAGTATATGTCTTTACCGTTAGCACCATTTTGTAAATTTTTGGATGCATCTCCACCGTTCTCTGCTTTAAATGAACCTTTTGACTTTAAATTTGAATAATCAAATACATTGGAATCTGTAATAAGAAATATTGATCCTCCATTTCCGCCATTTGCTCCATTTGGAGAGGTTTTACTATTTTTGGAGCTGAAACTTACAGATCCTGATCCTCCGCTACCTGATAACAGATCAATTTGAATAGTGTCAACAAACATGACATTACGGAATTATATTTACTAGTTTTCTTCCATTTCGGGTTGAATACTTTACGGTTCCATTGACTTTGGCATAAAGTGTATCATCCCCACCCTTTTGAACGTTATTTCCAGGATGAATTTTTGTTCCTCTTTGTCTCACTACAATTGAACCTGCGGAAATTTTTTGACCATCAAAAACCTTAGTGCCTAATCGTTTAGACTCTGAATCTCTTCCGTTCCTAGTTGAACCACCTGCTTTTGTTTTTGACATTTACTCTTCTTCCTCACCTTTGCCAGTTGAAATTGATTTTACTTTTACAATTTTTATATCTTCACGATAACCTAATTTTCTTCTAATCCCAGATTTGTTCTTATAAGTGAAGATGTTTAATTTTTTTGACTTTTTTTCATCCAAAAGTTCGAAGTTCACAGAATATTTTGAGAGCTTTTTCTCATCTGTAATCAAAGACCCTTTTCTTGCACTCATGAGAATCGGTGTTTTTGACTCTAATTTAAAGTTTGCTGGGACGCTCAAAACATCCCCAACACTTACTTTTTCCTGAGATGAACCTATTTTAACGACGGCGTATTTACTCATAATTCAACTACTCTACTACGGCTTCAGTTTCAAGTAAATCGGTATTAACTGAATTATTTGAAAATATATCACCAATAATCAAACCTCTACCGTTGCATTCTTCACATTCATCAGAAAAACTTTCAATTAGTCCTGCTGAAACATTCTTTCTAGTCATTTCAACAAGTCCCAAACGAGAAATATCAAATACTTGTGTTCTTGTTTTATCCTTTGCTAATTCTTGTTTGAACTTATTGAGAAGTTCTTGTTGTTTCTTTTGAGTCTCCATATCAATAAAATCAATAACAATTATTCCACCAATATCTCTAAGTCTCAATTGCCTCGCAATCTCTTCCGCTGCCTCAAGGTTATTTTCAAAAACTGTTTGCTCAAGACTATCTTTTCCAACAAACTTTCCAGTATTTACATCAATAACTGTAAGAGCTTCTGTTCTATCAATAATTAAGTGACCGCCAGAAGGAAGCCATACTTTTCTATCTAAGGCTTTCTTTATTTGATCTTCAATATGGTATCTTTCAAAAAGATCTAAATCGTCTGTGTATTTTTCTACTATTTCATTTAATTCTGGAGATGTATCAGAAATATAACTTTTTATGCTTTCAAATTTCTGATTGTTTTCAATTAATAATTTTTTGAAATTTGAACTTAAATGTTCTCTAATTACTTTTATCGATATATCTGGTTCTTCATGAATAAGGACTGGAGAACTGCCTGAATCTTTTGATGAGGTTGTTTCCCATTCACTAATTAACTTGTCTATATCATTTTTGAGAGACTCTTCACTTACCCCCTCAGCAGCTGTTCTAACTATTACTCCAAATCCCTCCGGCTTAATTTTTCTTATTATTTTATCAAGCCTGTTTCGTTCCTCATCGGGCAACCTTCTTGAAATTCCCTTTGTATTAGAATTAGGAATTAGCACTAAATACCTACCTGGAAATGAAATCTGACCTGTTAACCTTGCACCTTTTTCTCCCATCGCATCTTTGACAACCTGTACTAAAATTTCTTGTTCTTGCTTTAATAGATTTTCAATTTTTGAATTTCGTTTTGAGTTAGAAACATCAGCAACATATAAAACACCATTTTTTTCCTCACCAATTGATACAAATGCTGCCTCCATGCCTGGAAGAATATTTTTGACTTTTCCAAGGTAAATATTTCCTACGAGTGATTTTGATTTTGCTTCAGCTGTGTAATATTCAACTAGTGTAGCCCCTTCTAAAATAGCAATTTTTGAAGAACCTCCTTTAAAACTAATTAGCATTTGCTTCTTGTCTACATGGGGTACTGGTAAAGGTGTTTCCCTAAACCAAGTTTGACGATTAGATTTTTTATAATCTTCTTTTTTTCCTCTGGATCTTGATGTTCCAGATTTGATTTTTACTTTTTGACCATTAAACCATTTAGTTTCAGTATTACTGAACTTATCTTCGCTTTTTCGTACTACTTTCGATTTTTTGAAAATACCAAACATTAAAACCTCCATAATTATGATGTGAGAATATATTTAAAAACTTCATATATTAAGACTAATACCCTTTAAATATTAAATTGTTATGTTATTTTCTATAAATATTCGATTTGTAATTCCAAATATAAAAGCAATAGAAACCATTGAGGAGCCTCCCAGACTGAGTAGTGGGAATGGCAAACCTGTAACAGGTATCAAACCTACAACTGTTGATATATTTATAATTATTTGAAATGATAAAAGAGCAATAAAACCAGCAATTACAAACTTATCAAAATCTGAATTCGACACTGTCAAAATTCTTCCTAATCTGCTGAACAGAAGACCCCAAAGGCCAATTAAAAACAAAATACCAAAAAAACCGAAATTATAAGCAAATGCTGCAAATATAAAATCCGTAGTTTCAACTGGAACAAACACTTTATCGATATTTTCAGCAACAAAATATTGTCCAAACAATCCACCACTAGAAATTAACAACCTACTTTGAGATTGAGAAAAATCTAGATCTGAGGAGAAAAATTCATTCAACCTGCTGATTTGGTATTGTGTTACGAGATTTACATTATCAACTCTGGATCCTATTTCTAAAAAAATGAAAAATAAAGATACACCAAATATCAAAAGTAAAGACATATAACGTAACTTAATGTTGGATAACAAAAGCATTGAAAGAAATACAAATGATATTATTAATGCAGTTCCTAAATCTGGCTGAAAATTAATTAATAGAACAGTTCCGAAAATGAGAGAGATCAAGATACCTTTATTAAAATTTTTTGATAATAGGTTTGCAACAAAAACAACAATAATGACTTTAGCGAATTCAGATGGTTGAACATCAATTGGACCAAGGTCAAACCATCTACGTACGCCTAATTTTGGTTGAGTGAATAATAAGGCACCTAATAAACTAACAATTACAAAGAACAAAAAGTTTGCGTATCTTTGAAGATTTTCTATTGATAAATATGTAAGCAGAAAAAAAACTATTACTGATAAAATTGAAAAAACTACTTGTCTAGTAAGAATATTGTCTACCTCAAATTCAAGACCTTGAAAGTCCGTTAGTGTGTAAAGAGTAAACCAAGATATAAAATTAAAAAAAAGAAAAATTAAAAAAATAAAAATATTTGTCCCTTGTGGTCCTAGTAGAGTTATTTTTCTGTTATTCACTCTGTTATCTCTCCGTATCTTACTGGTGTTAAATCACTTCCAATTAAATGTTGGATTATCCTTCTACTTATTGGCGCAGCAATGGCACTGCCTGATCCTCCCTCTTCGACAACTGTCACCACAACATATTTTGGATCTTTCACAGAGTCTATACCAACAAACCATGAAGTATTATTTTTTTCTCCTGGATTCTGAGCTGTACCAGTTTTACCCCCAATATCGTTTGCCTTTCGTCCCATAATTTCAAATGCAGCATATGCCGTACCATTTTTATTTGTCACTAAATTTAAATCATTTTTTAAAAAATTAATAAAATCATCGGAAATATTATATTTTTTAAGTTTCAGATTATCAGATGTTCCAATATTTAGATATGGGCTTGAATAAGTTGACGTAAGTAATGTTTTATATGCATTTGCTACTTGAATTGGCGTTACTGTTATCGCTCCTTGTCCAATAATTAAGTTCATAAGGTCACCACCAAGCCATCCCTCTGGTCTTACCAAATCTGGCCTAGATATAGTCCAATCTTCAAAAACTTCCCTATCTGGAATTATTCCGTTTCTTTCAAAAGGAAGATCGATATTTGTTAGTTCACCAAAACCCAAGTCTTTTGCATAATTCTGCAAAATTGATTCATTCTGAGTCCCCTCATATGTTCTCCAGATATTTAAAGCAATGTCCCAAAAATAAACATTACAAGATTGCTGCATAGCTGAACTTAAATTTACCCTTCCGTGGCCATCTTCTTTCCAATCTTGATAAACTTGCTGAGAACCATCATCAAATCCAAATGATAAGCTTCCCTTGCAGTCGATTCTTCCTCTTCTCGAATTTAAACCTTCCGGAAAAAGTCCTTCATTTTCGGCAAGCCAATAGGAAACAACTTTAAATACAGAACCAGGTGGATATAGTCCTTGGATTGCAAAATTGTTAAATGCCTGTATTCTATTGAGCTGTTCAAAATCTTGATTCGAGATTCCATCAACAAATTGATTTGGGTTGAAATCAGGTAGAGATACCATCGAGACTATGGCCCCTGTATTTACATCTAAAACAATTGATGCACTTCGTATTACTTTATCTTTTGTTTCTTCATTTTCATTCGCAAGTTCGATGCCTTGGAGAAGTGAATTTTTCACAACATTCTGGGTTTCAATGTTTAAAGATATATATATATCTTCACCTTTTTGTGGTGGAATATATTCGATTATTTCTTTTCCTTTTAAAGTTATTTCTCCGGGCACCCCTGTTAAAGTATTTTCATAGAATTTCTCGAGTCCATTTTTGCCAACCTGAAGGCTATTTTTGGTGTGAGGAAATTCTTCAAAATCATCAGATGTTGGTTTACCTACATATCCAATGATGTGTGAAGTTAAGTTATCGAAATTATATTTTCTAATCGGGAAATCAAAAATTTCAAAAGCATCTAACTCTAAAAGTTTCTGTCTTTCTGTTGCAGAAAAGGTCGAAATATTTCCAACTAATTCGATATTATTTCCATCAATAAACAGGTTCTTAATTTCATTTTGGTCAAATTCTGGAAAGTTATACCTAATGAATTGTTCATAAATTTGACTATTATTTTCATCAATTTTTCTTAAATTTAAAAAAAGATGAGGCTCCATCGATGATGTTGCCAGCCTTTCATTCTTGTCATCAAATATGTCACCTCTCGGTGCTGTGAGATAAAAAGTATCACTAGTTTGATTATCGATCGTACTCAATGCTGTATCTCTTGATAAGACCTGTAAATCAAAAAGGAAAGAGGCTATGTATATAAATAATCCGATTAAAAGAAGCGCTAGGAAATTATATCTTTTGTTTAAGAACATTTTTCTCTATGGTAATGTTCAAAATCCTAAATAAAAAGTAATTGACCACAGATGAAATCAATAATTGATACAGAAACTGTGGATTCAAATATTCAATAGAGTAAATAAATTTATATACAAAAATTCCTACAGTAAATGTAGCAAAGTCTAAAAATATATTTTCTTGTTGATTTGCGATTATGAAGTTCATTAATACAACCGTTATCAAAAATTTGGCACTTGAAAAACCCAGAATATTTGATGAGAATAAAGAATCATAATAAATCCCTGCGATCAAAAAAACGGATATATAAAAATTAGAAAATCGTCTGGTTGAGATTACAAACATTCCTATAAAAAAAGGCAGTATCATAAAATAATTGGAATCAAGAATAGTGTTTATTAATAACTCAATAAATAGTAAGAAAACAAAACTAAAGATATTAAATAAATTCTTAAGGTAAATCATTTATCTTAACTATGTACATATCTGTAAAAGAAAAACTTGCATTATTAATCTCCAATGTTGAAGATATCTTATTGTCATCAGTTGTAATCTTTGCATCTGTAAGAGATACAATTGGAAATCTAGATGGTTGATCAAATCTTGTATCTGTAAAGATAAAATCTATGTTTGAGGATAACTCCCTAACTAAAGTCGTATAAACCAAAATCTCACTTCCATTATTTTGAACTAAATATTCATTACCGAACCTATCCAAACCAGGCATAGAAAAATCTGAATCAGTTAAAAAAATAATTTCTGAATGATTTTGAAAAATTTTATCAACAAAACCAATAACAAAACCTTCATCGTTTATGACAATATCACCCTTCATGAAGTTTTGGTCATAACCACCTGATATGAGAAATTTACTTTCATTATTTTTGATAAATGGAGTTGTTTTTACATAAAAGTAGTTGGAAGAATCTACTGATTCTATAAGATTTTTGTTGGAGTCCAGTTCATCCTTAAGAAGATCATTCTCTATTTTTAATTGTCTTAATTCAAGAACTTCATTCTTTAATCTAATGTTTTCATTTATCAGACTGTTTCTTGTTTGAAATAAATCATTATCAAAAAATTCAATATACTCAGAAAAATTTACATTTGAGGGAATTAAAAAATTCATTCTCTTTGAGATAGTTGATGATATTTCTTGATTTGAAAAATAATCTAAAACCATTATCGAAAATGAAAATAAGACGAAAATAACATAAATTATATAATTTCTTACTGTTAGATTTTCATTTTTCATTTTTAATTAGGTTTTGGTGATGATTTTAGTACAGAATTGTAATCATCAAATCTTTCCAAACATATACCTGAACCAACTACAACAGTACTTAAGGGGTCTTCTGTCATGTTAATTGGAATACCGAGCTCTTCAGCAATCTTTCTATCCAACTGCTTGAGAAGTGAACCTCCTCCTGTAAGCCATGCGCCATATTTATCGATATCTGACACTAGTGCTGGTGGTGTTTGGGATAGGGATATACGAACTGCTTCTATGATATCTTGGACAACAGGACTTAAGGCATTTCTTACATCCGATGCTTCTAATAACACTTGTTTTGGGACACCTTTTACAATATCTCGACCTGTAACTGTTACTTGAGGCTCTTTATCAAATTGGTAAGCAGACCCTACGGCATGTTTTAGTGATTCAGCAATTCCTTCATCAACTAGCATTGAATGTTCAGCTCTAAGCCATTCAATAAGCCTATCAGTCATATCCTCCCCTCCAACTCTTACGGAGTTAGCATTTACAATATCTCCCATTGAAATAACTGCTATTTCAGTGGTTCCACCACCAATATCAATTACCATGTTTCCAAATGGTTCATAAATTTGTAGACCAGCACCAATAGCAGCAGCCATTGGCTCTTCGACTGTGAAGACTTCAGATGCCCCTGTTGCATGAGCAGCAGTTTCAATTGATCTTTGTTCAACGCTTGTAACACCATTTGGTACACACATAACTATTCTTGGTCTTGAGTATGACCTTCCGATGGCACGAGTTAATAAAGTTTTAACTAATTCCTCTGCCATTTCTATTTCTGAAATAACACCATCCCTTAGGGGCTTGATCAACTTAATTGATTCTGGAACTCGACCAACGAGTTTTTTGGCTTCTTCACCTACAGTGAGAATGGAGCCGTCCTCCTTGTTGACAGCAATAAGAGTTGGTTCATCTACAACGACTCCTATGCTTTTGACATAGATTAAGGTATTAGCGGTTCCAAGATCGATTGCTATATCATTACCGCCAAAAAGTGATCTTCTTAAATTTATTCCAGCCATGTATATACAGATTAATAGCCTGAATAATCAAATTAAATAAAAATTTAATTGTTAAAGAATAGGCCTAATTCTCTTTCAGCGCTCTCTTCTGAGTCTGAACCATGTACTACATTTTCTTCAAGTTTTGTCGCAAAATCCGCTCTAATTGTCCCTGGATCCGCATCTTGGGGATTTGTCGCACCCATGATTCTACGGACTTCACTAACGACGTTTTCCCCTTCAACCTCCATTGCTACAACAGGGCCACTCGTAATGAAGGATACTAAATCTTGAAAAAATGGTTTATCTTTGTGTTCAGCATAATGCTGTTCAGCAAGTTCAGTAGTGATTGACATCATTTTCATTTTTGAGATTTTGAATCCTTCTTGCTCAACCCTATCAATTACCTGCCCAACTATATTTCTTTTCACACCATCTGGTTTTACCATAAAGAAAGTTTTCATGAATATTCCTTTTTATATTTACCAACTAAATATAAACTTCCCGTCAATATAGATGGATTCTTTGATGCATTAAAATCATCCATACTTGCTACTTCAAATGATATTTGATTTGATTCAAGATATTCTTGATAACTTGAAATATCAGCTTGTCCAAAAAATGAATCATTTTCAATAAGATAAATTTGCTTGAATTTTTCTGAATTGATTTTCGTTATAAATTCAGTAATATTTTTACCTTTTTTCATACCTAAATAAACATCAAATTCGCTAATCACATAACTATTCTTTACAAAACTTATCAGTGCCTCCAAGCTAGAAACATTATGTGCTCCATCAATAATTTTTGGAG
>CETS01016155.1_pt1 | contig 12436 bp, 13 predicted proteins | sample 356391 | NCBI WGS metagenome assembly CETS01 (sample SAMEA2622673, study PRJEB7988) | marine metagenome | isolation source: saline water (ENVO:00002010), including
GCAATAAAAAGAGGAATACTTATTCTAATTCTATTAAGCGTCCAGTATTCTCTTATCATTTGTATGACCTCAAGATAAATAAACAGCAGCAATAAGTCAGCAAGCTCAACCAAGCTTTTTTCGTACATTGCATGAATTTCGTAACCGATTGCAATGACAGTTGCAAAAATTATTAAAACGAGAGCAATTTTCTCAATATTTTTAATTAAATTGATCATAGAATTTCAAACAAGCCTGCAGCTCCCATTCCTCCACCAACACACATAGTTACTACTCCATATTTTGCATTTCTTCTCTTACCTTCAATTAATATATGTCCAGTCATTCTGGAACCTGTCATTCCATAAGGGTGACCAATTGAGATGGAGCCTCCATTTACGTTGAGCTTTTCATTATCAATACCCAGCTTGTCACGGCAATATAAAACCTGAACAGCGAAAGCCTCATTTAATTCCCAAATATCTATATCATCAACTTTAAGATTATGTTGCTCTAACAATTTTGGCACTGCAAAGACAGGGCCAATTCCCATTTCATCTGGCTCGCACGCAGCAACTGCAAGACCTCTAAAAATTCCCATAGGTTCAATATTCTTTTTTTCAGCCTCTTTAAGGTCCATGAGTAAACAAGAAGATGCACCGTCAGAAAGTTGGCTTGCATTTCCTGCAGTAATATATTTATCAGGCCCCATAACTGGCATTAATGATGCAAGACTTTCCAAAGTTGTTTGAGGTCGATTACATTCGTCTTTATCGACTGTCACATCTTGAACACTGACTTCTTTTGTTTCTTTATTGATCACGTCCATTTTTGTTGATACTGGAATGATTTCATCATTGAACTTGCCTTCAGTTTGTGCTGCAGCAGTCCTCTGTTGACTTTGTAAAGAATATTCGTCTTGCTTTTCACGACTGATCCCATATCGATCAGCAACAATATCAGCTGTATTTATCATAGGCATCCAAAGTGCAGGACATATTTTTTGAAGTTCAGGCTCAATTAAATGTTTCATATTAAGGTTTTGTTGGGTAAGAGAGATTGACTCAACACCTCCTCCTATTGCAACTTTAATGCCGTCTACGATTATTCTTTGAGCAGCAACAGCGATTGATTGTAAACCTGACGAGCAGAATCTGTTAATTGTAGTACCTGGAACAGTAACTGGACATCCACCTGATATTGCAACATTTCGTCCAATATTATGACCCGTTGCACCCTCTGGTTGACCGCAACCAAAAATTACGTCTTCAACTTCACCGGCATCAATACCTGCTCTATCAATTACGTGCTTAACAGTTTGGCCTCCCATGGTAATACCATGTGTCTTATTAAAACCACCTCTTACTGCTTTTGCCAATCCTGTTCTTGCAGTAGATATAATTGCAGCTTCTCTCATAAAATTTGATCTATTTAATTGATTTGCGTAACATAGAGACTTTATTCGAAAAAAAAAGTTTTAAATTCACACATGTCAAAAAATGCCCAAAAAAAGGGGTAAATTTTGGCAGTTAATAAATTTATTTTTTCTTGACCGTTATATGTATGAAAGATAGAAAGTCCCATCTTTAAATTTTACCGGAGATTCTTTTTATGGTAATGCTCAAGACACAAACCTCAGCTCCAATTTGGGTTCCAGATGGTTACAAGAAACTTGGATGGCATGCGGGATTTGATGTTTTGGTAGGTCCAATGTATTACAAGAAAGAAGAGTCTGGAGAATACAAATTTATCACTAAAATACTAGATAAGCATCTGAATGCTCATGGCATAGCTCATGGTGGTTACTCAATGACATTAGCGGATATCTTTCTTGGGACCTCAGTTTTTGTGGCAAGTGGTAAAAAACCTTGTAGTACAATATCACTTAATTGTAATTTTGTTAGTCCTGGGCTTCAAGATGACTTAGTTGAGTGCGACGCCAAAGTAACTCGTACAACAAAGTCACTGGTATTCATTGAGGGCAACTTAATCTCGAAAGATAAAGTTATCTTATCAGCATCAGGTATTTGGAAAATACTTAATCAGTAATTTTTAAAAAATTTTTGTAGCGATATGAATGACTTCATGTCTTGTATCTTTCCATTTTTTATAAGTTTTTCTACTTCCTTGAAAGATAAGATCTTAGTTTCTAAAACTTCATCAGGGTCAAAACTAGTAGCAGTTTTTTTATAAATCATGGTGCTATAACAATAAATTACACAGCTATTATATGCAGGTGATGGAAAAAAACTTCCAAGCGATTTCCAATTTTTACCATGATAGCCAGTTTCTTCAATTAATTCTCTTTTAGCACATTTTAGAGGATTTTCTCCTTTATCAATTGTTCCTGCTGGCACTTCTAGAAGAACTTTATCCACTCCATATCTGTATTGTTTGAGCAAAATAACAAACTTTTTATCTAAAATAGGAACTATTGAAGCGACTCCATTATGCTCAATTTTATCTCTCACTAATTTATTCCCATTTACCCAAATAACTTCATCAAATTTTAAATTGAATACCTTTGCGGAAATTTTTTTATTAGTTTTTATAAACTTTGCTTTCTTCACAAATTCCTCTGATATTTTTTCATATCAATTAAATTTACTTTTTTGTGTAATTCTTCAATCAGTTCTATCAAATTTTTTGGGCTCATTGAAATAGTTGCAGTATTTACAAGGGGATGAAAATTAACTATATCAAAGCCTAGGAATGCCTCATCAAAGAAAAAGTTCACTTCTTTATTAGTATCGTTTAATAACCCGAACGGAGTAACTGCGCCTGGTTTCAATCCTAAATATTCCTCTAAATATGACTCTCTCGCAAAAGATAGTTTCTTGCTATTGAGAGGTTCAGATATTGCTTTGAGGTCAGCAGTTATATCTTCAATAAAACTTACTAAATAAAATCTATCTTTTTGGTCTTTGAGAAATAGATTTTTTGAATGTGCCCCACTTATTTTGCCTCTTAGATTTTTTGAATCTTCAACAGTAAATAGTGGTTCATGATGTGTAATATCAAAATCATAATTTCGATCTGATAATATTTTTATTAAACTCTGTTCTTCAACCATCAAGTAAATTTTTTAAGAGTGTTTTTATAATTTGATTCTGGGAGCTTATTTATCAAATCTCTAAATTTTAATTTCGAAATCCATTTCCTTTGATATGCCACTAACTCTATTGATCCTGTCAATGTCTTATTCTTTTTTTGATATTCCATAACGTAATTTGAAGCAATCAACATTTCATGAGAGTCACCAGTATCAAACCACTTTATATTTTGTGATAAAGGAATAACCGAAAGTTCCTTATTTTTATGATAATCTAAATGGACATCGACAATTTCAAGTTCACCTCTCTTAGATTTTTTTAATTTTTTTGAAATTTCAACTGACCTTTTGTCGTAAAAATAAAGTCCAGGTATAGTGTCATTACTCTTTGGCTTACTCGGTTTTTCTACAATTGATTGAATCCTACCCTTTATATCGACCTCAATTACAGCTGATTTTTCAGGAAACTTAGTTTTAACAGATAATATATTTGCGGGTAATCTTGAGTTTTGAACTTTAGATAAGTATTTTTCCATTTCTTTACCAATAAATAAATTATCAGCTAATGCTAATGCAAAGGAGTCCTTTCCAATAAATCTTTTTCCTATGCGCATAGCGTCTGGTATTCCAATTTGTTTTCTCTGATAAGTATATGAGAACTTCATTCCAAGCTGTTTTCCAGAACCAAACATCTTTTTGAATATTTTTATATCTTCACGCCTGCTTATGAAAAGAATATCTCTTATGCCTGCAAGCATCAGATTGCACAGAGCATAATATAACATTGGTTTATCAAATACAGGTAGTAGCGGTTTTGCAGTAACTTTTGTAGCAGGCGATAACCTTGAACCTTTTCCTGCAGCGAGAATTATTCCTTTTTTATATCTCATAAAAAATAACGTATCTGAAAATTAGAATAAAAAAAAATAAAATTATTTTTTCTTCGATTTATGCTCTAAAAAGTCTTTATCTCTTAAATTTTGAAAGTCTGCGTTAGTTTTTTGCATTTTTGACATCATGCTTTTCATGACATCCTCTTTATGTAATGTCGCTCCATTCCACATAGCAACATATTTAAGGCCTTCTTCGACTGTATGATCTCGAGAATAGTTTAGAACATCCTTGGTACCCCACATCGCTAAAGGAGATTTAGAGGAAATTTTCTCCGCCATTTCAAAGGCTGCGGTAATCATTTCTTCCTGAGACGGATAAACATAATTTATTAATCCAACTTCATGAGCTCTATCGGATGATATGCTCTCGCCCATCAATGCCCACTCCCTTGCAATTCCTGCTGGTATTACTTTCGGTAGTCGTTGAAGAGTTCCGATATCGGCTGCAAGTCCAACATTTATTTCTTCAATCTTAAAAAAGGCATCGGCTGTACAAAGTCTAATGTCCGCTGCAGTAATTAAATCGATGCCGCCACCAATACATCCACCTTGAACAGCAGCAATAACTGGAAATCTTGCTGTCTCAAGACAGCTAGCTGCTTTTTGAAGATAAGCCAACTGTTGCATAAAGTACCCACGACTTCTGCCAATTTCACCTTTCTCGAAACTAATCTGGTCGTTTTGAAACATGTTTAGATCTATTCCAGCAGAAAAATGGGGTCCTGTTGAAGATACTATTAGTGCTCTAATTTCACCTGTGTCGTCAAGCATCTCAACCTCATCCGGAAACGTTCTCCAAAAATCTTCATTCATGGAGTTCCTTTTTTCCGGTCGATTAAACTTTAAGTGAGCAATTGATCCCTTTTTTTCTAAATCAAATGGTTTTGGCATACCTTTTTTGCTAAATTAAATAATATATTTGAAGTATATATAATATTATTCAGATAAAAATAGATAAAAATGACTATTAATTACGATGAAATAATGAATTTGACGTCTGAGAACGTTGAAATATCATATTCTGATAAAGACTCAATTTTATACAGTCTTGGCATCGGTCTTGGAAATGACCCGATGAATCTAAATGAATTAAAGTATGTTTACGAAAACAGTCAGTCAGTTCTTCCATCCATGGCTACCAATTTTCAATATCATTCTCCTCTGCTACTTAAAACAAATATTAATTTTATTATGGTTGTTCACGGTGAACAGAGACTTTCAATAACAAATGCTCTGCCTGTTTCGGGTGATTTTATTGCTAATGCAAAAGTAATAGGATGTTATGACAAAGGACCAGCTCGAGGGGCTATTATTGAAGTTGAAACAACTGTGAAGAACAAAAAAAATAATGAAGAAATTTGCAAGCTTGTAAGTACCACATTTGCTCGGGGTGATGGTGGTTTTGGAGGGCCTGACTCACCTAAAAAAGAAATATTCATTCCAGATGGCGAGCCAGATTATGTTAGTGAAGTATCTACCAAGCCCGATCAAGCACTTATATTTAGATTGTCAGGTGATTATAACCCTCTTCACTCTGATCCAAATTTTGCGAAAGCTGCTGGTTTTGAAAAACCTATACTTCATGGCATGTGTACTTACGGTATTGCATGTCGTTCATTAGTTAATGAAATTTGTGAGAATGACGCTTCAAAGCTAAAGAGATTTGATTGTCGTTTTTCTTCGCCAGTTTATCCGGGAGAAACAATTATTACTGAAATGTGGAAAAAAGATAAAATGATATATTTTAATTCAAAAGTAAAAGAACGTGATAAGTTAGTTCTTAAAAATGGAGTGAGTGTAATAAAATGATACCTAAAGTTGGAGTACAAGAGGGAAAAGAACCACTTTTCTACAATGAATCACATCATGCATGGAGAGAGGAAGTAAGAAAATTTGTTTCTAAAGAAATAGTTCCATATGTCGATGAGTGGGAAGAAGCTGGTGAGTTTCCTCGTGATTTATATAAAAAAGCAGCTGAAGTAGGGCTGATGGGAATGGGTTATGATGAAAAATATGGCGGAACTAAAGAAGGTATCGATATATTTCATGGAATTGTAACTTCTGAAGAATTTGCACAGGGTTGTGGTGGCGTTTCGGCTAGCCTGATGTCGCATAATATTTCAATACCATTAATACAAGCACTTGGAACAGAAGAGCAAAAAGAAAAATTTATTCCTCCTGTCATTAAAGGAGAAAAGATTGCAGCCCTTGCTATGACTGAGCCTTCAGGTGGTTCTGATGTTGCTGGCCTTAAGACAAGAGCGGTAAGAAAGGATGATCATTTCATAGTAAATGGATCAAAGATGTTCATTACGAGTGGAATGAGAGCAGATACATATGTAGTTGGTGTTAGAACAGGCAGTGAAGGGGCTTCAGGAATTTCAATATTAGTAATTGAAAAAGACACGCCTGGATTCACTCAAACACCTCTCAAAAAAATGGGATGGTTGAGCTCTGATACAGCAGCATTATACTTTGATGATTGCAAAGTTCCTGTTGAAAATTTAATAGGTGGTGAAAATAGTGGCTGGATTGGTGTAATGAGTAATTTTAGTCAGGAACGATTAGGCATGGCTGCTGGTATGAATGCATATTCGCAAATCTGTATTGATGAAGCTGTTTCTTGGGCAAGAGAGAGAAAAACATTTGGAAAACCACTCATAAACAACCAAGTTATTAAACATAAACTTGTAGAAATGAATCGTTGTGTACGTGCGTCAAAAGCATGGACAGAATTGCTCTCATGGCGTGTGATGAATGGCGAAAGTCCAATTGCGGATCTCGCAATGTTAAAAGTACAAGCTAGTAAAACAATGGAACTTTGTGCAAGAGAAGCAATGCAAATTTTAGGTGGCGCTGGTTATTTAAGAGGAAATAGTGGGCCAGCACGAGTAGAGAGAATTTACAGAGAAGTAAGAGTTAATGCAATTGGTGGTGGCTCTGAAGAAATAATGTACGATTTAGCTTCTCGTCAGTTAGGGTACAAAGCTTGAATTAGAATTCAGCTACGTCCATTTCCATCATAGATGACTTGCCAGCTTGAACCTTTTGTGAATACATCACGAGTTCAGGCATAACTTTTTCAACAAAATAAGTTCCAGTTTTTATTTTATTTTTGTGAATGGGTTCATTTTTACCTACAGAATATTTTGCCATCCGCGCCCACATATAAGTGAGAGACATTAATGCAAGTAAATTTAAATAATCAGATGCAGAAGCCAAGGCATTTTCTGGATCTTGCATACCATTTTGCATTAACCACATAGTTGAGGCCGTGACTTCTTTAAGAGCATTTTGAAGTGGAACAATAAATTGTTTTATATCTTCATCATCTTTATTCTCAGATAAAAATTGTTGCACTTCTTTTTGGAAATTTTGAAGAAGTCTTCCTTTATGCATTGTTAGTTTTCTTCCGACTAGATCCAAAGCCTGAATACCATTGGTGCCCTCATAGATTTGCGTAATGCGTACATCTCTCAAATATTGTTCAAGAGGATATTCTTGGGTAAATCCGCTGCCACCTAAAACTTGTAGTGACTCTGAACAATTTTGAAAACCTCTATCAGTACAATAAGCTTTAACGATTGGTGTCATAAGTGCCGCAAAATCGTCAGCTGACTCTCTTACCTTTTCATCTGGGTGGTCTTCGGCCAAATCAATTTTCATTGCAGTATATATGCACAAAGCACGCATTGCTTCAGTCGTTGATTTGACATTCATTAACATTCTTCTTACATCAGGGTGCACGATGATGTTATCTGCTTTGCTATCTTTATCTTGTTTTTCCTTAACAACAGATCTCATCTGCTTTCTTTCCTTAGCAAATTCTAATGCATTTTGATAGGCTATCTCAGACATTGCGATACCTTGTAAACCCACTTTCAATCTTGCATCGTTCATCATAAGAAACATCGCTTCCATGCCCTTGTGTTTGTCACCCACAAGCCAACCTTTTGCATTATCTAAATTCATTACGCATGTTGGTGATGAATTGATGCCCAGCTTATGCTCTAAACCACCACAAAAAATTTGGTTTCGTGAATTATCTTCAAGTCTTTTAGGTACCAAAAATAAGCTGATACCCTTTATGCCATCTGGAGCATCTGGTAATTTTGCAAGGACAAGGTGAATGATATTTTCTGTAAGATCATGTTCACCAAATGAAATCCATATTTTTTGTCCATTTAATTCATAATGATCATCTATAGGATTTGCAGTAGTTTTGATAAGACCTAAATCTGTGCCACACTGCGGTTCGGTTAAACACATTGTACCCATCCACTCTCCAGAAACTAACTTAGGAAGATATTTTTGTTTTAGTTCATCAGATCCCTTCTTTAATATTGTCTTCATTGCTCCATGACTTAGCCCAGGTCCCATGTAAAAAGCCATGTTAGATGCTATACCAATCTCACCAGACAATATTGCAGTAGTAAATGGAGCTCCACCTCCACCAAACTCTGTTGGCATAGTTGCACCCACATATCCTGAATCTCTAACTGTTTTGTATAGTTTTTTGTATACCTCAGGCGTATGGACTTCAGGTCCTTCAGCGCCGTCTGGAACAAATTTTAAGCCTTCACGATCACCTATTTTGTTGGTTTCAACAACTTCCTGTTCATTAAGTTTGCCTATTTCTCCAACAACACTCATAAGTGTATCGGCATCATATTCTTTGAATCGTTCAATGCTTCCAATAGTATTGCTGTAGTCAAGCATTGATAAATTGTATTTCAAATCTTCTATTGGACTTTTATAGGACATAGGTTTAAGAATATTAATTAGTAAAACTAATATATAAACTTTGTCTAATAAATTGCAAATCCCTTATTTTGCGCACCCATTCAGGTCTGGGAATACCAAAAGTGTGAGATTATGAGCATCTATCTGCCAATTGCAGAAATATCAATCAATATTTATTTACTACTGTCAATTGGAGGTGCTGTGGGATTTTTATCAGGCATGTTCGGTCTTGGCGGTGGATTTTTAATGACACCACTTTTAATTTTTATGGGTATTCCAACGAACGTTGCTGTTGCAACATCAGCTAATCAGATAGTCGCTTCATCAATATCAGGAACGATGGGTCATTGGAGACAGGGATTAGTTGATTTTAAAATGGGAAGTGTTCTATTATTTGGAGGTTTTTTTGGATCTATATTTGGAGTATGGATATTTCATAAACTAGTTCTTATTGGGCAGATTGAAACTGTAATTTCAATTTTATATTTTATTCTTCTTGTTTCAATTGGGACTCTAATGCTCATTGAAAGTTCGCAGGTCATTAGGGATCGTATTCGTAAAACAACAGTTAAGAAAAAAATTCACTATCATAACTGGGCACACAGACTGCCATTTAAGGTAAGGTTTTATAAGTCAAAGCTTTATATCAGTGTTATTCCACCAATAATCATTGGTTTTTTAATTGGAATTTTATCTGCGACAATGGGCATTGGTGGAGCGTTTATACTTATACCTGCAATGATTTACTTTCTGGGTATGCCTACATCAAAAGTGATTGGTACTTCATTATTTCAAATCATTTTCATTACTGCATTAGTGACAATACTTCATGCTACAACAACATTTGCCGTAGATGCTGTACTGGCCTTTTTTTTAATTCTATCTTCAGTAATAGGTGCGCAATTTGGAGTTATAGCTGCAAATAAGCTAAGAGGTGAAGAAATAAGAGCTTTGCTTGCAGTAATTGTACTGACCGTTGCTGTGAAAATAGCATTAGATCTTTTACTTATTCCCGATGATGTTTTTAATATATCAGTTACTAGGACACTGTTCTAATGAGATTTATTTTTGTAATAAAATTTTTAATTCTCTATTTTTATTTATGTTTCTCTGTTTCAGCTCTTGTAATTGGGAGTGATGAACAAGAGATATATATTGACGCAAATTTTACTGGAAAGGATCTTTTAGTCTTTGGGGCTTTTTACTCTGACCCTACTCAGCCTAGAGATGAAAAAAGGGATCTTCTTATAGAGGTTATTGGTCCAAGTGAAGATGTTATTCTCAGAAAAAAGGACTCTTTTTTTGGATTTTGGCTTAACAGACATTCAGTCGAATTTAGAGATGTACCTGGATTTTACTACCTTTCAAGCACCAGAGAATTAGAAGATGAATTTCTAGACAATAACAAAATTGGTCTTTTAAAAAGTGAAAGAGCTCAAGATCTTGATTGGAGCTCGCTCACAATTGATTGGGGTAATATTGAGTCTGCCAATGATAAAAACGATTTTTATAAAGCTTTAATAAGAACAAAAGATAGGGAAAAATTATATAAGCGTTTAAACGATCAGATTGAAATTTTAGACGGTAACTTGTTTAGAACAAATATTGAAATTCCAAATACCGTTCCCGTTGGGATATATAAAGTAAATGTCTTTATGATTAATAATGATAAAATTTCGCAAACGTATTCTTATAATTTTACTGTTACCAGGGTCGGTATTGAAGAAGCTATATTTAATTTTTCAAAAAATTTCCCTCTTTTATACGGATTGATTTCGTTAATAATTGCTATACTTATTGGATGGAGTGGTGCTGAAATTTTCAAACGATTTAGAAGAACTTGATGACTGAATTATCCTATTTTTATGTTGTAACTGCTGGTTTACTTAGCTTTTTATCTCCATGCGTTTTACCAATCGTGCCAGGCTATTTGTGTTTTATGGCTGGAACAAGTTTGGATAAATTGGATTTAAATGCTAGGGAAATAAAAAGAGATGTTTTTTACTATTCATTGTGTTTTGTTATTGGTTTCTCGACCGTATTCATCATACTTGGAGCATCGGCAACCGTAATAAGTGGACTGATGTTTGAGTACCTTGATTACTTAAGAGTTGCTGGAGGCATTGTGATCATCATTTTTGGCATCCACTTCATGCAGTTAATTCAAATACCATTATTAAATCAAGAATTAAGGGTTCAGGTTCAGAATTATAAGCCCGGTGTAGTTGGTTCATACATAATTGGTCTTTCATTCGCTTTCGGTTGGACCCCATGTATTGGTCCAATTCTAGGAAGTGTATTATCTGTTGCCGCAAGCAGTGAAACAATAAGTCAAGGCGTTTTTCTTTTATTTCTCTATTCGATGGGATTGGGAATACCTTTTTTACTTGCAGCTTACGCAATTGGAAGCTTCTTAAATTTTTTCTCAAAAATTAAAAAGCACATGAGAACAATTGAGATAGTAACAGGGCTGCTTTTGATAATATTTGGGATATTAATACTTACAAATCGAATTCAAGAATTAGCTTTCTTTTTTATAAAATATTTTCCAATATTAACCCAATTAGGATAAAGGAGTAATTATGTTCAAAGAAAATTTATTAGAAAATAAAAGAATTTTGGTTACCGGAGGTGGCTCAGGATTAGGAAAAGCGATGTCTGAGAGATATTTAGAACTTGGTGCAAAAGTCTATATCTGTGGCAGACGGAAATCTGTGCTTGAAGACTCAGCAAAAGAAATGATGGATAAGTATGGTGGATCAGTAATACCTATATCTTGTGATATTAAAGTCTCTGAAGCAATTGAAGAAATGATTGATCAGATTTGGTCTGATGGGCCTCTTGATGGCTTAGTTAATAATGCAGCTGGAAATTTCATATCAAGAACAGAGGATTTATCTCCCCGCGCATTTAATGCTATTGCAAATATTGTTTTTAATGGAACATTTTATACAACAAATTGCGTTGGTAAAAGGTGGATCAAAGAAGGTTTAAAGGGAAGTATAATTTCTATATTAACTACTTGGGTATATAGTAGTGGTCCATATACTGTGCCTTCAGCGATGTCTAAATCTGGTCTTGCAACAATGACAAAATCTCTTGCAGCAGAATGGGGAAATAGAGGCATTAGACTGAACGCAATTGCGCCAGGACCATTTCCAACTAAGGGTGCTTGGGATAGGCTTGCTCCTGGAGGAAAAGGAGCTGATATGATGGACTCTATTCCAATGAAAAGAACAGGTGATTTAAAAGAACTCTCAAATCTCGCTGTATTCTTAATGGCTGACGGATGTGATTACTTGACTGGTGAAATAGTCACAATAGATGGGGGCCAATGGCTGAACCATGCTGGTAATTTTTATGAAATGCTTAAAAATGTAAGTGACGATGAGTGGGATATGTTACGTAATATGATCAAATCATCTAATGAAGCTGATAAAGCAAAAAGATCTGTCTAAATAAAAGAGTCTTTAAATAGTTTTTTACTTAGTCTTCTTATCATTGATGGGAGAATCCTCGTAAAAAATGATGCAAATTTTGCTTCAAAACCAATAGGATTATGAATTTTGCCAGACGTGTAAGCAGACCATACTGAATTTACAACTTTTTCAACAGGATAAACTTTGGTTTTTCGATTGATAAAATCACGATCAAGCTGACTTTCAACTCCATTAGTTACAGGCTTAGCATCTAATATAGGTGTTTCAGTAAACCAAGGATTAATTTCAGCTACTCTTATACCATATCGTTCAAATTCTATGTTTAAGTT
>CETS01055882.1_pt1 | contig 12395 bp, 9 predicted proteins | sample 356391 | NCBI WGS metagenome assembly CETS01 (sample SAMEA2622673, study PRJEB7988) | marine metagenome | isolation source: saline water (ENVO:00002010), including
ATCCAGATGCCGGATTAGTCGATAGGCCTAAGATCACGCAGCATTGATACAAAACAGCAGTTCCTGAATGGAGCTTGAGGCTCTATGGATTAGGAAAACTAATTGTCAGGGGAGATGGTAATGAAGCGATTTGGAATGCTGATCGGTCTTTGTGCCGGTGTTTCTGCGTGTGCGACGCAAAATAACGGACTTGCGAGTTCCGGCACGACCGAACCGGCGGATACGCCGGTTCTCGCTGCGGATAACCTCCCCGACTACTACCAGCCCATTGCACTGATCCCGACGGCAACCGGCACGCATGAATGGCCGATCAGCACCGAAAACCCGACGGCGCAGGCCTACTTCAATCAGGGCATGCAGCTGCGCTGGGCCTACAATGTGAACGAAGCTGCACGGTCGATGGCCGAAGCGCGGCGCGCCGACCCTGACTGCGCCATGTGCTATTGGGGCGAGGCTTTCGCGCTGGGCTCATTTCTGAATCAGAAAATGAGCCCTGAAAAGGCTGTCCACGCACACGCTGCCATCACGAAAGCTGTTGAACTATCTGAAGGCATGAACGGCTTGGAACGCGATCTCATTCTTGCGACAGCTGTCCGCTATCCAGCCAATTTCGACACGTCTACCCAACGCCGCGATGATGAAGCCTTTGCCTCTGAGATGGCCAAGCTCTATGAGCGGTATCCGGATAATCATGAGATCGCGACGGTCTATGCCGTGTCACTTTTCCTGCTCGAAAAAAGGGCAGGAACGCGTGACCTTCAGGATCCGGATGTTATCCGCCTCCACGGCGTTCTGAAAGGCGTGCTGGATGAAAACATCTATCACCCCGGCGCCTGTCACCTCTATATTCACGCCACCGAGTCCACCGAAGACCCCGGTCTGGCGCTGGAGTGCGCAGAATATCTGAGCGACGCCATTCCAGTCGCCAGCCATGTCCAGCATATGCCGTCGCACACATGGAACGAAGTCGGGCAATGGGGGAAGTCTGTCAGAGCTGGCCAACTTGCCGCGCGGTCTGATGCCATGGCGCAGGAAGATCTTGGGTTCTCTTATGGCGCCGCTCACAATCTGCACATGATGCTGTTCGCGGCCTCCATGGATGGTCAGGGCGCAGTGGCCATGCAGGCCGGGCGTGATTTCACAAAGGCAACCGGCGGAAACACCTTTCACGAGCTTCTGACCCTGTTCCGGTTCGGGCGTTTTGAAGAAATCCTCGAGATTGATACCCAGCCTCCGGGCGAGGTTGGCGAAGGTTTCTGGCACTTTGTCAGAGGCTATGCGGAGCTTCGCGAGGGCAGTCTGGAAGCCGCAGAGATGCATCATGCAAGGCTGAAAGATCTGGCCGAAAACTCAACTGACACCCTCTCCTATCATGCCGCCATGCAGCTTCTTGGCGTTGCTGAAGGCATATTGGCGGGCGAGATGCTGCGATCTGAGGGTGATCTGGATGGCGCAATTCTCGCCTTTAAACGCGCTGCCGCCTCTGATGATCAACAGGTCTATGCCGAGCCTGAGCCGATCAATTTCGCGGCCCGACACTGGCTGGGCGCAGCGCTGCTGGAAGCGGGCCGCTATGCAGAGGCAGAAGAGGTCTATCGCACCGAGCTTGCAGATCACCCGCACAATGTCTGGTCTCTGCACGGGCTGAAGACCGCGCTCGAGGCGCAGGGCAAATCAGATGCTGAAGTAGAGGCAGACTTTGCGGATGGCACAGCGCGTGCAGATCTCTGGATACCAGCCTCCAGATTCTGATCTCGCCACACCAAGGCATAGGCTGCAGAGCTCCCGGGGTGGAGCTCTGCTTCACCCTATAACTTAAGACGTTTCGCCGAACAGTTCCCGCCCGATCAGCCAGCGACGGATTTCTGACGTACCCGCGCCAATCTCATAGAGCTTGGCATCGCGCAGAAGTCGGCCCGTCGGATACTCGTTGATATATCCGTTGCCGCCCAGCAGCTGGATCGCATCGAGGGACAGCTTGGTCGCCATTTCTGCTGCATAGAGGATGGCGCCTGCCGCGTCTTTCCGGGTGGTTTCGCCACGGTCACAGGCTTTCGCAACAGCATAAACATAAGCGCGTGCAGCATTCATCTGGACATACATGTCTGCCACTTTGCCCTGGACGAGCTGGAACTCGCCAATGGATTTGCCGAACTGTTTGCGGTCGTGAATGTAAGGCAGAACGACATCCATACAGGCCTGCATGATGCCCAAAGGCCCGGCTGAGAGCACAGCGCGTTCATAATCGAGACCGCTCATCAGGACTTCGACGCCACCATTCAGCGGGCCCATCACGTTCTCTTCGGGCACTTCGCAGTCTTCGAAAACGATCTCACCGGTTTCAGATCCGCGCATGCCCAGCTTGTCTAGCTTCTGAGCAACCGAATACCCCTTGAAACCACGTTCAATCAGGAAGGCTGTGATGCCGCGTGAGGCTTTGTCGGGTTCGGTCTTCGCATAAACGATCAGAGTGTCTGCATCCGGCGAGTTGGTAATCCACATCTTCGAACCGTTGAGGACGTATTTGTCCCCTTTTTTGTCGGCGCGAAGTTTCATGGATACGACGTCAGACCCGGCGCCGGTCTCAGACATAGCCAGCGCGCCAAGATGCTCACCGGTGACCAGCTTGCTCAGATAGCGCTGTTTCTGGTCTTCCGTGCCCCAGCGGCGCAGCTGGTTCACACACAGGTTGGAGTGGGCCCCGTAAGACAGGCCGATGCTGGCGCTGGCCCGGGAGATTTCCTCCATGGCCACCACATGTTCGAGATAGCCAAGGCCCGTCCCTCCCCACTCTTCTTCCACGGTGATGCCCAGAAGGCCGAGCTCACCCATTTTTGGAAGCAGGTGGCGGGGGAAGACATCTGTCCGATCAATTTCAGCGGCAATCGGCGCGATATCGTCGGACGCGAAAGACGAAACCGTATCCCGGATCATATCCGCGGTTTCGCCCAGATCGAAGTTCAGTGTTGGATAATTTGCAATCATGGGCACGTCTTACCCCTAAACGGGGCAAGAGGCCACTCAGTCTTCCACGCCCATGAGCTTACGCGCAACAAAGTACACGCCAAACACAAAGCCAAGGCCACCAATCAGGGTAAAGAACGGCCCGGCATAAAGCTGATCTTCACTCACAGGCGTGTCTGATTTGACCAGACTCCAGTAATCGAACGCGCCAAAGCCAGCCATTGCCGCCCCAAGAAGCACGAGCAAAATAAATGGCAGCAGGGTGATGATCAGTTCACCGGCAGACCGGCGGCCGCCAGACGTTGGTGAATAGCCATGCTCATCAGCATATTCGGGGAAGTGCTCGGCCACTGCAGGATCAACAATACAGCGTTTCTGCGCCTGCTCCGTGCGTGGTGGGTCGGCAAAGAACGGATCGTTCTCCACTGAATCCTCGTCCGCTTCAGGGTCCTGACGCCAGATTTCAGCGATTTCTTCTTCGCTTTGAGCCTCAGCCCGGTCGGCCTCTGTTTCATCAGTTTCAACCAGAGTGTGCTCGGCTTCGATCACTTCTGGCGTCTCTTCGGAGATCACTTCGGCATCGTCAATGCTGTCGACAGAGACGACCTCTACGGCCTCTTCTTCTGTATCCTCAGAGGTGTCTGCGACGGTCAGTTCGGCTTCATCAGCGGCAACAACATCAATACTGGTCGCTTCACCGGTAACGACGCTTTTGGTGTCTACGTCCTCTGGAGTGTCCTCGACTTCGACCACCTGTGCGACGCCGGTTTCTTCTGAAGCGCCAGCCTCAGAAGCCGTTTCAGCCTCAACTTCGGCCTGTCCGATTTCGACCATTTCGACGGTCTCATCGTCAAGGTCGTCTTCAGCCTCTTGCACAACCAGCTCGTCTGAAAGACCCGTCGCTTCAGCCTGAGTCGAAACTGGAAGAACGGTCGCTTCAGCCTCAGTTTCATCCTTGCGGTGAACTTCAGCGTCGTCCTCATCCTCAGCCTCATCCTGATGCGTGATCTCAGCGCGGCGCGCCATGCTGGAGGCTGTGATCGCTGCAGCCAGAAGGCTGTCGTCTACGTCGAAGTCATCATCATCGTCTTCGTCAGCTTCGTAGGTATCGAGGTCTTCGAACGCGCCTTCGTCGGTGGCATCCCAGATTGACGCCTGCTGCGGGCGCGTGTCTTCGTCCAGATCATCGCTGTCTTCGTCAGAGAAGAATTGCTGAGCTTCTCTTTCGATTTCCGCTTCGCTCAGCAGTTCTGATTTCTTGTCGCCTGACTCACGCGCAAGCGCCGTGACGGCCAGCACCTCGGCAGTCGTGCTATCGGTGTTGGCTGCGCTGGATTCACGCTCTTCATGAACGGTTTTCTGAACTGTACCGTCATCATTGATTTTAGTCTCAATGGACAGCGCACCATCGGACAGCGCCAACACAGACGCGGCGACATCAAGTTCAGGGCGAACGAGCTGGCTTGGCGCCCGCGGCGATCCAGAAGGGTGAGACAAAAACAGGTGTTTTTCGGCGGCACGTCGGCGCACCAGCGCATCGACAACTATCAGCCGCCCATCGACACGGGCCTTGCGCCAGGCGCTGAAACTTTCAGCAGCTGCCAGCATTTCGCCTGCGTTGATATATTTCAGGACATCACTGGCATGGAAGTTTTCACGGCCGACATTCCAGGCAAAAGAAACCAGCGCGTCAAACTCATTCTGGTTCAGGGGCGCATGGATCGAGCCAGAGACCATCTGCTCGACGTCCTGGAGATCGTAGCGCAGCAAATATTCCGCTTCGCGCTCGGTGACTTCAACGCCTTCTCGCGCGGAACGGGTATGTCCATAGCCCACAATCCAGCCTCCGCCTGGCAGCGGTTCAGACCGGCGACGTAAGCCTTCAAAACCCTTGATGAGTTCCAGCCCCGTCTTTGAGATTCGGTTCATCTGACCCATGAATTGCTTCTTTCTGGCACATTATGGCGCGTTCTGACGCCTCACATGCAAGATCAGCACCCTTCTGCGGCGAGTTCTCTACAGAAGAATGACTGTCGCCAGTCCGAGAAAACTCAGAAAGCCGATAATATCTACAGTCGTCAGCAGAAAGACAGAGCTCGCTACAGCAGGGTCTGCGCCAAGACGCTTCAGCGTCAGCGGGATAATAATACCGGACAAGCCAGCCCAGAGGAAAGTCGCCAGCATGGCCAAAGCGATCACAATTGACAGCCTTATCTCCTGAAACCACAGAAAAGCGATCACAGCCACGGCCAGCGAGAACACCAGACCATTGAGTAGAGCGGCCACACCTTCCCGGAAGATTGCACGGCGGGTGGTCGATCCGGAAAGTTCGCGCTCTGCGAGTGCGCGCACGGAAACCGCCAGAGTCTGCGATCCGGCATTCCCGCCCAGCGCGACCACGACAGGCATGAGCACCGCCAGAGCAACGATCTGATCAATCGTGTCGGCAAAGAATGATATCACCATGGACGCCACAAAGGCTGTCAGAACATTTACCGCCAGCCAGGGCGCACGCGATTTGAAGGTCGACAGAATGGTGTCGAAGGCATCCGCGGAGGAGACGCCAGAGAGCGCCAAAAGGTCTTCACGGTTTTCTTCCTGAATGACGTCGACAACGTCATCAATGGTGACCATGCCGCTCAGCCGGCCCGATTCATCGACAACCGGTGCCGATGTGAGGTCGTATTTCTGGAAGAGATAGGCGACCTCTTCCTGATCCATCTCCGGGCTGATCTCGACTGTAATCGGTCGCATGATTTCACCAAGCGGCACATTTCGCTTGTTGCGCATGATGGTGTGCAGCGAGACCGCACCCAAAACGCGGAAGGCCGGATCGATAATATAGATCTCAAAAAAGACGTCTGGCAGGTCTTCAGCATTGTCGCGTGCATGATCGACAGCCTGGCCGACTGTCCAGAACTCAGGCGCAGCGAGGAAGTCGCGCTGCATGAGGCGACCGGCAGTCTCCTCATCAAACGACATGACGCGTTCGAGTTCTTCACGCTCACCAGACTTCAGAGAATCCAGAATTCGGTTCTGGCGGTCCTCTTCAAGGTCATCAAAAAGTAGGGCCGCGTCATCTGACTCAAGCGAATTGATCGTCTCTGCCAGGTGTTCATCTGGCAGATTATCGACGACGATCTCGCGATATTCATCGCGCATCTCTATAAGGATTGGCGTCGGAAACTTTTCGCCAAGCAAGTCTGCCGTTTCGCCCAGTGTATTGCGGGGCAGAACTTCCAAAAGGTCTGCCGCATCCGCCGGGTGATGCTGTTCCAGAACTTCAAGAATTTCACCAGGTCGGCCGGTTTCGATCGCAATTTCAAGCTCAGCAATGCGCTCAGCTTCGATCTCATCTTCCGTGCGTTCTGGCTCTACGGGCAGATCATATTCCGGGTCCTGGCTCATGTCAGACTCCGCAGATCAGGTTTCGGGGCGAGCTTCTCTCGTTGCAGAGTGTCGTGAACTGGTCAATGGGAAAGCACGTCACTGGTCAGCTTATGCGCCAGAACCTGGCACAACCGACTTCACATAGCGCGCTTCGACATGTGGCCGACCATCTACACTGAGGCTCGCATCCACATGAGCCAGCGTTCGTCCAAGGCGGACGACTTTTGCTTCTAAAAGAACCTCTGCGTCTTTCGGTACGGCGCGAAGATATCTGTACTCACTGGTCGCGGTCACCGCGTAACGGTCTTCAGGCAACACAGTGAGCAAGGCAAACATGGCCGTCGGCTCCAAAAGCATGGCGGAGACGCCGCCATGGACATAACCGCCCGGCACAAGAGCTGCCGCACCCGTATTGAAGGTCTGCCGGGCCACACCCTCCTCCGCAGACAGGAGTGTCAGACCAAACAAGGTATGCGGTGGCAGGCTCAGAAACTTCTGAAACGTTTCTTCCAGTACAGCGCGGGATCGGGTCTTCGCCTCCACTGCCATACTTTAGCGATGTAGAGCATCAAGGAAGGACAGAATTTCTCTGTTCACGGCTTCGGCCTCTTCCTGTTGCACCCAATGACCTGTGTTGGGATAAAGCACCACCTCCTGAAGGTCTTTCACCACTGGAGACATCATCGCGCGAAGCTGTTCTTCATTCGCCCCAGCAATCACCAGATCCTCTTCGCCCGCCAGGAATTTCACCGGAATCGTGATTTCAGCATCTGCCAGCTGTGGGGTGAGCTCCCAGTTGCGGTCGAGATTGCGGTAGTAATTAATCCCGCCGCGAAACCCTGAAGCCTCAAAGTTCTCAACGTAGTAGTTCAGATCTTCCTCACTCAGCCAGTCCGGCTGCTCTTTGGGCAGGCCACGCCGCGGCAGAAAGCCGCCAGCCGAGGCCTTGGGGTCGGTCACAGCAGGTGGCTCACGCGGTGTGTCGGGAGACTGGTATGCACGCGCCAGAAGGCCGCGCGGGTCCGCATCGAACTCGCCCTCTGCCACGCCTGGCTCCTGAAAATAAAGCATGTAGTAGAAATTATCGCCAAAGCGCTTCTTCATCGCCTCGGTCGGTGGCACCTGGCTGCGGCGCGGGAAAGGCACGCTCATTGCGACCAGACCATCAAAGCGTTCGGGATGAAGCGCGACGCTATACCATGTCACCGCTGCGCCCCAGTCATGACCGACCAGGGTTGCTGTCTCGCGGCCATAGGTATCGACAAGGGCAACAATATCATCTGTCAGATGTTCAATGTCGTATGCTGTGATCGCCTCCGGAGCATCTGTCCCGCCATAACCGCGCATATCCGGCACGATGACGCGATAGCCAGCATCAGCGAGCGCAGGGATCTGATAGCGCCAGGAATACCATAGCTCAGGCCATCCATGGACCAGAATTACCAGCGGGCCGTCTTCTGGTCCTGCCTGAGCAATCCTCATCGAAATACCATTCACCGTTTTCTGGGTCAGCATAGGTGTTGTCTCCTTCCCGGATCGGCCGGTTTGTGAGGACGCGCACGCTGTCAGCATCATGCCAAACACAGACAGAAACAGGTATTTGATCAATTTTGGCATGTTCGCACCTCCCCAGTCGTTTTACGTCAGTCTACCGGTCGGCGTCTTCTGGAGCAATCGGTTATGCGCTACCCTCACTGCCCTTGTTTTCGAGCTTGCGTTCCCCGTGATTTTGCGCCCATTCATCGGTCCCCTTGTCGCGTGGCGTCTCCCTTCGCAGCTCAATCGTCTGGGTTGGGAAAGCAAATTCGATGTCGCGCTCACCGAAGACCTCAACCACCTTGCGGTTTACCAGCGAGCAATGGTCAAGATAGGTGAACCAGCCACGCTCTGTATCACGCTGGCGCGCGCCATTCTCGCCGAAATAGTAGAAGTGATAGGTTTTCAGGGTGAACCAGCTGTCAGAGAACTCGTAGAATGTGATGTGCGGCGCACTCTCGCCATTCTTGTCAATCAGCGCATCTTTCACGACGTCTTCGTCGGTCAGCACGTCCCGAAGCGCGTCCATCGCACGCGTGATCTCTTCAGCATGTGCCCGATAAGGAATAGCTACTTCAAAATCGCGACGAATATAGCCGCGCGCTGAAAGATTCTGCACTTCACGGTCAATGAACTGCATGTTCGGCAAGGTAATCATATTGCCCGAAAGATCAGTGACTTTCGTCGCTTGCAACTCGATGTCATCCACCACGCCGCAAAGTTGCACTGTTTTGCCCTCAAAGATGATCCAGTCACCCACAACAAATGGACGGTTCATGAAGATGGACGCCGCGCCAAACATGTTCTTGACCGTATCCTGAGCAGCCAATGAGAAGACAAGCGCCAGCACTCCGAAGCCGAGGAAGACTGCACTGACGTCTACAGAGAAGATCACCTGCAGGATAAAGAAGAAGACCATCACGATCACGATGACGCGTAAGAGCCGTTCGACTGTCGTGATCAGCATTCGATCATAAGCATCATCCTTGGCTCTGATCTTGGCCAGTGACGCCACAACATCTATTACAGAAAGTAGAAGCAGCGTCATCGCGATGACCATCAGGAAGCGCGGAATCTCATAGTGCAGCGGCTCCAGGACTGGCCCGAGTTCGAGAAAGCCAAGAGAGATCGTAAAAGCGATTGTCATGAGTACGATACCGCCCGCGCGTCCGAGTCCGCGTAGCGTCGTGGACAGTGTGTGATGAACATCCCGCTTAGCCAGCCAGTTCATGCCGAACATGAACGCATAGGCACCGACGATGCCAAGTATACAAACACCCACAAAACACAGCCACTCAAGGAGGCTGGTCTGGTAGAATAATGGCCCGAAGACCTGAGCATAGAAGCCGCCATTATTCCCCGTTGAAAACTTAGGTGGCAGGTTTTCTATAGAGCTTAAAAGCCTGTCGATATTCTGAGCGGTAGCATCCGAGAAGCGCCAGGTGTTCGTTTCGTCGAGAATGAGCGCCACACCAACACCTGTCGGTGGGCTGGCCTTTGACCATATCCACTCATGTTGCCTTGGCTGAGGGAAAACCTGGAATCGCGTATCGCCCGATTCCTGTATACGCGCCGGACCGGGCGCGTCGGTAGCAGAAGTCGGACCTATTCTCAGTAGAACCTGATAGAGCCGATCAGCCTGTAACTCTGTCGAGCCGTTCGGCATGCTGGACATGGCCCGCTCATAGCCAATTTCTACAAAGCCCCGCTCGACAAGCGCCATGGCCTCGACAAACGTCATTAAGGCGTGCCGCGGACTTTCCTGAGAATTGAAATAGGGGTCGGTGACAAGATTGCGGTCTTCTCCGGGCTGAATGCCTCTCACAATCATCCTGCTGGTATCATCGATTGCGCCGATAATGTCGGACAGAACGCCGGGCGGAGAGGATGATTTGCCGGAATCAGACCCGGTCGGAAGAGACTGGGCGGAAGCAATGGGAGTCAGAAAACTGAGGCACAAAACAAGTAAAAAATGCGCCTGCCTGATGGGTCCGCTCCGCCGTCAAAATGAATCCGTATGAAAGCCGAACGTTACCTCAGGTGCCGAGTTCCCATTTTCCTGCGTCCCTGCAATCAACCTCGCCAGAGCGAGGTTGATTGCAGGGTATTCACGACCCTCAGGCTTCCGCCATATCCTTTTTTAGCGGCTTGGCAGCAAGAATGAGAAAGATGCCGGCGACAACATAGAATGTCGATGTCAGGAGCATGGAGTTTTGCAGGCTCGCCGGATTGGCTTCAGCGCACGCTTGTGCGATTTGCGATACTTCGCCAGCCGCCAGATTTGTGCATGTCTCGCGTGAGATGTCACCGACACCTGCGGCGGCCAATTGCATATTGAAAAAGATATCGCTGAGCGCACCAATGAAAAGCGGGCCCAGACCATATCCGAGAAGGTTGATGACGAAGAGCAGGATCGCCGTCGAGACTGCGCGCATGCGAGACGAGACCACGCCCTGCGCGATGGTGTATTGTGCAGCCAGATAACCGTATTTGATGAAAGCGCCAATCGCGAGGCCCACGACACACAGCCAGATGTTCGACGTCAGGAAGGCAATGATATAGAACGGTACGCAGATGATGAGCCCCCATCCAGGTAGCCAGGCAATTGCGAGCGGTCGGGATTTAGCCATCTTACTGACGAGCCAACCGGAGAGCATCGTCCCCAGGGCTGCAGCGGCTGCGACAGGAACATTCACCCAAACCGCCGCTTCGCCCGCTGAAAGGCCGAATGTCCGGACGATATACAGCGACTGAAATGTCGCAATGCCATAACCACAGAACGCCGCCAATGTGCAGGCAACAGCCATCAGCCAGAAGGACGGCTTACCAGCCAGCACTTTCAGACCCGCCGAAAACGGTATCCGTTCCTTACCAGACTTCATGTTCGGCGGATCTGAATACCCACGAGGAGGTTCTTTGACCGTAAAATAAAAAACAATCGCAAAGATGACACCCGGCGCGCCGAGAACGAAAAACGCCACTCGCCACCCGAATGCATCGGTAATGGGGCCACCAATAAAATTGGCAAGCATGGTGCCGAGCGTAACTCCCATGGCGTAATAGCCGAGCGCAGCGGAACGCTTATGTGGAGGAAAATAGTCCGAAATCAGAGAGTTTGCAGGCGGCGTGCACCCGGCTTCCCCCACACCGACACCGATGCGAAACAGAAGCAGCATCCAAAAACCGCCCAGCACGATACCGCCAATCGTCACCTCCGTTGCCAGGCCGCAAAGTGCCGTCATCAACGACCAGATGGCGAGACAAATCGCGATAATCCCAACGCGCTGACGTGTTTCAGAAACTTGCGCAAGCGGTATACCAACCACGGTATAGAAAAGCGCAAACCCAAATCCGGTCAAAAGTCCGAACGCAGTGTCTGAAATGCCCAGCTCGGGTTTCATCACAGGCGCAACAACCGAGATCAGCGACCTGTCGATGAAGTTCAGAATATAGATCAGAAGCAGCGCATTCAGAACGTAGGTTCGTTGCCCACGCGTCCCATACCCTTGCTCCCACGAAGCCGGATTTGCAGCGCCCGTTGCCGTGCTGGCCATGATTTTCCTCCCTCAACTGCCTTGTTGTGACCTCACGGGGCCTTTGCAGATTGAAAGTGGAGCATGCTTTGAAATTCAGACAAGGGCAATGAGAGGCTGATCACCCTCACGCGAAATTCAGTTCATGGAGGACCAGAAGTGAGACGTGAAACAGACTTTCGTTCTCCATGATTAACAGATATGGAGCTTAGGTCAGCCAGCGCGCAATAGATGCGCGACCACATAAATCGTCCGTACAGAGGGGCTGTTTCTTGCGAAACTTTATCATCCAGTCCTTCTACGAGACGCCAACGCCGCATGGCGCGCAATTGCATTTTACACAATCGATTGTCGCCGAGCTTTATCAATCCATGTTTGTGAAGCACCTGGGCACAGATGAACTCGTTTCGGGTGAAAAGCTCGCCCATTTCATCATCTGTGACTTCCTCGTGAAAACAAGTCTTCCTCAGGAAAACCTCGTTTTTGTCGGCACAACCTCTTTTGCCAATTTCCGTGGTGAAATCTTTGGTGGCCACGAGGCGTCAAATCTGTCTGGCGACTTCATTCTGAACGGTTTCGGCGTTCGAGATCAGACTATTGTCAGTGCCCGACAGGCTTACACCACACCACTCAATGACCCTGCTGGTGCGATGATCTTTGACGAAAACGTGGATCAGGAGGAAGTGCTCACCAAACTCGATCAGACGGGCGCATCGCGTCCGGGGCTGAGAATTCTCGCCTATTCAACTGGACGCAATACCGAAAGCCTTCTCAATGGATTCCGGGCGCGCGGCATGGAACCCAGAATTTCGTATTGGTCGAAGGCGCCGGTCCGTGTGCCGTCCGGTGCCAACCGTCCGGCTGAAATGCGTCACCTTATTTTCATCGAAACAGAATGACCTCCAAAACCTATTTTGTGACCTCCTATGAAGAGGCAGCCCGAAAGACGGACAAGATCAAGTCCGCCTATCA
>CETS01130677.1_pt1 | contig 12354 bp, 10 predicted proteins | sample 356391 | NCBI WGS metagenome assembly CETS01 (sample SAMEA2622673, study PRJEB7988) | marine metagenome | isolation source: saline water (ENVO:00002010), including
AATTACTTTAGTTGCTGTGAAAATGATTAAAAAAATATTGTTTTGGATATTAAGTACCCCTTTTTTATTAGTTACATCAATAAGGAATTTTCTATATAACATTGGAGTAATAAAATCACACCAATTTAATATTCCAATAATATCTATTGGCAATCTAGATTTAGGAGGATCAGGTAAAACTCCATCAATTGAATATTTAGTTAGGCTACTATCAAATAATTATAAAGTTGCTGTATTAAGTAGGGGATATGGTAGAAAATCAATAGGTTTTATATTGGCTGATTATAATTCAGATGCAGGCACAATAGGAGATGAGTCAATGCAGTATTATAAAAAATTTAAAAACATTATTGTATCAGTAGACTCTAATAGAGTTAGAGGAATTAATAAGTTAATTAAATTAAACTCAAAACTTGAAATAGTGTTATTAGATGATGCTTACCAGCACAGGAAAGTAAAACCTGGAATGTCAATATTATTAACAAAGTTTAATGATTTATATTCAGATGACAATATTTTTCCTTTAGGCAATTTGAGAGAGTCAAAAAGAAATGCAAACAGGGCTGACATTATAATTGTAACAAAATGCAATAGTGATATAAATGAAGATCAAAAAAAACAGGTTATTCAAAAACTTAATATTGGTGACAATCAAAAAATTTATTTTAGTTCTATCAAGTATTCTAAAATGGTATATGATAAAGAAAGCTCAAAACCATTAAGTGAATTTAAGAATATAAAATTTACTCTTGTTACAGGAATAGCAGATAGTTTTCATTTAATTAATTATTTAAATGATAGTGGATATAATTTTAATCATATCCTTTTTAAGGATCATCATAATTTTTCTGATTCAGATATAATAAAAATTGATCGAAATAATTTAATTATTACCACTGAAAAGGACTATGTAAAATTATTTACAAAAATCACAAGCAGCTTATATTACTTACCCATAGAATTTGTTATAAATAATGAGGTAGACTTTAATAAGCAAATATTAGATTATATTCAGGAAAATTCTTAATTAATGTGTCTTTGAGCCCTATAGGATGACCTTACTAAGGCACTGCTTTCTACGTGCCTAAATCCCATTTTTAAACCAATTTCTTCAAATTCTTCAAATTCTTCTGGGGTTACAAATCTTTCAACCTGAAGATGTTTTTTACTTGGTTGAAGGTACTGACCAATAGTTATTACATCAACTTTTGCTTCTTTGAGCTCATTCATCGTTTCAATAACTTCTTCTTTGAATTCTCCAAGTCCAAGCATTATCCCTGATTTTGTTCGTCTTTGTCCAGCTTTTTTTAAATACTCTAAAACTTCCAAACTTCTATCATACTTAGCTTGTATTCTTACTTGTTTTGTCAGCCTTCTTACGGTTTCTATATTGTGTGAAATTACCTCAGGTTTTATATTTACTAATCTGTCGATATGCTCATGTATCCCTTGAAAATCAGGGATTAATGCCTCAATTGTAATTCCAGGATTATATTCCCTAACTTTTTTAATGGTTTCAACCCATAATTTACTTCCCATATCGTCTTTTAAATCATCTCTATCTACACTAGTTAATACAGCGTGCTTAATCTCCATTATTTGAATTGATTTAGCGACTTTTTCAGGTTCTCCCCAGTCTACAGGGCCTGGTCTTCCTGTTTTAACTCCACAAAATTTACATGAACGGGTACATATGTTTCCTAGAATCATGAATGTAGCAGTGCCTTCACCCCAACATTCCCCCATATTTGGACAACTTCCTGAAGTACAAATAGTATGCAGATTATATTTGTCAACTAGATTTCTTAATTGAGTGTATTTGTCTCCAATAGGTAGTTTCACTCTCAGCCATTTTGGCTTAGGCTGATGCTTGACTTTTTTCTTTGAAAGGTCAACTTTATGCCAAGTCGAATTTCCTTTAATTTCAGTTGAATTTCCGGGTATTTTATTTTGCTCTATCATCAACAATGTAAAGATATAAACTATAAATTGAAATTATATGCCTTTTACTAAAAACCATATACTAAATCCTATAAGAAATGCAATTCCAAGTATACTTAGTATATGCAATTTTATTGAAGGCCTATATTCTTTAGGCGTATGCTCGCTACTTATTAAAATATAATTAATTATAGCATAAAAAGGAGCTGTTAGAAATGATAGGATAGTAGCAATTTTAACAAGTAGTCCCATTTTTGATGAAAATAAAAAGAATATAAAAATAGTTCCAACAGATAAAATTGTCAACCAAAACAGGTATCCATGCTTAAAATCTTTATTAATTAAGAGTTTAGTTGTTCTATTCATAGCTCTTGGGGAAGCATCTAGAGTAGTAATAGTAGTGCTTAGCATAGTGGTAAATGCAGCTATCCCAATAATATAATAGGACCATTCACCAAGACTTGAAGTATACATTTCAATTAATTGGTTAGAAAAAAGACTTGCAGATGGACTAAAGGATGTATCACCTCCAAACATTACTAGATATCCTAAAGACATAAATGCAATACCCAGTATAACTGTTCCAATATAACCAACATTAAAATCAAATAGTGAAGATTTATAAGTGAAATTTTTATTAGTTTTTTGTTTTTCTAGGGACCACAAGGAATGCCAAACAGAAATATCTAATGGAGCTGGCATCCATCCCATAAATGCTATAAGAAAAGCTATTTCTACAGTAATTTCTGGTAAGAACTGCGATAAAATTATTTCATTAGTATTATTATTGAATGCCATTAAAGTAGCTAAGATTGTACTGATAGCTAAAAGAATAATTACATATTTTATTAATCTGTCAAGGAGTTTATATTTACCAAAAAATAAAACTACTGAACAAATTGCAATAATGATTATTGTCCATACTTCAGTACTAAAAAGCCCATTAGTAAGGGATGCAGCCAATCCTGCTGTAACAATTGTTACAGCAGTTTGTATTGTAAACATTGTGGCTATAGTAATTATAGCATATGCAATTAGGATGCCTTTACCTAATTTATAATACCCATCTAGCAGACTTTCTCCCGTTGCACTTGCATATCTAGGGCCATATTGAAAAAATGGATATTTGAATATATTTACAAGGATTAATGCCCAAAGCAATCCCATACCAAATTCTGCTCCTGCTCTTGTTGATTGTACTAGATGAGAAACTCCTATAGCTGCTCCTGCAAATAATAAACCTGGTCCTAATTTTTTTAGAAGTTTATTAATTTTTGACATCACAATCTTTGAATTGATCTGGAGTTTTCCCACAAAACCCACATGATTCATTAGATTTGTTTAATAATGGATTTTGACTTGCACAGGTTCCAGAAAATTCACCACCTTTCTTTGCCCATATTTTAATACTAATTCCAAGAATACAGAATCCAAGAATAATTATAGTAATTAAGGCTAGTTCCATATAACAAAGATAGATTTTTTATATAATACTCACTTCAGCTTCTAGCTCAATATCAAAAATTAATTTAACAGCTTTTTGTATGCTAATTGACAAGTTCAATATATCACTTCCTTTAGCAGATTTGTAATTAACTAAAACTAATGCTTGATCTTTATGAACCCCATAATCTCCAAAAGTCTTTCCTTTAAAACCAGCTTTTTCGATTAGCCATGCTGCAGGTATTTTATATTTATTTTTATGGAAACTATAGAATGGTACATTATTAAAATTAGCCTTGAGTTCTTCAATTTTATCTATGGAAACAATGGGGTTTTTAAAAAAACTACCACTATTTCCTATTTTATCAGGATCTGGTAATTTCTCATTTCTAATTTTAATTACTGCACTAGAAATATCTTGTATAGTTGGGATTTTTATATTTGATTCATCGAGCTTATCCTGAATTCCTTTATAACTTAAATTTAAATTATGCTTTTTGTTAGTTAACTTTAGTTTAATGCTAATTACGATGTAATTAGCATTTTTTTTGAAAATTGAAGTTCTATATTCGAATTGACAATCTTTGTTATTAAATGTTTTTATCTTTCCCGTTTCTCTATTGATTGCATCACATGAAATTATCACATCCTTTAACTCTGTTCCATAGGCTCCAATATTTTGAATGGGTGCCGCACCAACACTGCCAGGAATTAAAGATAAATTTTCAATACCTCCAAGATCTCTTTTCAAACACCATTGAACAAGAGAATGCCAATTTTCACCAGCGAATGCTACTATTTCTGTAATATTATTTTTTTTACTTTCTTCATGAATTCCTTTAATATTTATGTGAATTACTAGTCCTTTAATATTTTTAGTTATTAATATATTACTACCTCCGCTTAGGATATATTTGCTTGGATATTCTTTCAATTTTAGGACTTCAACTAATTCATCTATGCTATTTACAGAAACAAAATTTTCTGCAATAGCATTAATCTTAAAACTATTGTATTTCTTAAGAGAAAAATTAGTTAGAATTTCCATTAATTATGATATTTAATTAATGCTTCTTTTAAAATATTTATAGCTGATATTAAATCTTTCTCATTAAGAACATAAGCAATTCTTATTTGATTTTTCCCAATATCTTTTGAGGAGTAAAATCCCTGAGCTGGAGCAACCATTACAGTTTGACCATTTAGTGTGAAACTTTCAAGTAGCCACCTAGCAAAATCATTAGAATCATCAACAGGTAATTCAACAATACAATAAAAAGCTCCTTTTGGATTAGAGACTTTGATTCCAGGTATTTTATTAAGTTGGTTAATTAAGAGGTTTCTTCTCTTCTCATATTCTTCAATAACATCATTAAAATATTTTTCTGGAGTATCTAAGGCTGCGAGGCTGGCGATTTGAGCAAAAGTAGGAGGAGATAGTCTTGCTTGAGCAAATTTTAAGACAGTTTTAATTAATTCTTTATTTCTAGAAACCACACATCCAATTCTAGCACCGCACATACTATATCTTTTTGAAACTGAATCAATCATTATTGCGTTTTGATTTATAGATTCTTCTTCCATGATTGAATAGTGTTTACAACCATCATATGTAAATTCTCTATAGACTTCATCTGCAATAAGAAATAAATCATATTCTTTAACAATTTCAACCAACTTTTTAATTTCATCTTTTGAATATAGATAACCAGTTGGATTATTTGGATTACAAATAAGTATTGCCTTGGTTTTGGGTGTTATAAGTTTTTTAAACTCACTGATTTTTGGCAGAGAAAAGTTGTCATCAATTGTTGAGGTGATAGGTAAAATTTTAATTCCATTTGCAACAGAAAACCCATTATAATTAGCATAGAAAGGTTCAGGGATAATTATTTCATCTCCAGGGTCCATTATACTACCCAGAGTAAAGAATAATGCTTCGCTAGCTCCAGTAGTAACTATTATATCATTTTTATTTACTGTTATACTTTTTTTTGAATAATATTCAGTTAATTTCTTCCTGTAATTCTCTGATCCCTCAGATCTACTATAAGCTAAAACTTTTATCTTTGAATTTTTTACTGCTTGAATTGCCTGTATAGGTGTTTCTATATCTGGTTGACCAATATTAAGCTGAAATACTTTTATACCTCTTTTTTTAGCATCCTCTGCATAGGGTACCAGCTTTCTAATTGGAGATTCAGGCATTGATTTTCCTTTTATAGAAATATTTGGCATTTGAATAGTTTTTAATCTAGTTATTAATTTATGGAAAATAAAAAATAAGTAAGCTTATTAAAAGTCTTCTTCAAGCAGGCTTTTCGATTTTTTTTCTAAACCATTATTATTAATCTTATTAGTAACTTTTCCAGTAATTTTTAAAATTACAGTAGAGTTTTGAGCATTTGAACTTACGATAATAGATTTTCTAATAAAACCAACCCTATTAGTGTCATATTTGACTTGTATTTTTTCTGATTCTCCTGGTAGTATAGGCTTATTAGGCTTCTTTGGAATTGTACAACCACATGTTGATTTTACATTTGTAATTATTAGGGGAGAATTACCGTCGTTTGTAAACTCAAAGTCTCTAATTCCATTTGAACCTTTTTCAATTACTCCATAATCAATTTCAGTTGTTTTAAAATTAATTTTAGCAGTTTTTTCTTGGGAAAATGTGTTAAAATTAAAAGCTAAAACACAAACAATTAATAATATTTTTTTCATTATGTTTTGTTAAAAAATTAGGCAGATAAATATAATTATAATTACTCAGATAAAGAAATATGAGTATTTTTGTATTCAATTATAAATAGAGAAAATGGGTATCAATTCCAACTACAATTTTAAAGATATTGAAGATAAATGGTATTCATATTGGATTAAGAATAAATTTTTTCATTCTCACCCAGATAATAGAGAGCCTTATACAATAGTAATTCCCCCACCTAATATTACAGGGGTTTTGCATATGGGGCATATGCTAAATAATACTATTCAGGATATATTAATAAGAAGAGCTAGGTTATTAGGAAAAAACGCATGTTGGATTCCTGGAACAGACCATGCATCTATTGCTACTGAAGCAAAGGTTGTAGAAAGTTTGAAGGAAAAAGGCATAGATAAAAATGATATAAGTAGGGATGAGTTTATAAAACACGCATGGGACTGGAAGGATAAATATGGAGATATTATTCTAGAACAATTAAAAAAAATTGGTTGTTCTTGTGATTGGGATAGAACAAAGTTCACTTTGGATGAAACTATGAATAAATCTGTGGTTTCTGTTTTTATAGATCTATTCAACAAAGGTTTAATATACCGTGGATATAGGATGGTTAATTGGGATCCTAAAGCACAAACAACTCTTTCAGATGAGGAAGTTAATTATTTTGAAAAGAGAGATTTACTTTATTATGTTAAATATAAAATTGAAGGAGAAGAAGGTTATTTAACTATTGCAACTACAAGACCTGAGACAATTCTAGGGGATACTGCAATTTGTGTTAATCCAAAAGATACCCGATATAAAAAATTAAAAGGTAAAAATGCTATAGTTCCTATAGCAAACAGGAAAGTGCCAATTATTTTTGACGACTATGTAGATGTTGAATACGGTACTGGATGTCTAAAAGTAACCCCAGCACATGACATAAATGATAAATTAATTGGTGATAGACATAACCTGCAATTTATAGACATATTTAATGATGATGCTTCATTAAATAATTATGGGCTTCATCATGAAGGAAAAGATAGATTCAAAGCAAGAAAAGACATTATAGTTGAGCTAGATAAATTGGGTATTTTGGAAAAGCGTGAGGAAATTACACATAATGTTGGAATAAGTGAAAGAACCAATGAAATTATAGAACCTAAATTTAGCTATCAATGGTTCTTAAAAATGAATGATTTAGTTAAACCAGCAATTAATTCAGTTTTAGTAGATAATGAAATTAAGTTACATCCTAATAAGTTTGATAAAACGTTTAGAAATTGGATGGAAAACATTAGAGACTGGAATATATCAAGACAGCTTTATTGGGGGCATCAAATTCCAGTATATTATTATGGAGATGAAAAGGATGATTTTGTAGTTGCCCAAGATATAGATCAGGCTCTTGATTTAGCAAAAGAAAAAACAGAAAATAAAAATTTAACAAAGAGTAACTTAAAACAAGAAGAAGATGTGCTAGATACATGGTTTTCCTCATGGCTATGGCCCATTAGTGTATTTGATGGAATAAACAACCCAGATAATGAGGATTTTAAATATTATTATCCTACTTCAGACTTGGTTACAGGGCCTGATATATTATTCTTTTGGGTAGCTAGGATGATAATAGCGGGCTATGAATTTAAACAAAAGAAACCTTTTAATAATGTTTACTTCACCGGAATAGTTCGTGATAAGCAAAGAAGAAAAATGAGCAAATCTTTAGGAAACTCACCAGATGCATTGAAATTGATTTCAGAATACGGCGCTGATTCTGTAAGAGTTGGATTAATGTTAAGTTCATCAGCTGGAAATGATTTATTATTTGACGAGTCTTTATGTAACCAGGGCAGGTCTTTTGTTAATAAAATTTGGAATTCTTTTAGACTAATTAATGGCTGGGATATAAAGGACATTGATCAGCCAGAATATTCCTCCGTAGCATTGGACTGGTATGAGAATAAATTCCAACTTGTATTATCTCAAATTAATGATCATTTTGATAAGTTTAGAATTAGTGATGCATTAATGTGCGTATATAAATTGATATGGGACGATTTTTGCTCAGTATTGCTTGAAATTATTAAACCGGAATTTTCTAAGCCAATTGATAAAAAAACACATAAGTCTCTAATTTTAATTTTTGAAAATAACTTAAAATTATTGCATTCATTTATGCCTTTTATTTCAGAAGAATTATGGCAATCTATTAACAAAAGAAAAGTAGATCAATCATTAGTTGTTTCAAAATGGCCAAAATCTACGAAATATAGCAATGAAATTATTGAAGAATTTAAATTTGTCTCTGAAGTAATAACTTCTATTCGTTCACTAAGGAAAAAACATAACATTTCTTTTAGGGAAACTATAGAATTAAGTGTATTGAATAATGAACAATTATCAGAAAAGTATGATCCAATTATAAAAAAAATATGTAATGCTAATACTCTATTATATGTGAAGAGTGAAGTAAAAGGGGCTACATCCTTTAGAGTAAAAACAAACACCTATTATATTCCATTATCTTCTGAAGTTAATGTTAATGATGAGATAATAAAATTAGAGAGTGAGCTAAATTACAATATAGGTTTTTTAAGTTCAGTTGATAAGAAATTATCTAATAAGAAATTTGTAGAAAACGCTCCTGAAAGTGTTATAGAAATTGAAAAGAAGAAGAAGACAGAAGCAATGGCTAAAATTGACCTACTCAAGGAAAGTATTAAGAAATTAAAAGGTTAGTTTTCTGCAATAACTGTAATTCCTCCTTTAACTTTTTGATTTATTTTAATGTTTAGTTTAGTGTTTAATGGAAGGAAAAGATCGATTCTAGATCCAAATTTAATAAAGCCAGAATCTTCACCTTGTTTAACCGTATGTGATACTTTGGCGTAGTTAACAATTCTTCTTGCAACAGCACCGGCTATTTGACGATATAGGATTTTGCCAAAAAATTCATTTTCAACAACAATGCTAGTTCTTTCATTTTTTGTACTTGATTTTGGGTGCCATGCTACTAGATATTTCCCTGGGTGATATTTTGAATAAACTACCCTTCCACTCATAGGATACCTTGTTACATGAATATCTATGGGGGACATAAATATGCTTACTTGAAGTCTTTCTTTGTTAAAGAACTCTGGCTCATAGACTTTTTCAATTATTACAATTTTTCCATCTACAGGAGATAATATATAGTTGTCATTTGAATTAACAATAATTTTAGGGTTTCTAAAAAACTGTAGAATTAAAATAAAAATAATTAGCAACAAAATCCTTATAGGAAAATCATATTGAATAGAAAAGTAATCAAGACTTAAAAAAGTTAAACCAATAAGTATAAACGAAATTAAGATTATTTTATAACCTTCTTTATGAAACATTTGATAAGGTTTTTAGAAATAAATATATAAATGGACTTGCAAACATTATGCTATCAAGTCTGTCTAATAAACCTCCATGACCTGGCAATATTATACCACTATCTTTTACTAGTGATTTTCGTTTGTATTTAGATTCAACTAAATCACCCATTGTTCCAAAAACACTAATAATTATTGAGATAATTAACCAATTTGTAAAATTTAACTCTCCAATATAATTAGCAATAGGGAAACTACAAATGCAACAAAAAAATAAACCACCAAGAAAGCCTTCAACAGTTTTTTTTGGTGAAACAGTCATAAATAGTTTTTGTTTACCAACTTTACTACCAACAATAAATGCAAAAGTGTCATTTACCCATACAAGTATAAAGCATCCAAGAATTAAATTAGGATTGAATACATTATTATAATTTCCAATAAGAAACATGAAAATAAACGAACTCGATATATAAAAAACCGAGTTTATATATTTTCTTGTTAAGAATTCCGGTAAATCTTTAGTAATAAATAAGTCTCTAATTGAAAACAGCAAAACGAATATTGAAAAAACAAGTAAAATCTCTATAGCTTCATTAAAAAAAGAATTGCTTAGATCTATTGAGTTGAAATAGTAACTATAATATGAAAAGAAGCTAAATAACAGTGTAAATATTATGTATGAACTAATTCCTTTTTGCTTAATTAGCCTATTAAATTCAGCATGAGAGATTAAACCAAAAACAAAGATTAAAATAGTAAAGCTTATAAATGACTTTAGTGAAAGAAGAAATAAAAGTGCATATATAAACCCTGTAATTGATCTTTTGTGTATTTCTTTCAATTTATATTGTTCCTTTTTCTAATAAAATCAAATATAAGTTTTTTGCACTGGTTCCATAACTTAAAAAATCTTTTTCTTGTGAAATTTGAAAGTTTTTAATAGTAGTAATATTGCTTGGTATTTTCTTGCTTTTTGATTTAATTTCTGCCAATCCTTCACCAATACTATTTTTAAATTTTGTTGTCTCGGATAGAATAATTAAGTTGCTTGGGAAATCTGAAAGATTTTTTTCTTCAATTTGATTTGATGAAATCAAAATAGATCCATCATCAGCAATTAAATTTTCGCAATCAGTCACAAAACATTTTGAATTCTCTTGGTTCACTTTTATTGAATTTGGCAGCTTATAATTAGATTTAATTTTATTATTGGTAATTAATAAGTCTTCTTTAACCCAGTTATTTTCTTTTAGAATTAAACTCAAATTTTCATTAAGCTCATTATAATTTTCACTATAAAGAAATTTTCCTCCATTATCTATAAAGTTTATAATAAATCTTTCTTCTATTGCAACTTTTACTTTAGGCATAAACTTACTTTGTTCACGCTCTTGGTCTTCTTTAGATTTGTTTCTACTGGAATTTCCCTTAAAAAGGTTATTAAAAAAATTCAATTTTTTAAGCTATAAAAAGTTTATTAAAATTATGAAACTCTAGGATCAATATAAAATGAAAGAATAATTAATTTTTATTTTTTACTATTTTATTTTTTTTGAAATGGACGTTTCCCAAAAATTTCTTCTAGATTGTCTTTAAAAATTACCTCTTTTTTTAGCAATAATTCGGCTAATTGAATTAATTTCTTTTTATTCTTTTTAAGAATCTTTAGTGCTCTTTTATACTGATTTTCAATTATTAGTGAGATTTCTTTATCAATAGTCTCAGCAGTTTGTTCGCTATAGGGCTTAGTAAAGCCATATTCATTTCCATTTGATGAGTCATAATAGGTCAAATTACCAACTTTGTCACTTAAGCCATAAACGGTAACCATTGCTCTAGCTTGTTTGGTTACTTTTTCTAGATCACTTAATGCGCCAGTTGATATTTGATTAAAAACAACTTTTTCTGCAGCTCTACCTCCTAGTGCAGCACACATTTCGTCTAGCATTTGTTCAGGTCTTACAATTAACCTCTCTTCAGGTAGATACCACGCAGCACCTAATGACCTACCCCTAGGAACAATTGTTACTTTAACTAAAGGAGAGGCATGTTCTAGCATCCAGCTTATAGTAGCATGACCAGCCTCATGATATGCAACTGCTTTTTTCTCATCTTCAGTAACTATCTTATTTTTTTTCTCTAAACCTCCAACTATTCGATCAACTGCATCTAGAAAATCTTGTTTGCCAACAGATTTTTTATTTTTTCTTGCAGCTATTAATGCTGCTTCATTACAGACATTAGCAATATCAGCTCCAGAAAAACCAGGTGTTTGTTTTGACAGAAAATCAACATCTACGCTAGCAGCTTTTTTTAATGGTCTTAAATGTACCTCAAATATCATTTTTCTTTCTCTTATGTCAGGTAAATCAACATAAATTTGTCTATCAAATCTTCCGGCTCTCATTAGTGCTTTATCCAATACATCAGCCCTATTAGTGGCAGCAACAACTATGACATTTGTATTTGTTCCAAATCCATCCATTTCAGTCAGTAATTGATTCAGAGTGTTTTCTCTTTCATCATTTGATCCTGTAAAATTACTCTTGCCTCTTGCTCTACCAATAGCATCAATTTCATCAATAAAAACAATTGATGGAGATTTTTCTTTTGCTTGTTTAAATAAATCTCTTACCCTAGATGCACCAACTCCAACAAACATTTCAACGAAATCAGATCCTGAAAGTGAATAAAAAGGAACTTGAGCCTCACCTGCAACAGCTTTTGCAAGTAGAGTTTTTCCAGTACCAGGGGCACCAATTAATAATGCACCTTTTGGAATTTTACCTCCTAGAGCAGTATATTTTTTTGGATTTTTTAAAAAATCAACAATTTCTTGTACTTCCTCTTTGGCGCCTTCTAAACCTGCAACATCCTTGAATGTAATTTTCA
>CETS01150973.1_pt1 | contig 12312 bp, 9 predicted proteins | sample 356391 | NCBI WGS metagenome assembly CETS01 (sample SAMEA2622673, study PRJEB7988) | marine metagenome | isolation source: saline water (ENVO:00002010), including
GTCTGGAATAAGTCACGACTTTTGGGTCCAGTTACAATTAAGGTTCCATATTCTTTTGTAATATCCCTGAGAGTTAATCCCATGGGTAATGATCGACTCAAAAGTTCATAGTCATGCCATTGGGCAGAAGCTGCAGTAATTAAAGTAAAGTGATCTTCACTGTGTCGCATGACTGACATTTCTGTTAGTATGCGTCCTCTTTCATCCGCAAAATAAGCAAGGTTTATCCTGCCAATTTTAGGCAAGCCACCTGTTATTTGGCAACGTAACCATTCGGCAGAACCTTCACCACTTAATTCAAAACGGCTAAAGCCTGGCAAATCCAAAATCCCAACAGAATCTCTCACAGCCTCGCATTCCTCTTTGATCCTTTTTTCCCAAGGCCCAGATCTTTTCCAGGTTTTTGTTGCTTTTTCTGATGTATCATCTCCTTTTTTTGCAAACCAGTTAGCACGCTCCCACCCATTGTATGCGCCCATTTGGCCTCCATTTTTCAAAACGAGGTCATGAGCTGGTGAGAGTTTTTTATTTCTCCCAGCAGGCCATTCATGCCAAGGAAAATGCATAGCGTACTCGTTACCGTAGACTTCCATACCCTTTGCAACACAATACTTATGGTCGGTATAATCTGTATATCTTCTCGGGTCACAGGACCACATATCCCACTCTGTAACGCCTTTAGTAATCCATTCGCATAAAACTTTTCCAGCGCCGCCAGCTTGTGCAATGCCAAAAGTAAAAACGCAGGCTTCAAACCCATTTTCAACTCCAGGCATAGGTCCAATTAACGGAAGGCCATCAGGGGCGTATGGAATTGGACCATTTATAACCCTACTAACGCCAGAAGTTCCCAAAAGTGGAACGCGCTCCATAGCATCAGAAACAATATCTTCTATTCGATCTAAGTCATCGTTCCATAATTGAAAACTAAAATCGTCAGGCATAGGGTCGTCTTCAGTAGCCCAATGAGCCCTACAATTCGGTTCATATGGCCCCAAATTAAAACCGTTTTTTTCCTGTCTTAAATAATAAGAGATATCTACATCCCTTAATAAAGGGAGTTTTTTACCGGACCTTTTGGTGTAGTCATCAATTTCAGGTATTTCTTCTGATAAAAGATACTGGTGGCTCATAACCATCATAGGCACAGTTCTTCCACCGTAAGGTTTAAACCATTCTCCAACTTGTTGAGCATAGTATCCGGCAGCGTTCACAACATACTGACAGTCAATGTCACCTTTTTCCGTTTGAACAGTCCAGGTTTTGTTTTTATTTTGGGTGACACCGATTGCTGGAGTAAAGCGAAGTATTTTGGCCCCCAGATCTCGTGCGCCTTTAGCTAAAGCTTGAGTGAGTTGTGCTGGATCAATGTCGCCGTCATTTGGATCATACAATGCGCCTACAAGGTCATGTATCTCTAAAAAAGGATATAAATCTTTAGCCTCTTTTGGTGAGAGAATTTGAATATCCATGCCTTGATATTTACCCATGCTGGCGGCACGTTTGAATTCTTGAAGACGCTCTTCAGAATGAGCCAATCTCAAAGACCCAGTTTGATGATAGTTCATAGGGTAATCAACTTCTTCACCAAGTTTTGCGTATAGTTCTGTCGAATATCTTTGCATATTCATTATCGACCAACTGGTTGAAAATGTGGGTACGTTACCCGCAGCGTGCCAAGTAGAGCCAGCAGTCAATTCATTTTTTTCCAATAAAACGCAGTCCGTCCAACCAGCTTTGGCTAGATGATAGAGCGAACTTGCACCAACGACACCACCGCCAATAATTACAACTTTAGCTTTTTTTGGAAAGTCAGACATAAAATAATCTCCCCTGATATTTTACAATGATCTTTAAATAAATTTTATTATATTTTTAAAAGATTAAAACATGAAATTGCTGATTAGTTAGTTTTTTTTTAAATTGTCAAAAGTGCCAAAGCTACCCCATACAAAACAAAACAAAATGACAACGTTCTGCGAAGTTGAATATTTAGTGTCATCGTTAATGCTTTATCTTTTAAATAGGCTCCAAAAGCACAGAGACTGGTATAATTTAAACAAGTGATTGTGAGGGCTGTTGGTACAATTACCCACATCTGTGTTCCGATTGCGACTTCAGGATTTACAACAATAGTAAATGCAGCGAGATACCCAGCGAGGGATTTTGGGTTTATTGTCGCGATTAAAAATGATTTCACAAATAAAGAGCGAATTGAGTACTTAGGTTGAGTGTATTTTCCAGCATCAATTAAGCCTTTGATTCCAACATATATGAGAAAAATAATTCCCATGATTTTTAAAATTATAAGTGTTTCGGGAGTATTTATAATTATGGACGAAAGTCCGAGAATAGTAAGTGCCAAAAAAAGTGTTGCTTGGCTTAATATGGCGGCTACACAAACTAGACTTTTTCTAAAACCAAATTCACTTGCACTAGCGATACAATTAAGTGCGTTTGGTCCAGGCATGGTAACAAAGAGTGCCCAAAAGCCTGTAAAAATAATCCAATCTTCTAGGGGCATTGATAAATCGCGTTAAGTTAAGTCATGTCGTTGAGTAACTGATAAAGTATCCATTTAATACAATAAAATCCCTGTCTTTTTTAGAGATCAAAATGCTTGTTAACTTTGGATCTGAATAGATTGACTTGTTTGTTGGATTAAAATTTCGTACCGGCTTAGGAATGAAACAGCGAGAATATTCCCCTCCAACCACACCGATAGATATTGTTTATGAAGACTCCGATATTCTAGTCGTGAACAAGCCAGAAGGTTTGCTGTCAGTTCCGGGTCGTGGTCCGCACTTACAAGACTGTTTGCTAAATAGAATACATGAAATTTTCCCAATGGCTCTATTAGTTCACCGTTTGGACTGCGATACGTCAGGTCTAATTGTTTTTGCTATGAGTAAACATTCTCAAAGACAACTCTCAATGCAGTTTGAAAAGAGACTAATTAGAAAGACTTACGTTGCTCGCGTTTCGGGGCAAGTACCCGAAAAATCAGGAATAATTGAAAAGCCAATCATTGTCGATTGGCCGAATCGGCCATTGCAGAAAGTTTGCTATGAGACTGGTAAGCCGGCAATAACGAACTGGCGCCGTGTCAGAGCTGATCAAAATGAAAGTCGTTTGAAATTAAATCCTAAAACGGGCAGATCACATCAATTACGTGTGCATTGTATGGCTATGGGGCATGTAATTTTAGGCGATCCTTTGTATGCAGAAGGAGAAGCAGTTAACTATGATAGATTGATGCTTCACTCAGAAGAATTAAGGTTAAATCATCCCGAGAGTGGAAGAGGTATGTCCTTTCGGTCAAAAGCACCATTTTAGTTTGGTATTTTAATTATCACTTCAGTGAACTGGCGTAAGATAGGAACGTAACAAAGCAATAGGGTGCGCGCGAAGACTGAACCGGAGGGCAGCATAATCTTCAATAATCTCTTCACCGGTTGTCATGATTGGTAAATTAGCGGTGGGTTCGTTTATAAATTCATCACCAAGGTCGCCTGAAAATAAGGGTAGAGGTTTATTAGCCCTTATCGACTTTGCTTCCCACAGAGCTTCGCGGCGAGAGCGTCCAAGAGCAAAAAAAACATCTGCTTCTGCAAGACGTGCTAATAAATTTGGTGATATCCCTGCACGGCGCCAAACATCATGAATGGAAGAATATCCATTTCCTCGGGTTGCATTGATCCAGATTGCATCCTCTTCCTTCATCCCTTTAATTTGTCTGAAACCAAGCCGGACAGCGTGACCTCCACACCCGTCAGGTTCAAGTGTGTTATCCCAGAGACTACGGTTTATGCATACCGGGTTTATAGTTACATTATGTTCTTTTGCGTCTCTGATAATTTGTGCGGGTGCATAAAACCCCATGGGCTGAGAATTTAGTAGGGAGCATGCAAATACTTCTGGATAATGAAATTTAATCCATGCGCTTGCATATACTAATAGTGCAAAGCTAGCTGCGTGACTTTCAGGAAAACCATATGAGCCAAAACCTTCAATTTGAGAAAAGCATCGCTTTGCAAAGTTTTCATCATATCCATTTTCGAGCATACCATTAATAAATCGATTTAGAAATTCACTGACATTTCCATGTTTTTTGAAAGTTGCTAGTGCTCTTCTTAAACGGTCAGCTTCATCAGGGCTAAAATTAGCGCCTATGATTGCAATTTGCATTGCTTGTTCCTGAAAAAGAGGAACACCAAGAGTTTTGCCTAGTACTTCTCCAAGCTTATCCGAAGGGAAATTGACAATTTCTTCACCATTTCGACGCCGAATGTACGGATGTACCATGTCACCTTGAATTGGTCCCGGTCGTACAATTGCAACCTGAATAACAAGGTCATAAAAACAGCGAGGCTTCATTCTTGGTAAAAAATTCATTTGTGCACGGCTTTCTACTTGAAAAACACCAATACTGTCAGCGCGGCATAGCATATCATAAACTTTGGAATCTTCGGCAGGTAGATTTGCTAAAGTATAATCATCACCAAAATATTGCTGAATCATATCGAAGCTTTTTCTGATGCAGGTCAGCATGCCTAATGAAAGGATATCTACTTTTAATATACCAAGAGCATCAATGTCATCTTTATCCCATGATATCACAGTTCGGTCTTCCATTGAGGCATTTTCAATTGGTACTAATTCATCCAAGCGTCCTTCAGTTATTACAAAGCCGCCAACATGCTGGCTTAAGTGCCTTGGGAAGCCAATAATTTCGTCAATAATCTTAAGTGTTAGGTTTAAGTGACGATCTGACGGATTTAAACCAATCTCACGTATACGTTGTTCCTCTAATTTTTTTGTACTGAAAAACCCCCATAACTGGGACGATAAGGCGCTGACGGTGTCTTTACTAAGGCCCATTGCAGTACCAACCTCTCGGATGGCACGCTTGCCCCTGTAATGAATCACTGTTGAGCAAAGACCAGCGCGATGTCGGCCATAGCGATTGTAAATGTACTGTATAACTTCTTCTCTACGTTCGTGTTCAAAATCAATATCGATATCAGGGGGTTCGTCGCGTGCTTCGGAAACAAATCGCTCGAAAACCATTGTTCCAATTTCTGGGCTGACTGATGTGACTCCAAGGCAGTAACAAACAACTGAGTTTGCTGCAGACCCCCTCCCTTGGCATAAAATGCCACGACTTCGTGCGAAAGTAACAATGTCATGCACAGTTAGGAAGTAAGGTTCATACTTTAATTTTCCTATAAGGTTTAGTTCGTGATTTAGCATGGATTGCACTTTTTTGGGTGCTCCCGCTGGATATCTCCAATTGAGCCCCTCGGCAGCTAATCTTTTCAAACGTTTTTGAGGTGTTTCCCCGTTGTTTATTTCCAAAGGATATTGATATCTTAACTCATCTAATGAAAACTGTAATTTATCTAAAATATGGATCGTATTCTTTATTGCTGTGGGGTATCTAGAAAAAATTTGCAGTATTTCACTATATGAACGTAGGCGCCTTTCTGCATTTGGTAGTGCATTTTTTCCTAACTGATCGATAGTTTTGCCTAGGCGAATTGCCGTCAGAACATCTGCTAGTTTGCGGCGTTTGCTATGGTGCATAATTGGATGTGCACTGGCAACAAGATCACATCTAATAATTTCGGATAGTTTTCTGATGTGTTTAAATCTTTTAGGATCGATCCCATCATACTCTGGGGTCAATACTATATAGATATCTTGATTAAATTTGTTCTTAAGAAGGGCACTATTTTCTAACCAAAGTTTTGATTTTTTCACGTTCCATGGCGTCTCTGGTGAATGAATAAGGAGTACTACATCATCTAGTTCTTCAATGATTTCATTAATAACCAAATCACATAAACCTTTATTATTGCGTAATCTACCTTTAGAGAGACACCGACATAATGTGCCCCAACCTTTGCGTGACTTAGGTAAAACTGTAACTTCAAACCCGTCTATTAATTGTAATTTTGAGCCAGGTATCAATCTCGGTACCGTATCTAGATTTAATGAAGGAGGCTTTTTAATATTTTGCGGCCGGGGAGGCCCTATTAAGCTTTTACTTTTACGGTCTTTTATTAAGCGCTTAACATCGCGTACTGCATTGTGTGCTCGTACAATTCCAGTGACTGAATTGACATCGGCTATCGCAATAGCCGGCAAGCCAAGAAGTGCAGCGCGTTCTATATATTCTTCAGGATGTGAAGCCCCAGTTAAAAACGTAAAGTTTGATATTATTGATAATTCAGCAAACATATACATAAATATGTTCTTGTTTTGTTCTTTGTCTAGTAGTAGTTTTTATTTTATATTATTTTGAAGCAAAGTTTTGATTACAACACTCTTGTCCGTGAATTTATACTACAGCTCTAATTAATTTACGCTCTAAAACATATATTACTTTTTTCAAATCATGGCCTCTTTTCAAAATTTGACCATCCATGCCAATTATCGCGTATTCACCTTGCTTATTTCGTAACTTTGGTCGTTTTTCTATTCGATAAAGGGGATTTTCCGCCGTTCTGCGGAAAATTGAAAACACCGCCACATCGTAAAGTGCCGAAATACCATAATCTCTCCACTCACCAGCGGCCACCATTTTACCATAAATCGATAAAATAATTGCAAGCTCTTTTCGATCAAATGAAATTACTTGAAGTGATTTTCGGCCAGGAAAAGGACTCAATTTATTCATATCAAAAGATTTGCGGTCTTTAACTCTAAAATCAAGTTAAAATAAACAAAATGTTTGACGATAATGCCGATTAAATCAAATCGGCGTGCTTAAGTGCTGAGATAATTTTTTGTTTAGTTGGTTCAGAGAGTGGTGTAAGTGGAAGCCGCACCTCATCTTTACATAATCCTAGTTTACTCAATGCGTATTTTGCACCAACCAGACCAGGTTCAGTAAAAATAGCTTTATGCAAAGGCATCAATTTATCCTGGATCTTGAGTGCCAGAGAATAGTCACCCTCCAGGGTTGCTTCTTGCATTCTTGAACATAGCGCAGGAGCAACGTTTGCAGTAACTGATATACAGCCGACGCCTCCTTGCGCATTAAATCCATGTGCCGTTGCATCTTCTCCTGACAATTGTATGAAGTCATGACCGCAAGTTTCACGTTGATCACAAACTCTGGCTAAATCGCCTGTCGCGTCCTTAACACCGATAATAGCAGACAACTTTGCTAATTCACCCATAGTTTCAGGTGTCATATCTACGACAGAACGACCCGGAATATTGTAGATAATTATTGGAAGCCCGATCTTTGCTAGTTCAGTGAAATGCGCTATCAAACCTGCTTGAGTTGGTTTGTTGTAATAAGGAGTAACTACTAAAGCGGCGTCAGCTCCAACATTTTGAGCATGTTCTACAAATCTAATTGCTTCGGCAGTATTATTGGAGCCTGCGCCAGCTATCACAGGAACTCTATCGGCTGCTTCATTAATAACTTCGCTAACCACTTGTTCATGTTCAGCATGTGTGAGCGTTGGACTTTCACCGGTTGTACCAACGGGCACAAGTCCGTGGCTACCCTGTTCTATATGCCAATTTACAAGTTTTTTCAGATCTTTTATGTCTATTTCGCCGTTATTAAATGGCGTGACCAATGCTGGTAATGATCCTTTAAACACGAAACACTCCTTCAAGTTTATATGCAGACTAACGTTTTCCTTAAATGCAAGATTGCTTAACTTAAAATGCACAGTACACTTAAGGTACGTATTGAGGTTCTGGATCAAAAATGCAAGCAAAGTTGCAATATATTACGTTATTTCTTTTTTTGCTTTTAACCACAGCACATGCTGAGGCGCCGGTAAGGCCTTTAGGGCTAGCTTTCAAGGCCATGGAAAATCAAGACTGGGATAAGGCTTTTCTACTTGCTGATAAAGATGGAGATTTGGGCTACTCTGTTATTATGTGGCACTATCTAAGAGAAGGTTTAGGAAGACCAGATCAAGCATTAAGTTTTTTACAACAAAATGCTGATTGGCCAGGATTGCCTTATCTTAGAAAAAGATCTGAAAAAATTTTCTTTAACGCCTCAGACAAGCAGATTTTGACGTTTTTTGAATTGGGGAAACCACAAACTGGTCTAGGCAGTTTAATTTATGCACTTGCCTTGAAGCGGAATGGGCAAAAATCTAAGGCAGTTCTTATTGCTCAAGCCGCCTGGGCTGATCAAAGTATGAACAAGAATACAACTTTCGAGATTATTGAAAATTTTCGAACAAATTTACTTCCTTTGAAAGATAATCGGTTTGAGTTTCTTTTATGGGAAAAAGATAAAGCTTCACTAAACGCAATGTCTTTTCTATTGAGCGATACTCAAAAGGCAGTGGCCGATACGGTTTTTTCTCTCTATGAAAATAAAAAAAATGTGTCTGCAAAAATTAAATCTTTACCGCCAGATTGGAAGAAACACCCTATTGTAATGCATGCGCGTTTTGAGTGGCGCCTGCGAAATAATCTTCGGGACTCAGCTCTTCAAGTTCTTGATAAATATAGTAAATCAGGAACACATCTTTCGCAGCCGTCAAAATGGGCCGAAAGAAGAGAGATTCTAGCTCGTGATATGATGTATGACAAACAGTACAAAAAAGCCTATGCTATTGCGTCCAACCATTATCTTGAAGAAGGTGATACTTATGCTGTTCTAGAGTGGCTTTCTGGTTATTTAGCATTAGAAAAGTTAAATAATACAGAACTGGCTTTGAAGCATTTTAAGAATTTTTTAGTAGCTGTCGATGCTCCAATTTCGTTGGGCCGGGGTTTCTATTGGCTTGGAAGAACCTATGAAAAACAAGGTAAAACGGATGTTGCGCAACAAATTTATCAAATAGGAGCCGATCGTTGGGAGACCTACTATGGTTTACTGGCAGCCGAAAAAGTTGGAAGAACAGTAGATATAAAAGCGTTAAATACCCTTCACACCACATCTTGGGAGACGGCAAGTTTTTCAACTGGATCAGTTTTTAATGCAGCCCAACTGCTATTTTCTGCAAATCAAGAGGTTCTAGCAGAGCGCTTTCTTACCCACTTAACGGAAACTCTGTCTGATGAAGATATATTAAAATTGGTCAATTTTTTGGAGGTAAGTGAAAAACCACACGAACTTGTCATGGTTGCAAAGAGAGCAGCAAGTCAAAGTAAGGTTTTTCCACAGCCCTATTTTGCACTTCATTCTGTGTCAGACATGCCACACAGAATACCTCCAGAAATGACTTTGGCTATAGCCCGTCGCGAAAGCGAATTTTATCCAAAGATTTCCTCACCTGTTGGAGCTTTAGGTATGATGCAAGTCATGCCAAAGACTGCGAAAGAAGTCGCAAAAAGGCTAGGATTACGATATTCATCTGAGCGAATGTTATCAGATTGGGAGTACAATGCTAAGATTGGAATTGCGTATCTAGAAGAATTATCTGACAGATATGAGGGTAATCCAATCCTTATGGCAGCCGCATATAATGCGGGGCCATCTCGTGCAGATCGATGGATTGAACTTCTTGGCGATCCACGAAATCCAAAAGTTGATTTAGTTCAGTGGATTGAGAGTATTCCTTTCGAAGAAACACGTAATTACGTGATGCGAGTTTCAGAAAGTCTCCCAAATTATAAAGTAAGGTTGGGAGGAAAACCTCCTACTTCTTTTTATTTTTACTTGAAAGGTTCAGCTTTTTTGCCTCTCGCGCCAAAAAGCGAATAACCCAGCTAGCACCACAAGTAATGCGCCGATCACAATATTTGCCGCTAATTTTTCACTAAATACCCATAAACCAATCATCGTTGCGAAAAGGAGTTGCAGATAAGCGAAAGGCTGAAGGGAACTTGCTTCTGAAACCTCGTAACACTTTATAAGTAAATAATGCGCGAGACACGCAAGAATACAGAGCAGACTTAACCATGCCCAATCATTAGGTCTTAAAGTAACCCAAAAACTGCTTCCGACAACGGACATTACAATTGCTCCAATAATTCCAGTCCAGAAAAATGAAGTCATTGCAGTGTCTTGGCGTGCTGCATACCTCGTCAGGATGCTATATACAGCAAACATTAAAGCAGAAATCAGGGGAATTATTGCTTCTAAAGAGAATACATTGCTGGATGGTTTCAAAATTATCAAAACGCCAATAAAACCGATAAAAATTGCAGACCAACGTTTCCAGCCAACATATTCTTTTAAAACAGGTCCAGATAATGCCGCTACCAGTAGTGGGTAAATCGAAAAAACAGCATGACTTTCGATCAATCCTAGCAAAGTAAAACTGGTTATCATTACAATAACTTCGAAAGCGAGCAATACTCCTCGAAAGATCTGTAAAAAAGGTTGCTTTGTTGATACAACGTTAGAGAGCCCACCAGGTTGTCGTGAACATAAAAAGATTACAAAAATTGCAAAAAACCAATACCGAACCATTACAATAAAAAAAACATTATATTCGCGGGCCAGATACTGGGAGATACCATCTTGGATAGCAAAGATCAGCATCGTAATTGCCATAAGCGATATCCCAAATTTTTGATTACTTTTCATCATTTTTTAACTGCTATTGTCATATGCCGCTTGCGACCAAAACCATTAATTCGTTCAACTCTGAAACCTGCCAAATTTAAATTTTTCCGTACAATACCTGCGGCAGAGTAGGTTGATAGAGTACCCTGAGAAGCAGTACATCTAAAGACTTCTTCCATTAATTTTTTTTCCCATAACTCTGGGTTTTTTGCTGGTGAGAACCCATCCAAGAACCAACAATCAACCTGTGTATCAAAACTTTTAATTGTGCGCCTGGCATCACCTAAAATAAGTCGTAAGTTATAGTCATTTCCATTCAGTTCACCTGTCTCAAGGAGCGCGTTCCAAAGAGATGAAAACTCTTGTTTAATACAGCTTATTTGATCGAATTCATTTTGTGCTTTGACCATCTGTTCTGGACTCATCGGAAAGGCTTCAAAAGATGTATAAAAAATTTTCCCTTTTTGTTTTTTTAACCTCCATTGCCACAGCGTCGACAAAAAGTTCATTCCTGTGCCAAAACCTAATTCTGCGATTTGGAAACCATCTTTCATCCTTTGAGGAAGCTTGTTGCCGAGTAAAAAGACGTGCCGGTATTCTTCTAAACCGTTGTCTAATGAATAATAGGGGTCATCAAATTTTTGAGCTATGGGTATTCGATCGTTTCGCCAAAAAACAGTCGGGTGAGTATCATTTTTCAAAGGCTTGCACTTTTCTTTTGTCACCTCTATCGCTCGTATATTAGCAGGCGAAATGAGCGAATGATAGACATCACAATAAGAGGTGCTGGGATTATGGGGCTTACACTTGCTTGGCACTGCCTTAATTTGGGTGCTTCAGTAAGAGTAATTGATCCCAATGGTATTGCTAACGGCGCCAGTGGCGGCATCGTAGGAGCATTAGCGCCACATGTGCCAGAAAACTGGAACTCTAAAAAACAATTCCAACTCGAAAGTTTGATTTACAGCCAAAAATTTTGGCAATCCGTTGATAATGTCTCTGGATTGAATAGTGGATATAGAAGAACTGGTAGATTACAGCCTTTGATGGATGAGTCCAGCGTCGCTTTAGCTAAAAAAAGGAAAGAAGGTGCACATGAACTTTGGCAAAATTTTGCAACTTGGGAGATAATTGATAATAGCGAGGATTGGAAATTAACATCACCCACAGGACTTTGGATATTTGATACATTATCTGCAATAATACATCCTAGACTGGCTTGTTTATCCTTAGCTAAAGCTTTGAAAAAAAATGGATGTGAGTTCCTTTTAGAGGGAAAAAACCAAGGTAAAGTTATTTGGGCAACAGGTATTCACGATCTTCGTAGAATATCAAAGAAATTAGAAAAAAATTTTGGAAGCGGAGTAAAAGGGCAGGCGGCACTATTTAAATTAACAAAGCCACAGTCGGTACAACTTTTTGCTGAAACTCTACATTTTATTCCACATTTTGATGGTACGCTTGCTGTGGGTTCAACATCCGAACGTAGTTTTGACCAGGAAGATACTAACGACGATAATCTACAGGCTCTAATGGTAAAAGCTTCAAAAATCTTGCCAGAATTAGATGGTAAAGACCCAATCTATACCTGGGCAAATATACGTCCACGTGCACGTTCTAGAGCGCCAATATTAGGCCACCATCCTCTTTTTCCGTCAGAATTCATCATGAATGGTGGTTTTAAAATAGGCTTAGGTATGGCTCCTCGCATGGGAAAAATTTTTGCAGAATTTTTAATATTAAATAAAGATCGAATACCAGCAGAGTTTCTTCCCAGCGCTAGCTTATAGCACCTCTAAATCTAATTTCAG
>CETS01069658.1_pt1 | contig 12219 bp, 13 predicted proteins | sample 356391 | NCBI WGS metagenome assembly CETS01 (sample SAMEA2622673, study PRJEB7988) | marine metagenome | isolation source: saline water (ENVO:00002010), including
CCCTGCCGTGCCGGGTCATTTGCAGGGCGACTGATCAACCCGTTTTGCGTCATAATGATTTCATAGCTCGCGCCCGGCACCATTGGCACATAAGTGCCTGACCCATAATAGGCATCCACTGCCTTCAGCCAGCCGCCGCGTTGCTGAACCAGCCCGAACGCATCCAGTCCGTCATTCAAACGCAGCGGATATACCGTCCGCGGCTTTTCCAAATCTTCTTCAATGGAGTTGTACTGGCCAGCCATACGGTCCAGCCGATAAATGGCGTCATAGCCAAGAATATTCGCCCAGGGCGTCCATTTAATGATGCGGGCTTTGAACTCGATTTCATCACCGCGAAGCTCATACGTCTTCGGCACGTCCTCGCTGTCCAGCAGCACAGAGGCCGAGTAGACCTGCGGTTCGACATAGTCGAGATCGACAATCGCTACGGGGCGTTCGTGGGTCAGTCGGGAATAGGTCTGGAGATTCATCCCCACCATGGAGAACAGAGCTGCGACCGCGACCACAAGGCCGCCGCCGAGAACGCGGAAACCCCCGGAAAACACTTTCAGTTTTCCGAAGCGCGCCAATCCTGTGAGCGCGAGCACAACCCCGAAAAATCCAACCGCAGCAGGAAAAATCCACCAGATCATATGGCCACCTTAACGTCTCATCCCCCTGAAATGGAATAGCTAGCAACAGGGGGCTTAGACAGTATAACGCGGCGAATATGGCGACGTTGCGTCGGTCAGCCGTGACGGCGGGCAAACACGCCCTTCTCTCCATCAGCGGCTGGCTGATAGAAATACTCAAATTCCTTCATCGCTGCAGCAAAAGCTTCAGCAGCGTCCGTCCGTTCGATCTCAAATGCATCAAACCCCGAGCGCATCATGAAGAGCAGTTGATCGCGCAGCACATCGCCCACCGCACGTAGCTCACCCTTATAGCCCATACGCCTGCGCAAAAGCTGTGCCTGGCTGTAACCCCGGCCATCGGTATAGCGCGGGAAAGAAATCTCGATCACGCGGAGGCCATCAAGATAAGGCTCCAGCTTTGTCGGATCATCATCCGGCATGAGCCGCACTGACCGCGCATCCTCAATATCATTCGGTGCGGTCTCAAGAAATGAACCGAGCGTGTGGATTTCACCCTGCGGGGTGTCGGCGATCTCGCCATTCTTAATGACTGGCATAAAGCGCCTCCTTGAACGGGTCATGGCCCAGACGGTCGAGCACATCGATAAAGCGCTCGGACTTGCTTTCACGCAGCTCGCGATACGCGTCGATCACACGCTCAATTGCAGCTGGTACATCTTCCTGTTTCAGGCCCGGACCGGCGATCTGACCGATTGCGGCTTTTTCGTCCGACCGTCCACCAAAAGTAATCTGGTAGAATTCCTCACCTTTCCGGTCGACGCCCAGAATGCCGATATGCCCGACATGGTGGTGACCGCAGGCGTTGATGCAGCCAGAGATTTTGATCTTCAGCTCACCAATATCGTCCTGGCGCTCAATATCTGAAAACGCGCTCTGAAGGTCCTGCGCCACCGGAATGGAGCGGGCATTGGCAAGGTTGCAGTAATCCAGCCCCGGACAGCAGATGATGTCCGAGATCAGCTCATAATTGGCTGTCGCAAGCCCAGCTGCGTCGAGCTTCTTATAGACCTCATAAAGGTCATCCAGCTTCACATGCGGCAGAACCATATTCTGTTCGTGGGTGATACGAACTTCATCGAAGGAATACGCTTCAGCCAAGTCTGCCGTCACATCCATCTGGTCATCCGTGACATCGCCCGGAGGCTGCCCCAGGGGTTTGCAGCTGATGGTGACAATGCCATAGCCCGGCTGCTTATGTGCACGGACATTGGTCTTCGCCCAGCGCGCAAATTTCTTGTCATCTGCAGATGACCGCACAAAGCTCTCTGATGTCTCCGGCAAGTCTTCAAACTCTGGTGGCTTGAAATAAGCCTGGATCCGGTCGACTTCGGCCTGCGGCAGAAGGATTTTCTCTGAATCGGTCTGCGCCGCGAACTCTTCTTCCACCTGACGCGTGAACTCGTCAGCGCCGAGCTCATTCACCAGGATCTTGATACGCGCCTTAAACTTATTATCGCGACGGCCATGGCGGTTATAAACGCGCATAATGGCTTCTAGATAATCCAGCAGATCATCCTTGCCGACGAACTCATTCACCGTCACGCCCACATGAGGCGTCCGCCCCTGTCCGCCGCCAACCAGCACTTCAAAGCCAACTTCACCTTTAGAGTTCTGGCGCATGTGAAGGCCGATATCGTGCACGCGAATTGCGGCCCGATCGGTCTCAGCCGCCGTTACAGCGATTTTGAACTTGCGCGGCAGGAAAGAGAATTCCGGGTGGAAGGTGGACCATTGCCGGATGATCTCGCACCACGGACGCGGATCTTCGATCTCATCAGCCGTCGCTGCAGCGAATGGGTCAGAAGTCGTGTTCCGGATGCAGTTGCCTGAGGTCTGAATGGCATGCATCTCAACCTCGGCCAGCTCGTCCAGCACGTCCGGAATGTCTTTCAGCGCCACCCAGTTGAACTGGATATTCTGGCGGGTCGTCCAATGGCCATAGCCTTTGTCATACTTCCGCGCGACATGCGCCAGCTTGCGCATCTTCGCAGAGTCGAGCTGCCCATAAGGGATGGCGATCCGCAGCATATAAGCGTGCAGCTGCAGATAGACGCCGTTCATCAGGCGCAGCGGCTTGAACTGGTCCTCAGTAATGTCACCGGACAGCCGACGCGCCACCTGACCCCGGAACTGCTCTGCGCGATCTTTTACGATCTGCGCGTCGAATTCGTCATAACGATACATGGTTCAACCTTTTTCCGACCAGACGGCAAGCTCATTGCCCGACGGGTCTGTAAAGTGAAAGCGGCGGCCACCCGGAAAGGCATAAATGTCTTCCACAATCGTACCGCCGGCAGCTTTGATCTGGTCGCGTTTCTTTTCGAGTTCGCCTGCGTAAAGGATCACAAGCGCGCCTGTGCGCGACGCGTTCACCTCGGCCTGACGATTAAAACCGCCCTCAACTTCCGCACCGCTGAAGCTGATATAGTCTTCGCCCCAGCGCTGAAACGTCCATCCAAAGGCAGTTTCGTAAAACTGGATGATCGCTTCCGGCTCAGTCATCGGAAATTCAATATAGTTGATCGAGTTCTCGACGTTCATCACAAAGCCGCTCCTTCTCGGGGCATGGCATGCGGAATGCCCAATTCGTGTTCCGTCCGGCTAACCCAGCGCTCTACGGAGGGAAAATCGACAAGATCAAAGCCGCCCTCATGCGCCAGCCGTGTATAGGCCACCAGCGCAATATCAGCGCAGCTCAGGCGGTCGCCCACCAGCCAGTCTGTGGAGGTCAGCTGCATTTCCATCACGCCAAGCGCGCGACGCCCCTTGGCCATCAGAGCCGGGTCAATCTCGTCGTCCGGCTTTTTCAGATAGTGTTTCTGGAAGCGCCGAACGGCTATGGCCGTTTCATGGGAATACTGTTCCCAGAACAGCCAGCTATGCATTTGCGCGCGCCGAAACGGGTCAGACGGTATCAGGTCGCTGCCTGCATCTTCTGCCAGATACAGCATAATGGCATTCGATTGCGGCAAAACCCGCCCATCAGGCCAGCGCGCCAGTGGCACCTGGCCGACAGGATTGATGGATAGAAAATCAGCTGTCTGCGTATCCCCGGCCAGAATGTCGATCTCGACCCAGTCATAGGCAATGCCCAGCCTGTCAGCGGTCCATTTCGGCTTCATGCAGTTGCCGGAAATGGAGTCGCCATAAAGCGTCAGCCGGGAAATCTCATCACCGCGCATCGCCGTCACTGCGCTTCTCTTTGTGATATTCTGGATGAATTGTCGGACCGACCGCACGGATTGTCTCACGAAGGCTTTCACGTCCGGTGACCTCGCCACCTTCCGTCACTTCCATCACGTATGGGTCTAGAATGCGCGTCTCATCGCCCTGTGCGGCTTCAAGCGCTGCATTGGCGTCGTCGCCGGTCAGCACTTCTGCACCGCTCACGTCTTCAGACCAGTTGCCATCGGCTGCACGATAGACGGTTGCGCCCGTGGCCACATCCCAGGCTGTGATTACCTTGGGCACATCCGGGCCGAGCTTGGGACGTACTGAACTCATGCGGCTGACTCCAAATTTTGCGCCAGAGCGGCAATCGCTTCTGGGGTCAGGCCAGCCACTTCACCGATAATGAGAAGCGCAGGCCCGGTTATACCGTTAGATGAAACAAGATTCGACAGATCTCGCAGTCGGCCATGGACGCGGATTTCGTTCTCGCGCGTGCCATTCTCGATGACTGCTACGGGCGTCGCGCCATTGCGGCCTGCCGCCATCAGATGCTCTGAAATCGTGGGCGCCGTGCCCACACCCATATAAACCACAACAGTCTGATTTTCCCGTGCCAGGGCTGGCCAGTCGAGATCGGGTGTCTCGCCCGAACGCGCATGGCCCGTCACGAAAGTCACAGATTGCGCATGGTCACGATGGGTCAGCGGAATGCCGGAGGTCGCCGCGCAACCAAGCGCTGACGAGATTCCGGGAATGACATGCGCTTCAACGCCTTCATCCTGAAGGGCCGCCAGTTCCTCTCCGCCACGACCGAAGATGAAAGGGTCGCCGCCCTTCAGGCGAACGACCCGTCGGCCTTGCTTTGCCGCCTCGACCAAAAGCCGGTGAATATCTTCCTGCGGCACAGAATGATTGCCCTTGCTCTTTCCCACTGGCACGCGGTCAGCGTCCCGGCGGATCAGTTCGAGCACGCCTTCACCCACCAGCCTGTCGTAGAATACGATATCGGCATCCTGGAGCGCCCGCAGCGCCTTTAGCGTCAGAAGTTCGGGATCACCAGGGCCTGCACCAACGATATGAACAACACCCGTTTGGGCCTCACCCGTCTCCAGTGCTTTGATCATTTGCGAACGCGCCTCGGTCTCGCGGCCCGCCAGAACGCTTTCTGCAATTGGCCCACGCAGCACACTTTCCCAGAAGGCGCGTCGCTGTTCTCCTTCAGAGAAACGAGACTTCACAGCGTCGCGGAATGATTGGGCAAAGCTCGCCAGCTCGCCAATCCGCTTCGGCAGCAGCGCTTCCAGCTTACTGCGCACATCACGGGCAATAATTGGCGCCGCACCGCCCGTCGCAACGGCGGCAACAACACTGCCCCGGTCCAGAATGCTCGGTACGGTGAAATCGCAGAGCTCAGGCCTGTCGACGACATTGATTGGCAGGTTGATGGACCGGGCAAGGTCAATAGCTTCTTCGCGGCGGTCATCATCAGCCTCTGCAATAATGACAAACTTCGCGTGCGAGAGCGCGCTCTGCGCTGCCGAATAACCGGCAAAACTGGCCTGACCTGAGAATTCCTCAAGAAAGGCCGGATCGACCTCTTCTGCGATAACATTGATGGCAGCACTGGTTTTGGCCAGAAGTCGCACTTTCCGGCGCGCCTCTTCACCGCCGCCGAAAACGGTGACGGAAAGGTCATCAGCCCTGAAAAATACGGGAAATACGTCCAAATCGGCCTCTATAACTCTAAGCTTCAAGTCTCAGGCAAAATGCTTGATCTGTGGCCAGTCACAAGGCGCGCGCCCTAAGACGATAGTTTAGGATTTCTAATCAATCTTTCAATCAATTGGGTTTTGTGTTTTTGATCAATGCAGTGTTGAGATTTTGTCGGACTGAACTGGCGGATTAGGAAATCACATGGCTGACAGTAAAGACCGGCTGCCACCTCTGAATGCGCTGAAAGCATTCGAGGCCGCCGCCCGCCACCTCTCATTTACAAAAGCTGCAGAAGAACTGGATGTCACGCCTGGCGCGATTAGCCAGCAGATCCGGCTCATGGAAGAATACACAAATGTGCCGCTCTTCCGCCGGACAGGTCGTCAGGTCCTTCTGACGGACGCGGCACAGGCTGCGCTTCCGCTGGTCCGCGATGGGTTTGACAAGATCATGGAAGCTGGCCGCATCATGCGCGCCCCTGCTCGCAAGGGTAAGGTGATGATTTCTTGCGCGCCGAGCTTTGCGGCAAAATGGCTGGCACCCAAACTCGATGGCTTTCACTCTGAGCACCCCGATATTGAAGCCTGGGTCTCTGCCGATATGGGGCTGACAGACTTCACCACAGCGGACACTGACCTGGCGATCCGTTATGGACGCGGGGTCTATGACGGCCTGAAATCAGAAAAACTGATGGAAGAAACGGTCCTTCCCGTCTGCTCACCGCGCCTCATGGAAGGTCCGGACGCCATCACCCGCCCGGAAGATCTGGCTCGCCACACGCTACTTCATGATGAAAGCACGGAGCGCGATCCGTCCTGCCCGGACTGGTCAAGCTGGCTCACCGCGCGCAACGTGACCAATGTCGATGGCAAGAAAGGCCCGCACTTCAATCAGGCCATGCTGGTCATCGAAGCGGCCGCCACAGGTCGCGGCGTCGCGCTGGCGAAAAAGGCGATTGCGCAATCTGACCTTTCCTCAGGCCGGCTTGTCGCGCCGTTCCCGGATGGCTCAACTCTGATTGATTTCGCCTATCATGTGGTCTGGCCGCGGGGCCGGACCCAGTCCATCGAAGCCCGGACCTTCATCAAATGGCTCAAAGCGGAAGCTGCGAGAGATGAAATTGTCGGTGTGTGAGATCTCAAAGCCAACTGGCATTTAGATTATCTCACATATCGTGTAATGGGGCTGCGTCTTGATGACTGATTGCAGTTTCGCATATCGAGGCTAATTCCAATTCACGCACCTTTTGTGCGCCCGCAACAGACCGAGAGGACAGGCCGTTGAGCGAGACACAAACCGCCAGCTCCGCAGTGAAAGTCAATCCGAACGCACCGACTGAAGAGACGGTGCTCTCCGTGCATCACTATACTGACCGGCTCTTTAAGTTCCGCATCACGCGCCCGCCAACATTCCGTTTCCGGTCTGGTGAATTCGTCATGATTGGCTTGCCGCGCGCGAACGGAAAACCGCTCCTGCGCGCCTATTCCATTGCCAGCCCGGCCTGGGACGAGGAACTGGAGTTTTTCTCAATCAAAGTGCCGGATGGCCCGCTCACATCACGCCTTCAGAAAATCGAGCCGGGCGACAAGGTTCTTCTCGGCAAGAAGCCAACTGGCACGCTGGTTCACGATGCGCTGACCCCGGCCAAACGCCTTTATATGTTCTCGACCGGCACAGGCATTGCGCCTTTCGCCAGCCTGATGCGTGATCCGGAAACCTATCAGAAGTTTGACGAGGTTATCCTCACCCACACCTGTCGCGAAGTAGCAGAGCTCGCCTATGGTGAAGAGCTGGCCGCAGCCCTGCCCGACGACCCACTTTGCGACGAACACGCCCACAAATTCCGCCTTTATAATTCGGTCACGCGTGAGAGCTATGCCCGCCAGGGCCGGATCACTGACCTTATGACCACTGGCAAACTATTTCAGGACCTCGGCGTCCCGCCACTCAACCGTGAAACAGATCGCGTCATGATCTGTGGTTCGCAGGACATGCTTGCTGACACGAAAGCGCTCTGTGAAAAAGCAGGGCTTGTCGAGGGTTCCAACGCCTCCCCTGCAGATTTTGTCATTGAGAAAGCCTTCGCAGGCTGATCAGCAGAAATTCGGAACACTCACCGCTTCAATCCATTGATTTTATGTCGATGGAATGAGGCGGTATGCCCGTTCAACTGGCGCATTCCCCTCCTCATTCCCAATGCAATTGGAAGGAGGACATACTCATGCAACGCATTAATTTGACCCGCACACTATCGGCCACAGCGCTTCTGTCCGCGCTCGCTATTACGCCTGCCACAGCTCAAACCGCTGATAAGGCAGAAAGCTGGAAGCAAGCGGACAAGAATGCCTCCAAAAGCACGAAAACCTCGCTCGACTCCGATGAAAAAGTCGATGCCACGGCCATGTCCGCTGACAATGACCCAGCCCAGATTAAAGCCGGTGTTGACCCTTACCAGCAGCCCGACGAAAGCTGGATCACGCTTACCGGCACTATCCTCAACCCGACCGTTGAAGGGTTCGAACTTGGATATGACGACACGTCCATTATTGTGGAAACAGACAGCTTCCTCGACTGGATCAACACCTACCAGTTCGTCGAAGGTGAGGAAGTCACCGTCCTTGGTAAAGTGGATAATGACTTCTGGGAAAACGCTTTGATCGAGGCCTCAACTGTCTTTGTCGATAGCCTGAACACCAATCTCTATGCCTCATCGGCCGATGAAGAAGACTATCCGCGCCTTTACGGTTATCTTGACCGAACGCCCGGTCAGCTCATGCTCGAAGGCTCAGTCGATAACATTTACGTCGCGGAGAATGCTTTCGACCTTAAAGTTGGTGGCCAGGTCTACCGGATTGATGTTCTCGAACTTGAAGACAATCCGCTGGACACAAACGGCTATCAGCGTCTCATTGTGGGCGATGATGTCCTCGTAAGCGGTATGATCGATAAAGGCTTCTTCGAACAGGATGAAGTGGTTGCAACGCGCATCGTTACGCTGACTAACAATGGTCGCGATCATTCAGCCTCTTAGGAGTAGTTTTTTTCACACTTCAGATAAGCGGCGGGTATTTTCCGCCGCTTTTTTTGCTGCACATCGCGCTAACCTGTCGCACCTACGCCAACGCAGCGCGTTAACGACACCCTGCAGTTTTTGCACGTCGCACAACACGCCCTTTTAAGCCGAACTCATTATAAGGTCGGCAGATTTCGCTGGCGTAGTGTGTTGAGTTCATGATCGATATCGTTTCCTGTATAACTCTGGACCATGATCTCAGTCTGGTTTTGCTGGCTGCTTTTCTCTGCATCTCCGGAAGCACGACCTATCATCTTCTCATCCGCCGAGCCTTTCAGTCACAGAGTTTTTCCAGATCTGCGTGGGTTGGAATTGCATCTATCGCACTGGGGTCGACAGTCTGGTGTACTCATTTCATTGCAATGTTAGCCTATCAGGCACGCGTGCCGGTCGTGATCGACCCTGTTCTCACCATGCTGTCGCTCATTCTTCCGATTTTCGGATTTTTCGTAGCGATCCATATCTCCATGCTTCGCAGAGGTCATCTGACGCGGATCCTTGGAGGCGCATTGATCGGGCTGTGTGTGGTCGGACTTCACTATACTGGAATGCAGGCCTACCGCATTGATGGCATCGTGAGCTGGAATACAGATTTAATCGCTCTTTCGGTGATCTTCGCTTGTGTATTTACCATAGCCGCAACCTACACCTTCTCGAAGGGCGAGATTTCTGGCATTTCACCGCTCAGCGTCGGCCTTTTTTCCCTGGGCGTGGTGAGTCTTCACTTTACAGGTATGACCGCTCTGGAAGTTATCCCGCTGTCCCTGAGCCAGTCCCCAATGGATCGCACCACCTTTATTGGGCTGTCCATCGCAACAGCACTCGCAGGTATACTCGTCATTGCGACCGGCTTCATCTGCTTCTTTCTGGATTTCGATGGGCGCAAGAAAGGATATCAGCGGCTTCTGGCCATGGCCCTCACAGATACGCTCACCGGCCTGCCTAATCGCGATTCTTTCACGGAAGACCTTGCGAGCAAGTTACAAGCCGCTGAGCGCTCTGGCCGACAGCTCGCTGTCATCGGGCTTGATCTCAACCGGTTCAAGGAAGTGAATGACACCTATGGTCACGAAGCTGGCGACAAGGTGCTCAAGGAAATCGCGCGCGCGCTCGCCTCGGACCTAAAGGAAGACGAATTCGTTGGACGACTTGGAGGCGATGAATTCGCTGCGAGTAAACTCTTTGAGGAAAAAGACGAACTTGATGACTTTATCGGGCGGCTAGAAACCGCCGTGAACACAAAAATCTTGCACCATGATGCGATGCTGACGGTCGGCGGCAGTATCGGTATTGCAATCTTTCCGGAAGATGGGCTCACGATCGACTCACTCCGCAGCAATGCTGATCTGGCCATGTATCGTGCGAAACTACACCCGACAAAGCAATCGGTTCATTTCGAAGTCAGCATGGACGAGGAAGTGCGCCAGCGCCGCGAAATCAGTGCCGCTCTGGGTCGAGCCATTGAGCAAGACGATCTTGAACTACACTACCAACTGCAGGCCAACACACAGACGGGTCAGATCAGCGGCATGGAAGCCCTGTTGCGCTGGAACATGCCAGGACGGGGGCCAGTCTCACCAAGTGTCTTCATTCCGATTGCTGAACAAAGCGGACTTATCGTCAAGCTCGGCGACTGGGTGCTGAAACGCGCCTGCCGGGATGCAGCCAGCTGGAAAAATAATCGCAAGGTCGCAGTAAATGTATCTCCTCTGCAGCTGACCCAGATCGAGCTTCCGAGAATCATTCAGGAAACCCTTATCGAAACAGGCCTGCCGCCTCACAGGCTTGAAATCGAGCTAACAGAAACGGCAATTATCGAAGACCGCGACCGGTCTCTGCACGTGCTGAGACAGATCAAGGCGATGGGCGTTAAAGTCGCGCTGGATGATTTCGGCACGGGCTATTCGTCACTCGAAATTCTGCGATCATTTCCGTTCGACAAGATCAAGCTTGATCGGTTCTTCATGGCTGAAATTGAATCGAGCGCGGAGTCCAAGGCCCTCGTCCATTCAGTACTTTCGATTGGTCAGTCACTGTCGATTCCGGTTCTTGCAGAAGGTGTCGAAAACGAAACACAGCTTTCTATTCTGAAGGCTGCGGGATGTGAGGAAGTTCAGGGCTTCCTGCTCGGCCGGCCAATCCCGCTTTCGGATATCAGCCCAGTGGAAATTCTTGAAATCTGCAAGGCGGCAGGGCTCATCACTCCGCAAGATACAAACAGCACACCTGATGTCAGTGAAATTCGTCTGAAAGCCTAGACAATAGCTCTTCCAGACTCCAGTTAGAGCGCCTTACTTCTCCGCTCTGAATGGAAGACATGCATGACGCAGTACAATTCTGATCCACGTCGGCACACCGCCGAGACCGCCCAGACGATGGCCGACGTGCGTTATGAAATTGATCGTATTGACCGCGTGCTGGTCGAGATACTTGCCGAACGTCAGTCTTTCATGACGGCTGCTGCCCGGATTAAGCCCAACCGGGACGCCGTGCGTGATGAAGAGCGTATCGAAGACGTTGTCTCCAAGGTCCTCAAATCCTGTGAGAAGGAAGGCCTCTCGCCTGAGATCGCAGAGCCTGTCTGGCGACTGCTGATCGAGAAATGCATCGCCTACGAATTCGACAGGTTCGACGAACGGAATTCCGACCACTGACCAAACTCGTGACGCAGCCTGGCAGCCGCATCCTGCGTCGGCAGAAGCACGTCACGGATATCATTGATCAAGAGTGACGTTTCGGTCCGCGATGGCGGGTTTTCGGAGCGTCCTCGCTGCTCAACCGTCTTGCAAACTTCTGCCAGCTGCTGAGCGCCGATGCCGAGCGCAGCACCCTTGATGGTGTGCGCTGCGTCTGCCCAGTGCTCGGGTTCAGAATTTGAATTCAGCATCTGCCCCCAGGTCTGAACCTGACTTTCGAATATACCCAGCACTTCAGCCGCCAGTTCCCGATCCCCGCCGGTATTGGCCAGTAAGCTTTTTCGATCAATCCAGTCGGTCAAAGTGCACTCCAGACGTCGTCCGCTGAGTTCAAGCAAAGATTTGATACCACTCAGACATTAACAGGGTTTCATCACATAATCGCTTATGACGACTTGTTGGCGGACGTGATTTCAGCGATATTCTGAGCACGTTCAGGGGCAGGAGAGGTCCATGGTTGAGGGACTGGTCATCATTCGAGATTTCATCCTAGCAATCCTGCTTAGCTGGATTGGCGTGGACTATCAGCCAGAGAAAAACGAATCGGTCGCTGCACCGGCATCGATTGTTTTTGAGAGTCGCGATCGAGAGGCTCCATTGCGGATGATAGCAGAGAAGCAGACCGTGAAGCTCGCCTTTGAATGCGAGAATCGCCTGATCGCCTCCTGATCGCTCCGAACTTTCTATAAAAACAGTTAATTTCCCCGAAAATTTCACGTTTCGACTGAAGTCGGAGGTCGCGTCTCGTTTCGAAGTGATGCATGATCGGTCCGTTATGTCCCAGTCGCGTGAAGAACCCTATCTGCAAACCCTGAAAGAGACCCAGACCGAGCTTGAGACGATCAAGAACGGCGGCAACTGGTTTCTCACCGCCGCTATTGTCGCGGCGGCGCTTCTTTATCTTGGTTCGGCTCTTATTGCCGCGGCC
>CETS01161723.1_pt1 | contig 12133 bp, 11 predicted proteins | sample 356391 | NCBI WGS metagenome assembly CETS01 (sample SAMEA2622673, study PRJEB7988) | marine metagenome | isolation source: saline water (ENVO:00002010), including
GACCCGCTGCTGCTCGACCCGCAGGCGGCGGGCAAGCTCAAGGTCGTCGGCGCGCATTACGACCTCGACACCGGCAAGGTCGACTTCTTCGACCAGCCGTAGGCGCCGGGACGCGTTCCCAAGACAGTTTGGTTGAGTGCAGGCAACTGAGCTAGTTGCGAAACCTCTTGCTCCTCATTTGTGCAAAGCCTCGTGGTATCTCGGGTTTGTCGAGATACCACCTGAATTCGAGGCGGGCGGTTTCAATGCTGTACTTAAGCGTAGAGCTACCGCTGCCGCGCAACGACGGCGTTGAATGCAGCAGAAGACTCGGTGTGCTTGATCATCAGCACGAGTCGCGCGAAAGTTCTGCGCATGCATGCCAGAAAAACCTTTCATTCGCCTTGCGGCTCCGGTAGCGGAGCCACCGATGGAGCGCATTAAGAACGGTAGCGAAGTGAATACGGATCCGGCGACCATACTTATTACGGGCGGCACAGGATCTTTCGGCAAGACTATGTTGCGGGCTTTGCTTGCTGACGGTGTCCCTGAGGTACGCATTCTCAGCCGCGACGAGGAGAAGCAGGATGCATTGCGCAACACATTATGCAGCTCCAACGTAAGCTATTACATCGGCGACGTCCGCGACCGTGGTAGCGTCGACCGGGCAATGGCCGGTGTCGACGCCGTATTCCATGCCGCTGCGCTCAAGCAGGTGCCCAGCTGCGAGTTTTTCCCGATGGAAGCGGTTCGCACGAACATCATTGGCTCCGAAAACGTGATCCGATCCGCGATCGAGGCCGGGGTGCGCAGTTTGGTGTGCCTCTCGACTGACAAGGCTGTGCTGCCAATCAATGCTATGGGGATATCCAAGGCAATGATGGAAAAGCACGCTCAGGCGGCGGCGCGCGAACTAGGCGATGGTGCGCCAACGACGATTTCCTGCGTGCGCTACGGCAATGTAATGTATTCCCGCGGCTCCGTGATTCCATTGTTCATCCGGCAAATCAAGTCGGGGGATCCAATCACGGTGACGGCACCGGAAATGACCCGCTTCCTGATGCCTCTGCGAGACAGCGTTGCGCTGGTCCGCTTTGCATTCGAAAGTGCGCGCCAAGGTGACCTGTTCATCAAGAAAGCGCCAGCCTCTTCCCTTGGCGACCTAGTAACCGCGCTTCTCGAGCTATTCGAAGTGCCTGATCATCCGGTCGAGGTGATCGGCTGGCGGCATGCAGAAAAGCTCTATGAGACGCTCGCCACCAAGCAGGAGTTGGCAACTGCCGAGGACCTCGTTGACTACTGGCGCCTGCGGCTTGACCAGCGTGATCTCAATTACAACATTTATTTCAACGAAGGCGACAACGAAAACGTTCCGAAGGACGAATTCCACTCGCACAATACGGATCGGCTCAATGTTGCCGGAGTCAAGAATTTGCTGCTTTCCCTGCCCGAAGTGCAGAGTGAACTGGCGCTATGGAAATCCGAACGGGCATGAAGATCGCGGTCACCGGCGCGATGGGATTGCTTGGCTGGCATGCGGCCGCACGGTTTCATGCGAAGTCTTGCGCCGCCCGTTTCCTCGGGCAGGAGCCTCCGCACGAACTGGTGGTGATTGATCGTCGTACCTTTTCCGATACTGCAGCGCTTGCTTCGGCGCTCAAGGGCGTCGATGCGGTGCTGCACTTTGCCGGTATCAATCGCGGACCTGAGGAGGAAGTAGAGCGCGGCAATCCCGCAATCGCCGAGTCCCTTATCCAGGGCTGCCAGACAGCGCGGGTGGACCCTCACATCGTCTACGCCAATTCAATTCATTCCACGCAGGACACGTATTACGGCCGCTCCAAGCGCATTGCTGGCGAAGCTCTCCAGGCCTTTGCAACGCACTACACCGACCTTTTCCTGCCGCACATCTTCGGGGAGTGCGCCAGGCCCTATTACAACAATGTCACCGCCACCTTGATCGATCAAATCTGGCGAGGTGAAGAACCGACCATGAATCCGAACGGGCGCGTGCAGTTGCTCCACGCCGGCCAGGCGGCCCAACTAGCGATCGACGCCGCGCTAGAAGGGCGCATAGGCCGGATAGCTCCTGAGGGCCGCGATATCGCGGTCGCCAAGCTTTACGACAAGCTGGCTCAATTCCACGAACTGTACACCGCAAACGTCTTCCCCGACGTGTCGGACCCTTTCGACCTAGCGCTGTTCAACTCCTACCGCACCGGCGGCTTCCCCGAGCACTACCCTCGCATGCTCAGTGTCAGGGAAGACGAGCGCGGAAAGCTCTTCGAAAGCGCCAAGGGGGGCAATTCGGCACAAAGCTTCCTCTCCACAACGCGCCCAGGTCAAAAGCGTGGCGACCACTTCCACCTGAGTCTGGTCGAGCGGTTCGTCGTGGTGCAGGGCGATGCGGTGATCCGCATCCGCCGCGTTCTGACCGACGAAGTGCATGAATTCGAGGTGTCAGGCGAGGCGCCTGTGGCGATCGACATGCCGCCGCTGCATACGCACCATATTGAGAATCGGGGCCAGGATGAGGTTATCACCTTCTTTTGGGCGCATCGCCAATTCGATCCGAAGAATCCCGATACTTACGCCTATCCGGTCGGCGAAGGTGGCTGAAAGAGCCGGTTCGATGCGGCCAGACGGCATAGGGGTGACAGCGATTATGCATGGGCGCAGGTCATCGGTCGGCAGGCGGAGAATTTAAAATGTCAAAGACGGTGATGCCAAAGCTGAAAGTCACTACAATCCTCGGCACCAGGCCCGAGATAATCCGGTTGTCGCGGGTGATGGCCCGCCTGGACGCACATGCCGATCATCGCATCGTCCACACCGGCCAGAACTGGGATTACGAGCTCAACGAAGTGTTCTTCTCCGACCTCGGGGTGCGCAAGCCCGACAACTTCCTGGGCGTGGATACCTCGAGCCTCGGCACTGTGCTTGGGGGCATCCTGATCGAAACCGAGAAAGAGCTGATGGCCCATCGGCCGGACGCACTGCTCGTTCTTGGGGACACCAATAGCGCCATCTCGGCGATCATGGCCCGCCGACTGAAGATTCCCATCTATCACATGGAGGCCGGCAACCGCAGCTATGACCGCAATGTGCCAGAAGAGACTAATCGCAAGCTCGTCGACCACATCAGCGACTTCAATTTGGTCTACACCGAGCACGCCCGGCGTCACCTCCTGAGTGAAGGCGTGGCCCACCGGCGCATCTACCTGACCGGCTCGCCGATGCGTGAGGTGCTCGATCATTATCGGCCGATGATCGAAGAATCTGACGTTCTCTCGCGGCTTTCGCTGGAGCGCGAGCGCTATTTCATCGTCTCTCTTCATCGTGAAGAGAACGTTGACAGCAAGGAGCGGCTTGGCCAGCTGGTCACCGCACTCAACGAACTGGCAGAGCGCTACGACTTTCCGGTGATCCTCTCGACTCACCCACGCACTCGCAACCGGCTCGAAGCTCTGGGAGACGGCGCTTTGGATCGGCGGGTGCGTGACCTGAAACCGTTCGGCTTTCACGACTACAACCATCTGCAAATGAACGCTTTCTGCGCCATTAGCGATAGCGGCACTATCGCAGAAGAGTCGAGTATGCTCGATTTTCCGGCCATCACCCCGCGCGATGCGATTGAGCGGCCGGAGGCGATGGATATCGGCAGCATAGTCGTCACTGGACTCGACTCCAGCACCTTCGCCGAGGCAATTGAGTTGGTCACCGCGATCCACGGTGAGCGCCGGGCAACCGGAGACCGCTGCCCGGCTCCCGACGATTATACCGTTACGAACACGTCCGAGCGGGTCGTCAAGCTGATCGTCGGCACGGCACGACTGTCAAATCGGTGGGATGGCATACGCATGCACGACCACATCTGACGGGGCGGCAGGGTGAACGAGAGGCAGAAAGCTACCAAGCGCGTGTTCGACATTGCGCTGGCTACAGCCGGCCTTTTGCTGACTTGGCCGATCATAGTAGCAGCCGCATACGCGGCCGGGCGCGACACTGGCGCAAGCGGCATTTTTTCCCAACAACGCATCGGCCGTCACGGGCGACCGTTCCGGATCCGAAAGATCAGGACGATGCGCGCGATCGAAGGCTCGCATGTGACGACTGCCGATGATCAGCGGATCACGTCGCTGGGCAGATTTCTGCGGCGCACCAAGATTGATGAACTTCCGCAATTGTGGAACGTGCTGAAAGGCGAAATGTCGTTTGTCGGGCCGCGGCCCGACGTGCCGGGTTACGCGGACAACCTAACGGGGGATGACCGCAAGGTGCTCGACCTTCGCCCCGGGATTACCGGGCCCGCTACGCTGAGATACCGTGACGAGGAAGCGATCCTTGCCGCACAAACCGATCCCGTGGCTTACAATGACGCGGTCATCTGGCCTCAAAAAGTGGCGATAAATCGCGCCTATCGGGACAATTGGAGCCTGAGCGGTGATCTGGGCTACATCTGGCGAACTGTGAGCAGACGATGAAGATACTCATCCTTTATCGCCATTTCTGGCCGGACAGTCCGCCATATGCGACCAAGCTGCGTTCAATCGGCCGCAGGCTGGTGGCGGACGGCCATGACGTGACGGTCTGGTGCGAGGCCCCTTCGTACAAGGTGGGCGATCTTGCGCTCGATACGCCGCGTCGGGAGAATCTCGATGGGATTCAGGTGGAGCGGATGAGCCGCCTGCCGCTGGTGGCTCATTTTCGTCCGATGCGCATTCTCGCCAAGCTTGCCTTCGTGCCCAGGCTGCTTGCCAAGGCCGTGATCCGTAAGCTGAAGGGCGAACGCTACGACCTGGTATGGACGGCGACGATCCCTCCGGTTCTGCAGGGTTGGGGGGGATCCATCATAGCGCGGCTATTGGGCGGCCAATTCTTTTATCACTGCCAGGACCTCTATCCCGAACTCGCAGCGTACGCAGGGATGTGGCCCCGAAAGGGCGTGCTGTATCGTACGCTCGCATCAATAGAGCGGCGAACGCGGCAACGCGCGGCAGCATTGGTGACACTCTCCGGCGATATGGCGAAAGCGGCGGCGGCACTCGCCCCCGGCGCAAGGATCAAGGTCATCAACAATTTCATGCTTGAAGCGTTCTCTGATGTCGAAGCAACCGCTCGACGAGAACGACTGGGAAGCAGCGGACCCATCACGATCGGCTTTGCAGGCAACATCGGCCAGTTCCAGGCACTGGACGCGGTGGTCGAAGCGTTCGGTCGCTTGCCGGCCGAGATGCCGCTCGAACTCGAACTCATGGGCGAAGGCGAAGCAAAACGATCATTAATAAAACAGGCACAAGGGCGCTCCTCGATTCGGTTTTTGCCCCACCGAGCGTTCGCCGAGGCGCGCCCATTGATCAGGGCCTATGATCTCGGGCTGGTGTCGGTCGAGCCGGACATCTATCGGGTCGCGTATCCATCGAAAACGCTTACCTACCTCGGCCTTGGCGTGCCGGTCTTGGCCATCATCGAACCGGAAAGCGAACTCGCGCGCATGATCGAGAAAGAAGGACTGGGCTTCGTCATCGGCCAACGCGATAGTGCTGCCATTGCCGCACGGCTTGAGGAAGTTGCCGCGTCTAGAGGCGAGCTGCCGGCGATGCGCAAACGCGCTTACATGTATTACGATAAGGTCATGTCGAGCAACGCACGGCTGGACCAGTGGTCGGCTCTGCTCAAGGAACTGGAACAACACTAGTGGAACGGTCAGATTACACGCCATTGGTCATCGTGGGTGCAGCGCGATCGGGCACGAACATGCTGCGCGACTGCCTGACAGCGCTCCCGGGCTTTGCCAGCTGGGACTGCGACGAGATCAATGCCGTTTGGCGGCACGGTCACTTCTTCCGTCGGGACGACGAATTGACGGCGGAGGACGTTAGATCTGGCAACCGGCGGATCATCCGTTGTGCGTTCAACAGGATCGCACGGGAAAATCCCGGAACGCGCTTCGTTGTCGAGAAGACTTGCGCAAATAGTTTGCGTTTGCCATTCGTCGATGCCGCGCTAGACGACGCGATCTTCGTCCAGATCGTGCGAGATGGGCGCGATGTGGTCCCATCCGCAGCGAAGCGCTGGCAGGGGGAACTGGAACTGGATTCTCGGGAATATTTTTTGGCCAAGGCGCGCAACACTCCGCTGACGGACTTGCCGCTCTATGTCGGCTCTTTTGTCGCGACGCGCTTGGCGAAGCTCGTCGGCTCGAGCGACAGGCTACGGCTGTGGGGGCCGCGCTACCGCGGAATTGACGACGATCAACGCCTGCCACTTCCGCAGATCTGTGCTCGCCAGTGGGTGGCATGCGTCGATCGCAGCGATGCCTTCTTGGAAACGCTCCCCGCCGGGCGGTGGATTCGTATCCACTATGAGGACTTCGTCGCCGAGCCGATCTTACATTTGCGCCGTATTCTCACGGTTTTGCGCGCCGAAATGGACGATACCAAACTGCAGCTGGCGACTTCCCATATCCGCGCAGGGAACACGAGCAGGGGGCTGAAGCAAGAAACGCAGCGGTTGCTCCAACCGGCGGTCCCCGAAATGGAGGGCACTTTGCGGCGGCACGGCTATCTTGAGGCGACACAGTGAGAATTTGGTTATCGCGCCCGCACATGGGCGGTGCCGAAGAGCGTTACGTGGCCGAGGCTTTCGCATCGAACTATATCGCACCACACGGTCCTCAGCTCGACGAATTCGAGGGTCGGTTCGCCGAATTTCTGGGCGGCGGCGTCCACTGCGCTGCCGTGGCCAGCGGAACAGCAGCGTTGCACTTGGCGCTGCACATGCAGGATCTCGTGCCGGGCGACGAAGTGTGGATCAGCTCCATGACGTTCGCCGGCGGCGTGTTCCCGGTGATCTACGAGCGTGCTACGCCCGTGTTCTTCGATCTGTCAGCGGAGAGCTGGACGATCGACCCGGGCCTGGTCGAGGAGGCTTTGGCCAAAGCGAACAGGAAAAACCGGCTGCCGAAGGCGATCGTGCCAACAGACCTTTATGGTCAAACGTGCGATCTCGACGCGCTGGAACCTCTCGCCGCTGAATACGGAGTTCGCGTCATCGTCGATAGCGCCGAATCTGTCGGAGCACGCTGCGGGACGCGAATGGCCGGCACTGGTGGGGATATGGCCATCCTGTCGTTCAATGGCAACAAGATCATGACTACGAGCGGCGGCGGGATGCTGGTCTCGTCGAACCGCAAGTGGATTGAGCGCGCTCAATTCCTTTCTACTCAGGCGCGGGATCCGGCTCCCCATTACGAGCATTCGGTTTACGGATTCAACTATCGCATGAGCAACGTGGCGGCTGCGATTGGCCTCGGACAGCTCGAGGTTCTCGATCAACGAGTCGAACAGCGCCGGAGGATCTTCGAACGGTATAAGGCTGCGCTCAGCGGATATCCTGGCATCACCTTCATGCCCGAGCCCGAGTGGTCGCGTTCCACTCGCTGGCTGACCGTGGTGGCGTTTGATCCGGCACAAGTCGGGTTTACGCGCGAAGATGTGCGGCTGGAATTGCTCGAGCACAGCATCGAAACCCGTCCGATGTGGAAACCGATGCACACCCAGCCCCTCTTCGAGGGCGCGCAATACGTCGGAACTGGCTTTGACGACTGGCTGTTCGATAATGGGCTGTGTCTTCCCTCCGACAGTGCCTTGAGCGAAGAGAACCAGGATGAGGTCATTCAGCGTATCGCAGCGATGCTTGAGCAGGGCCCGTCCGGCGTCGAACGAGCTGAGGTGACGGGATGAGCCAGACCGTCATCATCCTCGGAGCCGCGCGCTCGGGAACCAAGTATTTGCGCGACCTGCTTGCTACCGCCCCCAATGCGACTTGCGTGCCCTACGACATCAACTACATTTGGCGCTACGGCTCTGAAGGTCATCCTGACGACGCTCTGCCAGCCTCACTAGTGACGGAGCGCAAGGCGCGCTTTATCCGCGCACAGGTCCACCGGCTGGCTGGCATCGATCCGTCCTCGCCCCAGGTTGTGCTCGAGAAAACCGTGGGAACCACCCTGCGCGTCGCTTTTGCCAGTGCCGTTTTCCCGGAGGCCAAGTTCATTCACCTCGTGCGAGACGGCCGCGCCGTGACCGAAAGCGCGATGCGCCAGTGGCAGGAACCGGTGAGTTATCGGCGCCTGCTTGAGAAGGCGCGCGGGCTGCCGCTGCAAAATCTTGGCTACGCAGGGTGGTTCGTGGCCAACTTGATCAAGGGGCTGTTCTCCGGACGCGGCGGCGGCCGCATCTGGGGGCCGCGCTATCCGGCGATCGACATGGACGTGGCGCGCAGGCGTGACCTAGTGGAAATATGCGCGGAACAGTGGCGCTCTTCGGTCACCGCGGCGCGCGAAGGGCTTCGGGCGATCCCCGGAGGCCGGCAGATTACGATTCATTACGACGCACTCGTCGGAGGCGTTGATGCGCTGCGCGAGGTCGCCAACTTCTGCGACCTAGTTTCGATCGACGACGTTCTTCAAGCACATCGCACGCGCGTGATTGACACTGCCGACGACAAATGGCGGAGCGCGCTAACCGCCGAACAGAAAGCGAGAATAGAGCCGATCGTGGAGCCATTGCTGCGCGAATTGGGATATCTAGGGGGGGGGGCAGCATGAGAGTTAACGGTGTTCCTTTCTTTCGGCCGCAGATCGGCGAGGGTGAGATTGCCGAAGTGGTCGGCTGCATGCGAAACGGCTGGCTCACGACCGGCGCAAAGGTCGCGCAGTTCGAAGCGGAATTCGCCGAATTCATTGGTGGGGGCGTGGAGGCCATCGCTGTGAACAGCGCTACGGCGGCGATGCATTTGGCTCTCGAAGCGATCGGCATCGGGCCCGGCGACGAGGTCATCGTGCCCACCTACACCTTTACCGCAACAGCTGAGGTTGTGCGCTATCTCGGCGCCAAGCCGGTCTTCGTCGATTGCGAGGAGGATACCTTCAACGTGGGCGTTGCGCAGGTGGAACCTGCAATCACGGATCGAACGAAGGCAATTATGCCGGTGCACTTTGCCGGCCTACCGTGCGACATGACATCGCTCGGGGAACTGGCCCGTCGCCATAATTTGAAGGTGCTCGATGATGCAGCCCACGCACTGCCGACGAGGCACCGTGGCCGAATGATTGGAAACTGTGAAACCGATGCCACCGCCTTCAGCTTTTATGCTAACAAGACGATAACGACCGGTGAGGGCGGAATGCTCGTAACGAAGAATGAGGATCTTGCTCGCCGCGCGCGTCACATGCGTTTGCACGGCATCAGCCGCGACGTTTTCAACCGTTTCACCGATCCAAAGGCGAACTGGGAGTATGACATTATAGCGCCCGGCTTTAAGTACAATATGACGGATATTGCCGCCGCCATCGGACTGCATCAGCTGCCCCGAGCCGAGACTTTCCGGACAGCCCGCGAGGCGATATGCCAAGCCTATGACGAACGGCTTGCCGGGTTGCCGCTGATCCTCCCTGCCGCGGAACAACCGGGCGACCTGCACAGTCGACATCTTTACATCGTGCGGCCGGCTGCGAACGCGCGGCTTGATCGTATGGCGTTGATTGCCGCGCTGCAGGAACAGAACATCGGCGTTTCTGTCCACTACAAGCCGCTCCACCGGATGACATACTGGCAGGAGACCTTCGGGCTTCAGGAGGGGGCGTTCCCCAATGCCGAGGCAATCGGCGCGAGTTGCATCAGCCTGCCGCTTTTTCCCGACATGAGCGAAGCTGAGATCGACTATGTCGTGGCCGCGCTGACGGAACTGCTCTCAGCGTAAAATGGCCAAACGCGCGTTCGACATATTGGTGGCGGCAGTCGCGCTCGCTTTGACCGCGCCGATCATTCTGCTGGCAATGGGTGGGATCTTTCTCGCGTCCCCGGGTACTGTTGTCTATTGGGCCGACCGCATAGGCCGCAACGGACGTTCCTATCGCATGGCCAAGTTGCGTACGATGCACCTACTGGACGATAAGGGCCCCGAGATCACCGCGCCGGGCGACCCGCGTATCTTCACATTCGGCCGTTTCCTGCGCCTGATCAAGCTCGACGAGCTACCGCAGCTGTGGAACGTCCTCAAGGGTGATATGAGCCTGGTAGGTCCGCGTCCTGAGTCGGTTGCCATCGTGGAGCGCAGCTACAGCGGCTGGATGCTCGAGACACTAAAGGTGCGTCCCGGCATTACCAGCCCGGGCGCCATCTTTGGATATACGCACGGCGATGATCTGCTTGACCCCGCCGATCCGGAAGGCAGCTATGTCCGCTGCCAGCTCCCGGCAAAGCTGGCCATTGAATTGGCCTATATAAGCCACAGCAATCTGCTGCGCGACCTCGGCGTGATAGTGCGGACCGGGTGGACGATCGTGCAAATCGCCTTAGGCCGCCGTCGCTTTCCCCTGCCTCCAGAGGCCGCCGATGCGGCCCGCTGGCACGATTTGTCATACTTGCGGGGGGGCGCGTGAAGATACTTTTTACTCACCGCTATTTCTGGCCCGACAGTCCGGCCTACGCAGCGATGCTGCGCACCATCGCCGAACATGGCGCCGCGCAGGGACACGAAGTGGAAGTCTTTGCGTCGCAGCCCTCATACGGGGAGCTTAGCCGGGCGGCGCCCCGCGAGCGCGTAGGCGGCATTGCCATCCGCCGGGTCGCCGTTTTTCGCGAGAGAAAGGGCAGCCTTCTGGCGCGCGGCCTCAATGTGGCCATCTATTGTGCACGTCTGTTTGTGCACGTGCTACGCAGCCGACCCGACATCGTGACCGCCGCGACCTTTCCCCCTGTCGTCGCCGGCTGGACCGCAAGCTTGGCTGCGAAACTGGTTGGCGCCCGGTTCATCTATCACCTGCAGGACATCCATCCGGAGGTAAGCGTCTTTTCCGGCGGTAGGCTGGGACGCGGCTTTCTCTTGCGGTTTCTTCGTTCGCTGGACAATCAAACACTGAACCGATCTGCCGCGATCGTGGTGCTCTCGCAGGACATGGCGGAAACACTGGGGCACCGCCGTATCGCGCGGAAGCTGCCGATTCATACTTTAAACAATTTCCTACTCGCCGACTTTGGAGAGGCCGCAAACCCGCCCTCGGAGCTTCGGAAGCCGTCTGGCATTCGGCGTTTCATTTTCGCTGGGAACCTTGGTAAGTTCCAGAACCTACACCTGCTGGTGGAGGGACTAGTCGTCTGCCTAGACCGCCGTCCTGATGTTGAACTCTTGCTGCTGGGAGAAGGCGAAGCGAAACCTTCGCTGCAAAGCCGGTGGGGCGATCATCCTCGAGTGCGCTTCGGACCTTACCTACCTTACGCTCAAGCCAAGGAGCTGATTGCCGAAGCCGATGTGGGGTTGGTTTCGCTGACACCCGACATTTACCGCGTCTCCTATCCGTCCAAGGTGCTGACCTATATTGGGCTCGGCTTGCCGATGTTGGCACTCGTTGAACCCGGCAGTCAGCTGGCGCGGGAGATTGCGGAAAACGGCATCGGCGCCGTGCCTAGCGAGGCGACACCTGCTGCGGTGGCCGATGCTGCCGATCGCCTCCTGACGGGGGCTGCGGATAGGCAGGCCGTCGGCGAGTATCACCGGGTAAAATGTTCGGAGGAAAGGATCCTTCAGCAGTGGGACGAGCTTCTCTTTGTGGTCGGGCAAGCAACCAATACCCGCTAGCGTGATGGCGGCATTGGCGCAGCGCAGAAGTCCGTCGAACGGCGCATGATCTCCACCGTGCTGTTGTCTCGACAAACAAAACCATCCCGGGTGCGACGTGCACCAAGCCGGTCGGTTCTTGCTCGAAGTGAGCGACTAAAGGGCAAAGTCGCCCGCCGCGAGGCCGATCCTGCCGGTGACCGGGGAGGAGGACATCGGCGCCATTACCTTCCGTGACGCTATAGATGGTAGGATGCTATCCGCATCCCTCCCGTAGCGCAGCTCGCTGGCGGTGGGTGTGATGCAGCTGGAGCTATGAGGGTAATGTAGGATGCTATCCGCATCCCTCCCGTAGCACAGCCCGCTGGCGGTGGCTGTGATGTAGCTGGAGCTATGAGGGTAAACGCCTCGCCTACGACTTGCCGTGGGTCACGGAGGTTGCGGGCTTGCAATCGCATGTGGGAGTCTAGGCGGGCCGTCCTCCAATTTCCGGTGAAGCTTCGCTGACTTAGTGTCTTTTTGCGTGCTAGAC
>CETS01161506.1_pt1 | contig 12110 bp, 12 predicted proteins | sample 356391 | NCBI WGS metagenome assembly CETS01 (sample SAMEA2622673, study PRJEB7988) | marine metagenome | isolation source: saline water (ENVO:00002010), including
TGTCCATTTTTAAGTGCGACCACAACGCCAATACGTGAACCGTGTAAATAGGTGCCCACAGTACCTTCTTGACATTGCACTTTTTCCATTCGACGAATTTTAATATTCTCACCAATTTTTGCGACTAATTGCTGACGAGCTTGTTCGATTGTTTGGTCTTCATTGGCAACAGATGCTTGTGATAATTGTTCAATGTCGGTAATGCTGGCATCATGCAAAGCAGTTTGCGCTGCTTTTTCGGAAAACTGCATAAAATTTTCATCACGTGCGACAAAATCAGTTTCACTATTAATTTCAATGATGACTGCTTGATGGCCATCTGCACCACGCGCGATAATAATTGCGCCTTCAGCGGCGATACGATCAGCCTTTTTATCAGCTTTTGCTTGGCCAGCTTTGCGCATTTCAGTAATGGCTTGTTCAATATCACCGTTTGTAGCAACCAATGCTTTTTTGCATTCCATCATACCAGCGCCGGTTCTTTCACGTAATTTCATCACTAATGCTGCACTAATTGACATAATTTTCTCCATATGACAAAAAAGGGGTACGTTAAAATCTAATTAACGCCCCCTTAAAATAATTAAATGATCTTTAAGATGCTTTGTCGTTATCAGTAGAAACTTCTACAAATTCGCTATCAGCTGTATCCTGTTCAATTGAATGACCACTTTTAGCGTCCAAAATGGCATCAGCGATACATCGCACATAAATATCAATTGCACGCATAGAATCATCATTTCCAGGAATAATATAATCAATATTATCTGGGTTATTGTTGGTATCAACAATACCAATGACGGGGATTTTTAATTTACGTGCTTCTTCAACTGCGATATTTTCAAAACCAACATCTACAATAAATAGAGCATCTGGCAAACCGCCCATGTCTTCGATACCACCTAGACCTTGCTCTAGTTTTTCAAGTTCACGGGTAAGCATCAAAGCTTCTTTTTTAATCATGCCGGCAAAAGCACCTCTATCACGCAGGGCTTTTAATTCTTTTAAACGAATAATTGATTGTCGAACTGTTTTATAATTGGTTAACATACCGCCTAACCAACGATGGTCAACATAAGGCATACCACAGCGCGCTGCATGTTCACGAATGCTTGTCTGTGCAGCACGCTTTGTGCCAACAAATAAAATTTTGGCCTTATTGGCGGCAAGACGGCCAACATAATTGCTGACATCTTTAAGCATTGGTAAGGTTTGTTCTAGATTAATAATATGGATTTTATTTCGCGCACCAAAAATATAAGGTGCCATTTTAGGATTCCAGAAGCGCGTTCTATGACCAAAATGAGCGCCAGCTTCTAATAAATCACGCATACTAACTTGCATTTTTTGTCTCTCCAGGGTTAAGCCTCCACATTTCCCATAAAACACCCATTGATAATTAGGACCCCGTTTTATGTGACGAAATGTGTGTGTCGTTAAAATCGTGCTATTTATATCATACTTTCAAGCATTACGGCAATTAAATTAGCAGTCATGCACCAAGCTGATTCAGCGGTTTAGCACAGCCGCTGTCATACGAGAAACGCAAGTTAGCTGCTGCTGTTCATTCATAATGTCTACCTGCCAGACCTGTGTTGATTTGCCTATATGCAGCATTCGTGTTACACCCAATACATAATTTTCGCTTACAGCACGTATGTGATTGGCATTAATTTCTAATCCCACGCAATATTGGCGAGCTTGGTCAACCACACAATTGGCCGCGACACTTGCCAGCGTTTCAGCCAACACCACATTCGCACCACCGTGAACAATTCCTAGTGGTTGTTTGATTTTGGCTGTGACCGGCATGCGCGCTTTTAAATAATCATCGCCAATTTCAATAAATTCAATGCCTAAAAAGTCAGTCATGGTGTTTAAACCACGATGATTAAGCATCTCAATGGTTATAGGCTCAAACCATAAACGCATAAATAACCTCAGCTTTTTTGAAAGCTGTATTAAACCATAAGTCTCTTGTGACTAACTAGCGCTTTATATTTGGTAGTATCTCAAGTGGGTTGCTGAGCGTTATGTTGCGCTTCCTCGTCAACCTCAGTGCTTTCTTGCGATAGCGGCAAAGCATTCATTTGGGCTTGGGAGTCATGATTAAAAAAAGTATCCTTCACTTTACTGGCAACAACACCTACAACTGGGGAAGCCATATAGAGTATATTAGCGATAACGGCTGCTCCTATAAAAAATGTTAGCGTTGTCATCATTAGCGTCGGTAACGTAATTGTTGTTCCCAAACTCAATCCCAGCACCAAAGCGCCTGTTATTATCAAACCTATACTTATTGCTGCAACACCTATGATAATACTTGTCTTCGACCATAAAGATGCTGATGACCAGTAATCATTGATAATGTATTTACTATAAGCCTTAAGTCGCCCCATTGGGCAAAATGGACTGCCTAGCAAGATGTTGATACATTCCTTTTTTTCATACTTAATCGCCAGCATTAAAGCATTTTGACCGCTTTTGTTCTGTGCTTCAAACAACTCTTTTGAGCAGTAAGGGCTAGCTAACAGCATGTTAAGGCAAGCGATGTCTCCCCCCATAACTACTATCATTAAAGCATTCTCACCCTCATTATCAGTTCTGGTAAGCAAGTCTTTTGAGCAGTAGGAGCTTTCTAACACGGCGTGTAAATATTCTTCCCCGAGACGTGCCGCCAGAATTAAAGTGTTTCGACCGTCCTTATCCTGCGCTTCAAGTGCTTTTTTTAAATTGAATGAGCTAGCTAAGAGCAATTTAAAATGCTCAATTTTTCTATAACTAGCCGCATACATCAGGGCATTTTGACCCTTATTATTCTTCGCTTTAAATAAATTTTCTGAGCAGTATCGGCTACCTAACAGGATTTTAAAATATTCGATATTTTTTGGGGAGTACAAAAACATATACATTAAAATATTTTGACCCTCGATGTCCTGTGCCTCAAACAAGTCTTTTGAACAGTATGAGCTGGCTAACAGCACTTCAAGATATGCTAGTTCCGGCCTTCTAACTGCCCACATTAAAATATTTACACCATCGTTATCCTGCGCCTCAAACAGGTCTTTTGAGCATTTAGGGCTAGCTAGCAGCAATTCAAGGCAGGCGGTGGATGATGCCCCACGCTTAACAGCGAACAATAAAATATTTGGAAAATGTTTGTTTGACATCTTAAACAAGTCTTCTGAGCAATATGGGCTAGCTAATAGGGTTTTCAAGCACTCTGTTTTGCCATACATAATTGCTAATTCCAAAACATTGAAGCCTTCTTCATCACGCTGACTTAAAAAATCTGCATCCAAATTTTGTAGATACCAATGTAAAGCAAGTGCTGACTCACAGAATCGGCAATAGTGCACAAATAATTTAAACCATTGATTTTTATCAAGGACTGGCTCAATGCCATTGGGTAAACGGCAATTAGTTAAGGTAACCTGGCTGCAAATGATATCAGTTCCGGCTATGGGCAATAGACAATTTGTAAAGCTCACCTTCTCTAAATTAGTATGCGAAAAATCAAATCCTCTTAAATCTTGGTCAATATACGACATGTCATCTAGCGGATGTTGCGCAGCCAAACACAAGCCAGGTGGTGCTAAAGCATCATGTGCACTTTGCGCATCTTGGGCAATTGTCGCTAAATTTGGAGCAGCATGTGGCGCAGGGGCAACGTATCGATTTTCCGCTTCTTCTAAAAGCGCCTCAAGTGCTTTTAAGCTTACAGGTACCCCTCTCCTAACATAATCAATGGGTCGGTCAAAACCACCAAAAGCTTGGACAGGATTACATAATTGCTCACCATTAGTTTTGACATAATTAAGTAACATCACGATCAATGGTTGCGAAATATTTTTAGATTGGGGCGGCATCAATGCCCACCAGAGTATCGAGGCACCATTCGGACTAATAGTGTTGTAATTTAAGGTGGGATGCTCGTTGATAAACGCTTGTATATTATCAACATCTTGTGTGTCAATTAAATTTCGCAATTCTGAGTGTAAATTCATGCATAAACTTTAAGATTTATATTTGCACAGATTATATTTTAATTTGACATACAAAACAATGATATTAGTCAAGTAGCCACTTATTACTAAACTTTGATTGCGTATTATTCACTGCTAGTAGTAAAAATTTATTTTCTATTAAAACTTAATTTGCGTATTAAATTATATTTAATTTTCTATTTCGCGCGCTTTTGATAGTGCTGATGCCACCATGCCTGCAGGCACCGCTACAATACCTAAACCCACTACCAATACAAAAAAGGTAAAAATTTTACCACCGATGGTAATAGGATATATATCACCGTACCCCACAGTCGTAAGTGTGGCGACCGACCACCAAAGTGCGTGAAAAATTGAACTAAATACCTGAGGTTGTGCTTCATGCTCACAATAGTAAATACCTACAGAAGATAAAAAAATAATCATTAAAGCTGCTGATAAAAATAAAATAAGTTCTTCCTTAGCAATTAAAAAAGCCAGATGAATTCGTTTGGCTGCTGCATGATAGCGCGTTAATTTTAATATCCTTACCAGCCTTAGCAAACGCAAAATTTTTATTGAACGTAAATCAAGCCCTAAAGCAAGATAAAAAGGCAAAATAGATAACAAATCAACCATGCCAAAAAATGAAAAAATATAAGCTTTTTTACAAGGTGCTGTCACCAGACGAATCACATACTCAAGTGTAAAAATAGCAACAGTGATACTTTCAAATAGCGATAACATCGTTTGTGTCGTGGATGACAAATGAGGCAGCGTTTCGATTGAAAATGAAATCAGTGATAAAACGATTAAAATTTGTATGGCTAAGTTGCCAATTTTTTTGAAATTTATTGTAGTTTGGTTATTCATTGCTTATTCAATAAAAAGGGATTTGTATACAACTTAAATTGATCTCTAAAATATCAAAATTTCAGTGTCTCATCATCTTATCTTTTGGAACCATCGCCAAATATCAGCTATATATAAAATATGAACAGTATAGAGGACTATGCCATGGATTTGTGGGATAAAATGCAGGAGATACAGCAAAATATCAGACACATTGCTGATAAAGTTGACACCGAAGAAGCAACCAAAAATGCGTTTGTCATGCCTTTTATTCAAGCACTTGGTTATAATGTTTTTAATCCAATGGAAGTAGTGCCTGAATTTACTGCCGACCATGGCATCAAAAAAGGCGAAAAAGTTGACTACGTGATTAATCAAAATAACCAAGCCATTATTTTAATTGAATGCAAAAAATTAGGGGCTTCGCTAAACCCACATTGTGCCAGTCAACTTTTTCGCTATTTTTCAGTTTCTGAAGCACGTTTTAGTATATTAACCGATGGTAATCAATATTTATTTTTTACCGATTTAGACAAACCTAATCGTATGGATGAGCGACCTTTTTTTTCTTTTAAAGTGGAAAGTTTCGATATCAGTGATATCAATCAATTAAAAAAATTTACTAAGAATAACTTTAACGTAAAGGCGATTTTAACGACCGCCAGTGATTTGAAATACACCCATGCGGTAAAAGCAATCTTAAAGGAAATACTCACTGAGCCCACCCAAGATTTCGTCAAATGCTTTGCTTCTAAAATTTACTCAGGCCGCTTAACACAACCTGTTATCAGTCAATTCACTACAATCGTACAAAACGCCACGCAACAATTTATTAATGAACAAATCGATGCCCGACTAAAATCTGCTTTATCAAAAAATGAACAACCTTTGACAGAAGCCTCTTATATAGAATCTGATAAAAATGTCATTGAAACGACCCAACATGAAATGGATGCCTTTAATATTGTGCGCGCTATTTTAAGGCAAAGCTTACCCATAGAAAGAATCACGCTAAGAGATACACAATCTTATTGCGGCGTATTATTAGATGATAATAATCGCAAACCTATTTGTCGTTTTCATTTTAATACTCGTAATTTTTATATCGGCTTATTCAAAGAAAAAAAAGAAACCAAAACCCCTATTGAATCCATCGATGATATCTTTAATTATGCCAATGAACTCCTAGAAGCTGTTAGCGATTATAATGAACGATAGGTTTGAATGTTTGACCTAACACAGTTTACAGCCAATCATTTAAACTAATACCAATGCCTGCACTGGTGGTTGCATGGTTGTATTCAATCAAGCTTTGCCCAAATCCATTAAAAAGTTGAGCATAGACAGAAAAAGATGAAGTCACCGGATAGGAAAAGGTTAGTTTTTGATAACCGCGTTTAAAACCACTGGCTAAATTTTGCACTTCAAAACTTGTGTTTAGTTGATGAAATTTCCAGCTCAAGATGGTTCTTTCATAACCTAGATAATGATAAATATCTGGATTATGCAAATCACTTGATGCAGAACGCGCTACAGGTACCCAACCTCGTATATTTAAAAGCCAGTGCGTGCCTGATAATTTAGCTTGCGCATAAGCGCGATTCCAGCTGCGCTCATAAAGACCACCGCGGCCATTAGAAGTATGATTAATACCGAATTGCCCTGAGACATGCGCGTTGAAATAGTTTTCAACAAAAAGTTCAGGCTCATAATTGGTTTCTCTAAAGTATTGTGATTTAGCATAAACCTGCCAATACATTAATTGGGTATAAGCAAAATTTAAAGAAAAAGGCTGCTGCTTGATTATGTGTGGCACAATAGGAACTAAAAAACTTAATTGGGCTTTAAGCTCCTCATTCATGATACGTTGATTATTAGGTGTTTCGTTTAAATAGATGGCTTGATAAGGATGACCTGTATAATAAAAGGGCAAAATATAATTTGGTAGATATAAATTAATCAACCTTGGGTATTTTTCTACTTTGTTTTTTTCTTTTATTTCCTGCTCAAGTGCTGTTGGTTTAGCAGCAGAGGCATCATGCGCCGCCCATGTAGCGTGGCTTCCTAGGGATAATAGCAACAAAAACAGCGTGGTATATTTCATCATGGTTATCAAAAAATTAGTTATTATGCCTATTTTTTTGCTACATTCAACTTTTTTATACAACAAATTCTATTACACGCAACCATGCCTACTTAAAAGTAGGTTTTATGCAGCAAATATGCTAGTGTTTAGGTGTTTTATTACCACTAACTAATCGAGGAAATCATGAAAAAATATTTATCTATCGTAGCAGGTTTAGGCTTATCAGCGCTTGTTGGCTGCCAAGTTATGTCAGGCGACGAATCATTGGGTCAATATGGTTCTGACACGGCTATTACCACCAATGTTAAAGCAGCTTTACTAAAAGATAAACGTGTAAATTCTTTACCTATTAATGTTAAAACTGAAAAAGGCATGGTGGTATTGAGTGGTTTTGTAAGAACACCTGCTCAAAAAATCGCAGCCGGTCAAGCTGCACGACGCGTTCATGATGTTAAAGTTGTTAGAAATAACTTGATAGTACGCTAAGCCCATGACTTATAAGAAAAGCCGAGTTTACTCGGCTTTTTCTGAACGCAACCCACGACAACGTTTTGAGCAATATTTAACTTCTTCCCAATTTTTTTGCCATTTTTTACGCCACACAAAAGGCCTTTGACATTGTGGGCAAATTTTTGATGGTAAATCACTTTTTTTACAACTCTTTTTCTTTTTATGAATTAAAACCATACAGCAATACCCGATTAATGACGTTTAGAAGCAGATACTTGATTATCTTGTGAAGCGGCCTGCTCAAGATGATCCCGAGTAAGCACAAATGTCATTTTTTGCTTTAAAGGAGAAGTCGTTTGAGTTGATTTAAAAAGCTTGGCTAATAATCGCTTCATGATAATTTTCCCATGGTTAGTCAAAACACCCCTTAATACCGACTGTTAATCAATCCATCTTACCCTGAAATAAAACAATGTTATGTATAAAACCTATTCTACTAAGTTAAGTCTATAAATGTATTTTTTACCAAAAAAAGCTGATTAATTTAAAAAAATCGTGATCGTTTGCCTAATAAAGTAGCATTTTCACGAGCAGATATTGGGGAAGGCTGGCTAAAAAAGTTATGTGGGATACTAGAATACTGACGCAGTAGATGTTTGACCGCTAAATGATTTCGAGAAGATGCTTTATTTTTGAGAAAAAGGCTCCCACCAAAAAACGTTCTTTATAGTACCAATGATCAATTTTTCTCGGATGTTTTGCATTCGTTTTTGACGGAATGACTGCGCAGCAGTTTTGGCTTTCTAATGTGTCAAAAGGCTTGTGAATCATATTCTTTATCCGCCACGACCGTTGTATTACGCTGTTCTTGCAGTAGTTCAGCTGCTTAAGTCACATCATATGTATTGCCTTGTGCCAGAATGAATATTATTGGGTTACCCAACCCATCTACCAATGCATGAATTTTGGTAGTAAATCTTCCTTTGCTACGACCAAGTGCTTGGGATTCATTGGTTACAATTTTTGAGCGATATAAGTGTGTGGCTAGATCCCGCGGACAAAGCCGCGGGAAGTAGGTGATAGGATTGGTTGCGGGAAGTAGGCGATAGGATTGGTTGCGGGAAGTAGACGATAGGATTAGTCGTATCAGATAAAAATCGAAGTTAGCTAGTGAGCCAAATTTCAGGATTAGGTTTGCCCGTTGTTTTGGGCTATTTTAACGCCTACGTCCCGCGGCTTTGTCCGCGGGAACCATGGTTGCAACTTTTGAGCGATATGTAGTGGTACAATATATGAAAACGATCAGCGAGTTAAACCACATTTTAAGTCAGCAACTATAAAGCCTATCCCGTTAAAAGCATTACGAAAACAACGACACCCACAAATAAGCCTAACCAAACAGTGGTCAATCGTCTTAATACTATCTCTAGTGAAATTAAAAAATAAGTTATTCACAATCATGAAAATTTAAGGGCGTACAGATTGATTCACCGGTTTACAAAGAGATATTTGCTTCGCTTGTGCAAATAACCGTGCATGGGCGTTAGGTAAAGTTAGGCGTTGATTTAAAATAAGTTCAGCACGTGCTACAAGACCTGTTAAGCAGTCCCAAGCAATGTTAGGCAATAAGTTATCTAAAGCTTGTTGATTTAACCGCGCGGCCTTGTTATCTAAATCAATACTTTGATGGAAGGGCGGCACAGTCAAACATGGAATAGCAGCTGTAGCGCGTTTAGGGCGTTGCATGATTTCTTGTTGTAATCGTTGTATAAAGATGCGTAAATCCTCCACTTCTAAAGCTTTGAAGGTCACATCCATATACGTTTCACCTTCAAGGATATGCATAAGTTCATGCCACAGTACAACCGCATCAATGCCTCTAAAAGTTTGTGTTGTTTGATTTAAATCAGCCAACGCATCAAGATAACTGACCTCTATCGTCAAAGGGCTTATCACCATGGCTCGATTAGCACAAGGCACACTTAGGCAGGCATGCCTAAAAGATTGTGTTTCACGACTGGTGTTTTCGATAACCGGATTAACCATGATGGTTGCTTCAGGAAAACGAGCCTCAGGATAGCGTTCGTTCACGGCATTTACATGTGCTTGACTGTCATGAAAAATACCCACAATGGTAAACCTATAGGGTGCTTTGATGGCAGCACATTGATTTGCCGCAATGCCAGCACCACCGGTTTGAATCAATAGTTTTTTAGCCAGCCTTATTTGCTGTGTTAAGATTTTTTGCTCAGTAATAGTAGGATTTGGTGGAAATAGTTTGCCAGGTTGATGCAAAACAGCATCACCAATGACTCTAATATTCGGCGAATACTCCTTGATAAAATGGTAACCATGCGCAGTCAAAGCAAATTGTGCGATAACATGATGTGTTACGGCTGCTTGATGACGCAGTTTATATTCGATTAGAAATCCCTGAGTATTGGAGCAAACGCTACAAAGATCAAACTGATCCGCATCAGAAATTTTTTTTGAAAAAGCCATAAGGTCATCTAAACCCAAACAATCAGTTGTTTTTTTTAGATAATTCTGCGCTTCAATTTGCTTATCGTTATCGGTAGATTGAAGCTGCCAAATAGCAGTTAACCGCGCATATAGGGCATCTTGTAATTCGTTAGGATAATAATTTTGCTTGATAAGCGGTGCAAATAGCTTAAAAATTTGAGCAAGTTGTTGGGACATATAAATTCTACTGATTAAAAGTTAATAATGAATTAATTTTTAATTCATTTTCCTTTTGTGTAGATAAATATGCAAGAGCAAATAACGTAAAAGTACATAAAATGAAAAGATAGCTTGCTGAGGCATAATAAGTATCGGGATATTTATTTAATAGATATATCATAACTAATGGCGTGCAACCTGCTGCAATACTTTGTGTAATCTGGTAAATAATGCCAAGGCTTGTGCAACGTAAATGTACAGGAAAACTTTGAGTTATTAGTACAGGTGCAACAGAGTAGTAGCAAGCAGAAGGAATACAAAACAATAGTTTAATTAATACAATTTGAACATAATTTCCATAACTTAATAGATAAAAGTAAGGAATTAAAAGAATAAAAAAAGTTACCGTAGATAAGATTAATGACTTAACTTTATCATATTGATCACATAATAAACCGAATAGAGGAATAAGAGGGATAAGAAAGAACAAGCATAAGCTATTCATAGCCATTGTCTGATGCTGGGAGAAATGGTTAAAAGTAATCATGTGAATGGGTGAATAGACAAAAAGGGCTGCCGTTTCGCCTACTCCTAACCATGCGATGCATATAATTGCTAAGCAGCGGGCCGGATAAGCTCGTATCATTTTTAATGTTTGTTTTAAAATATGTTCTTTTTGAGACGTCTTGTACTTAGCTTGCTCTAAGATAAATTCTAAACTTTCTGGCAAGGATGAGCGTATCCAAAATCCAATGAAAGTACCTAAAATAGAAACGATAAAAATAATTCGCCAGCTCCATAACGGTATAATGTTTATGTTGATAAAATAAATCAGCATAAACACTACTAAAGAAGCTAGTAATGTTCCTAGATTAAAACCAACAGAAACCCAACTTCCAAAAAAACATTTTTCTTTTTTTTCGGCATTTTCTATAAGATAGGTAAGAGAAGTAATATATTCTCCTCCTACAGAAATATTTTGAATAATCCTGAAAATGAGAAAAAGAAAAGTAGCGATAATACCAATGCTATCGTAGGAGGGCAGAATACCAATTATAAAAGTACATGTACCTGTAATAAAAATGGAGAAAAATAATGGTTTTTTTCTACCCATCTTATCTGCATAAATACCAATAATTAAGCTACCTATTGGTCGTGATAAATAACTAATCAAAAATACTACAAAAGTATTAAAGACCCCGTTTTCTAAAGAAGAAGAAGGGAAAAAAGTAAGTGCAATAAAATGTGCTAAAAAAATACATAGCATGATATCAAAATTTTCTAAAAAATTACCGATAACACCGCTAGCAATCATTTGTTTTTTTATCGAAGGTAAACGATATACAATTTTTATATAATTTATATCACATTTTATCCTGAACATTAGGTTCCTGTGTTATTAACAATCAACTGTAAAAAAGGTTTATTTCTAATTACGCCTTTTAAAGTGGGTAGTGGTATTAAATAATGTATTTTCTGCAAACAATATGAACTTAGAGCTAAAAATTTTGAAGAATTAAAGACTGTTTTGGTCAAAGTTTTTTTGTTGAAGCCTAAAAAAGTAATGACTATAAATTCTTGATAGCTTGTTAACATACAATAACCATCTAAAAATTTATCATATTTATATGTCCTTAATGCGAAGGATAGTTCATTAATAAATTGAGCCCATGGTACGAATTTATCTTTCAATAAAAAAGGTTGGAGGCTAGTTAAATCTAAGCACCATAAATTCTTTTCAATTAAATTTTGTTCAATTGCAGGACTAGATGATATGAAAAAAACTTCATTATTTTTAGAAATAAAAGTATAAGAAATGTAAGCAATATCTAATTGACCTATAAAATCTGAAAAAATTCGCCGTAAAGTGGCATAATTCTCGAATAAGAAATTACTAGCATTTTGATTTAAAAAAAACTTGTTATCTATTAGCATTTATCGAACTTTTCAAGGTTAAAAAAAATATATTAATCATAAGCGAAGTTATCATAGGAAGTTTTAATATTCAATTTTAAGTTTATATGGCCATATCATTACCCGTAAGTATGTCCAAA
>CETS01161647.1_pt1 | contig 12031 bp, 10 predicted proteins | sample 356391 | NCBI WGS metagenome assembly CETS01 (sample SAMEA2622673, study PRJEB7988) | marine metagenome | isolation source: saline water (ENVO:00002010), including
CGACATTGAATCCTTGCCTTTTCTTGAAGCCATTCGGCAAATGCGTTCAGAGCTCGGGGTGCAGCGTTCACTTTTCATACATTTAACGCTTGTCCCGTATATACCAACTTCTGGTGAAACTAAGACTAAGCCTACGCAACATTCAGTTAAAGAATTACGTTCAATTGGTATCCAGCCTGATGTTTTAATTTGTCGTTCAGAAAAAACATTATCAAAAGCTGATTGTAATAAAATTGCTTTGTTTACAAATGTTGATAAACAAGCGGTGATCTCTTTGCCAGATGCGCAAAGCATCTATCAAATTCCCATGATTTTGCATGCGCAAAAACTTGACGATATTGTGATTAAAAAGCTTGGCATGATTAACCTTGAAAAAGCTAATTTAACCCAGTGGCAGGCTGTGCTTGATGCGCAAGCCCATCAGACTAAAACGGTTAAAGTAGCTATGGTTGGTAAATACACTGAATTAAGCGATGCCTACAAATCAGTCAACGAAGCTCTTAATCATGGTGGTATTCACTCACAAACAAAAGTTAGTATTGTTTACATTGATGCTGAAGCCATTGAACAACACGGCGTTAAATTACTTGAGGGAGTCGATGCAATTTTAATTCCCGGGGGATTTGGGCAGCGTGGTGTGGAAGGTAAAATTCAAGCGGTACAGTTTGCCCGTGAACACCACATCCCTTTTTTAGGAATTTGTTTGGGTATGCAAACGGCGGTCATCGAATATGCGCGTCACGTAGCTCATCTTAAACAAGCCAATTCAACCGAATTTGATGCCCAAACGCCTTTTCCTGTGATTGGACTTATCAGTGAATGGCTTGATGAGGAAGGGCAGCGTCAATTTCGGGATGAGCATGCAGATATGGGTGGCACGATGCGGCTAGGTGCGCAACTTTGTCAGCTTGATAAAACATCCAAAGCCTATGCTATTTATCAAAAAGAACGCATTATTGAGCGTCACCGCCATCGTTATGAGGTTAACAATGCGTTTGTTGATAATCTTGTAGAGCATGGGCTTGTTATTGCAGGACGCTCTGGGGATGGTTTGTTAATTGAGATGATTGAAATACCTAACCATCCTTGGTTTGTCGCATGTCAGTTTCATCCAGAATTTACTTCAACCCCAAGAGATGGCCATCCATTATTTAAAGCTTTTATTGAAGCCGCTTACCATTACTCATTAAAGGATAAGGCATGAATTTAGATTTATGTGGTTTTAATGTCACGACCAATAGCCGCTTTTTTTTAATCGCAGGCCCTTGTGTTATCGAATCAGAAATATTGGCGATGGAAACGGCGGGCTATTTACAAGAAATTTGTCAAGCATTGGGGATTCATTTTATTTATAAATCTTCTTTTGATAAAGCCAATCGTTCTTCGGGAACAAGCTTTCGTGGCCCAGGTATTGATAAAGGATTAGCAATATTAAATAAAGTAAAACAAGAATTTAAGCTGCCAATTTTAACGGATGTACATGAGGATACACCGTTAGATGAAGTTGCAGCAGTGGTGGATATATTACAAACACCCGCTTTTTTATGTCGACAAACTAATTTTATTCAAAAAGTTGCCGCGCTTAATAAACCCATTAATCTAAAAAAAGGACAATTTTTATCTCCCTGGGAAATGAAGCATGTGGTAGATAAAGCAAAGGCAACAGGCAACGAAGCTATATTAGTATGCGAGCGCGGTGCGTGTTTTGGGTATAATAATTTGGTGTCTGATATGCGTTCTTTAGAAATTATGCGCGAAACAAATTGTCCAATTGTGTTTGATGCGACTCATTCAGTGCAGTTACCTGGCAAAGGAAATGGGGTATCAGGAGGGCAGCGAGAATTTGTACCAGTGTTAGCGCGCGCGGCTGTTGCGGTAGGGGTGGCTGGTATTTTTATGGAAACCCATCCTGACCCTGATAAAGCTTTGAGTGATGGACCTAATTGTTGGCCAATGTCTCAAATGAAGTCATTACTAAAAACGTTGTTAGCGCTTGATGATGTGATTAAAGAACGCGGTTAAACCGCGTTCTTTATAAGATTTAGTCTCGTCCAGAAAATGCACCAAGCAGTTGTAATAAACTGATAAATAAATTATAGATTGAGACAAACAAACCTACTGTAGCCATTATGTAATTGGTTTCACCACCGTGAATAATTTCACTTGTTTGGAATAAAATAAGCCCGGAAGAAATTAATACAAATGCGGCAGAGATGGCCAATTGCAACGCTGGGATATTAAAAAATACACCGGCAATCATGCCTAAAAAAGCGACCATAATACCAATGAATAAAAAACCACTTAAAAAGCTAAAATCTTTTTGCGTAGTTAGTGCATACCCTGATAAGGCAAAGAAAATAATACCTGTGCCCCCTAAAGCTGTAGCAATCAGTTGATGACCATTAGAAAAGTTAGCGATATAAAGATTTAAAATAGGGCCTAAAGTAAATCCTAGAAACCCTGTAAATGCAAAACAGCTGACAAGCCCCCATGGACTATCTTTTAATGCTTGGGTTAAAAACATCAGGCCATAGACACCAACTATCATCACCAAAATATTAAGAGGTGGCATACGCATGGCATAAGAAATGTAAGCCATCATACCACTAAACATAAAAGTTAAGCCAAGTAGTAGGTAGGTGTTGCGTAATACTTTATTGGTAGCCAAAGCAGATGCTCGACCTTGATTAAGCAGGGTAATGTTATCGCGGTTCATAAAAACTCCGACTATTGAAAGTTATATAATTAGTTTAGCATATTCAAACATATGAATATGAAGCTTTAAGTCTAACGAGACTTAATAAGTCTAGCAAGAAAGTTTTGGTTGTTTTATAGTGAATAAATTCGTTAATTAAAAACAAAGATGGTTGAAATTTATACATGACTAAAGTTGCAGCACTGCAGATGTCTTCAAGGGCATCGATTGATAAAAATTTTGAAACCATTATAAGTTTACTTAAACATAATCAAGAGCAAGTGCATGCAAGCCTGGTGGTATTACCAGAAAATGCGCTTTATATTGGGCCTACATCGCAAGATTTAAATACCATTGCCACCAAAAGTGATCAAATAAAAAATAGACTAAGTGATTTAGCACGCTCTTATAATATATGGTTAATTGCCGGGACTATTCCTATAAAAACGGCATCAAATCGAGTACGTGCCTCATGTATCGTTTTTGATAATCAAGGAAAATGTGTAACGACCTATGAAAAAATTCATTTGTTTGATGCAAAAATCTCAACCAACGAAATTTATCAAGAATCAAGTTATATCGAGCCGGGTCATCAGGTTGTCACTGTTGATACACCGGTTGGTTGTATTGGTTTAGCGGTTTGCTATGATTTACGTTTTCCAGAATTATTTAGTTCTCTTCGTCAACAAGGTGCGCAATTATTTGTAATTCCCTCAGCTTTTCTAGCTGCTACAGGTAAAATGCACTGGCAGCCGTTATTACAAGCGCGTGCAATCGAAAATGTATGTTATGTTATTGCACCAAACCAGGCAGGTAAACATGAAAATGGTCGAGATACTCATGGCCACTCAATGATTATTGACCCATGGGGTAAAATCTTAATTGAACAATCAAATAATATCAGTGATATTTTAGCGGCTGATGTTGACTTAACTTACTTGGCTAAAATTAGACAGCATCTTCCGTGTCATCTTCATCACGTTTTACAAAAAAATTAGGTAGCATTCATGAATGAGTATTTAAAAAAAGCACAAGATATCATTTTAAAATCTTCGGATTTGGATGAAAATACTATCCAAAATATTCTGCATTCCATGGCGGGGAAAAATATTGATGATGCTGACTTGTATTTTCAAAATTGTCATTATGAGTCGTGGTACTTAGAAGATTCTGAGGTTAAAAGCGGTAGCTTTTCGATTGAAAAGGGTGTTGGACTTCGCGTTATTAGTGGTGAGAAAACAGGCTATGCTTATTGTGATGATATTTTGTCTCAAACGATGAAGCGTGCGGCAGTTGCAGCAAAATCAGTCGCTTTATCGGCAAGCAGATATTCACAAATAAATGCTAAAAAACCCATCAAAATGACACCTGTTTATGGTGCTGAAAACCCTTTAATTAGTTTAAATCATGCGGAGAAAATTGCGTTATTAGAGTCTATAGATAAAAAAGCGCGCAGCCTTGATAATCGGGTAGTGCAAGTCAACGCGTCTTTAAATGGTTGCTTTGAGGCAGTGATGATAGCGGGTTTACAAACCGATTTAATTGCTGATATCAGACCATTGGTAAGTATCAATGTTAGTGTCATTGTTGAAGATGCCCACGGTCGACGAGAAACTGCGCGTGCAGGTGGTGGTGGGCGGATGACTTACTCTTATTTCACTTATGAGCATCAAGCATTAACTTATGTGCAAGCAGCGGTAAGAGAAGCTTTAATTAATCTTGAAGCAGATGATGCACCCGCAGGAACGATGCCGGTGGTATTAGGCCCTGGTTGGCCCGGTGTGCTACTTCATGAAGCTGTAGGGCATGGTCTCGAAGGGGACTTTAACCGTAAAGGTTTGTCAGCTTTTTCTGGTAAAATAGGTCAGCAAATAGCCGCTCGAGGCGTGTATGTTGTTGATGATGGCACACTTAAAGACAGACGCGGCTCTTTGTCTATTGATGATGAAGGAACCCCTGCTCAATGCACCACACTCATTGAAGATGGGATACTTGTTAATTATATGCAAGACAAACTTAATGCTAAAATAATGAACATGAATTCAACAGGTAATTGTCGCAGAGAGTCTTATGCACATGTGCCCATGCCTAGAATGACGAATACATATATGTTATCAGGTACGCAAAATCCTCTTGAAATCATTCAATCTGTAGAAAAAGGTTTGTATGCTGTTAATTTTGGTGGTGGTCAAGTTGACATCACCTCAGGACAATTTGTGTTTTCAGCCAGCGAAGCTTATCTAATTGAAAAAGGCAAAATAACGCGACCCGTTAAAGGTGCAACTTTAATAGGTAATGGACCTGATATCATGAAAAAAATCAGCATGGTTGGTAATGACTTATCTCTAGACGCAGGCATTGGCGTGTGTGGTAAAGATGGTCAATCAGTACCAGTTGGGGTAGGCCAACCCACATTAAAAATAGATGCATTAACAGTAGGTGGCACACGTTAAAATGATGGTTTAATTTTTTAAATAGAGTAATTAGGGTGAAAATACCACATCAAGGCTTGACAATAAAATTAAGCTTCGATGTAATGGTTGTTTTTAACTTATTAATTTCTTGAAGACACATACCAGATACTTTAATCAAAAAGTCACACCAAAAGCTTGTATTATCTTCTTTTTATCTGCTTTATTTTATTTATACGAATTTGTTTTACAAGTGGCTCCAAGTGTCATGGCTAAATCAATGATGCAAACATTCCATGTCAGTGCAGCGGGATTTGGCGCCATATCTGCTTGCTATTTTTATGCTTATGCACCGATGCAATTGCCAGCAGGGTTGCTTTTTGACCGTTTTGGTCCCCGAAAACTTATTAGCATTGCTCTTTGTATTTGTGCTTTTGGTACTTTGTTTTTTGCGTCGACTAATAGTATTTTTACAGCAGCTCTGGGGCGCTTTTTAATTGGCGGCGGTTCAGCTTTTTCTTTTATTGGTATCTTGGTATTAATTTCAAGATGGTTTCCAGCGCGGTATTTTGCCTTACTTGCAGGTACCGCTCAATTAATGAGCTCTATTGGCGCGATGTTTGGTGAGATGCCGTTAGCGATTTTAATCAAACGTTTAGGTTGGCGTGAAGCAAATTTTGTATTATTTGGTATAGGTTTAATTTTAGCTATTTTGCTGTGGCTTTTTATTCGAGATTTTCCTGAAGGCATGCCTAAAATCAATACGCCTAAGCGTTCCTTTAAAGAAGAATGGCGGCGCTTAATGACCGTTTGTCAAAATTTTCATACCTGGGCTATAGGGCTATATGCTTGTGCTATATGGACACCTATTGCTGTCTTCGCAGCTTTATGGGGTGTGCCTTACTTACAACAAAAATATATGATTAACCTTATAACAGCTTCAAGTCTTTGTAGCATGATATGGTTAGGCATTGGTTTAGGTAGCCCACTTTTAGGTTGGTTTAGCGATAAGTTATGCCTTAGGCGTTTAGCGCTTGCCCTAAGTGCTATTTTAGGACTTGTTTCGACCCTCATGATTTTATATGTTCCGGGAATTTCAATAACCCAAATGTATATTATTCTATTTATATTTGGGTTAGGTGCAGGAGGACAAACTTTGAGTTTTGCTGTTGTTAAGGATAATAACTTGCCTGAATTCGTTGGCACGGCTTCAGGTTTTAATAATCTAGCAGTATTAATTGGTGGCGCAATTTTTCAACCAATTATTGGTATTATCTTACGTAATAGTGAAAAAGTGACGTCTTTAACGGGCATAAGTGCTTATTCATTATCAAGTTATAACAAAGCCTTAGTTATCATGCCAAGCTGTTATGCTTTAAGTTTGTTACTAGTGCTATTTTTAATCAACGAATCGCATCCTGAAAAAAAATATTAATATTGGTTTATTCAAAGGCTTAGCGTCTTAATATTGCATTTTAAATGGCTTTAAAAGCAGCTTAATTTTCTTATGCTATACTTATTTAACCAGTTCAGACTGGTGTTAGATATTAAAATTTATAAGGAGATAAATATGGATAACAAACAAGCAAATAACTGGCAAGAAGCAAATCAAGCAAATCAAGCAGGTTATGGTCAAGGTGGACGTGAAGGCCAACAACATCATCCAAAAGAAAAACAATCACCTCAGCATCAAGGTCAGCAAAAACAAGAAAAATGCCAACCTTGGGATAAAGAATAAGTTTTAAAATACTGAGGTCATCATTGACCTCAGTATCCGTCGACTTCTAATTTTCATAACCTTTTAAATTTTTCAAAAACATCCATATGTTTTCTACATCTTCCATCTCAGTAAATTCTATAATTATTCTATCTGATAAGTATTTTACTACTTGATAGTGTAGTGTGTAGGCAGAATAATTAATTATTATTTTGATAAATCCTTCATTAAATATTGGATGAGAACTAACAACACTTGCGCTTATGGGTGAGATATCAATTATTGTTAGAGGAACTGAAGCGGTAAATGCTTGAATGATCTTGTTTTGGTTCTTAATTCTAAAGTATTGTCTGCGTTCTTTCATAACGTTCACCTATTCATTAAAGATTATGGCTATTTAGCAAGTTACTTTAAAGTATATGTGATCAATTTTTAAACATTTTTTTATTATGATTAAAATACCTATGAACGTAATAAGCGGGTTATAAATCTATTTAAAATAAAACATAAAATGGTACAAATGATAAGTATCATTAATAAAAAACCAAATGTTTTAGCATAATGTAATTTAAATGCGAGCGTGGTAATTTTGCTAGGATTAACTACTGCTGTCAGGTTAGCGAGTTTACCTGATAAAAACCCACCTAATCCCAATGATACGAAAAAAATACCCATCATAGTGCTTACTTTGGCCCGATTGGCTAGAGTTGTAATGGCTGCTAAGCCAACTGGTGAGAGATAAAGTTCAGCTATGGCGATAAGAAGATAAGCCGGCATAAACCATAGTGGTGATAGTAAAGCTGCATCGGTGCTGCTATAACAAAGCCGGGTAATTAATGTATATGCTATAAGCATAAAAATCATCGCCAAAAAAAATTTATCACCCACACTAAAGCGCTGATTAAATGTATCAATTTTAGAAGGTTTACGCGTTAAGATATAACCAAAAATAAGCATACCTAAGCTTTGAATGGCCACATAATAAGGTGGCGGAAAAGACATACCAAGAAAACAAGGGTTAACGGCTCTTGCTAAAAACAAGGTTAAAGACAAAAACATTTGAAAATAAAACGCCCAAAACATAATAGAAATAATACATAAAAGGCCGATAACTAAAGTTTTACGAGCTTGCTCCTTGGGTTCACTTTTCACAGTTTTAACCATATAGGCAATTGAGATAATCACAACTAAACCAAATAAAATATTAGCAAACCGTGGATACGCCAATATATTAAAAGCTGTAAACCATAAGGCTGTGATTAAACCAAGTGCTTTTAAAATTTTTATCGGGTGATAATGGTGGATGCGATAATCGGCAATGCGATAATATTGAATGCCAAAAACAAAAACTACAAAAGCAATAATTAAACCAAATGCAGCGCTAAAAAATGAAATAGACCAACCAAACCAGTAATTTAATTGACTAGGCAGGGTGGTGCCCAAAATTATACCAAGGGTAATACCCAGATAAAAAATGGTAAAACCATTTTCTCGAAGTGGAGAATGAGCTGGATATTCATTACCCAATAGTGAAGAAATATTAGGTTTTAGCAAACCAGTACCTACAGCAATACCAGTTAAAGCCATAATAAGCGCGGTTTCACTGGCCACAATTGTAAGTAAACCATAACTAACAAATAAAAATAAAATGCCAGCAAGAATGGAGCGTTTTTGTCCTAGAAGATGGTCAGCAATAAAACCACCGATGATAGGTGATAAATAGGTTATGGCCGTAAATGATGCGACTAAATCATAGATAGGTCTGTCTTCCCATTCAAAATGCTGTGTAAGATATAGCGCAAGAAGCGTTTGTATTACATAAAAACCATAGCGTTCCCACATTTCAGTGGCAAAAAAAATTCGCAAGGAAGGAGGTTGTTTTAAATTATTGGTATCCACACAAACTCGATTGTAAAGCTAAAATTTAAACTCAAATAGTATAATAATCACCATCAGTTGTATATTCTTAAGTGTTTAAATTGGTATATTTGCTTACTTTAAATACAAATTTTTAAAAAAAGTAAATTGTCGATCAATAAAAAATACTGATTAAGCTTGATTGGCTTGTAAATAAACAGATTAATCCTGAGCAGCATAAAAAAGGGCCAAATGGAATGGGCGTGTTCTTGCCTTTTCGTGTAAAAAATAAATAAATTGCACCAAAAATCGCACCAGATAAAGAGGCAACTAATAAGATAAGGGGTAACTTAGTCCAGCCAAACCAAGCTCCATACGCTGCAAACAATTTAAAATCACCATGTCCCATCCCAATTTTTCCGGTGACAAGATAAAAAATTTGCATAATAGACCAAAGCACTAAATATGCCCCACATGCACTAAACATCGCTTCGGGAAGGGTCGTAAACAAAGTATAATAATTGGCAATCAATCCAAGCCATAACAGGGTTAATGTTAAATTATCAGGCAGTAAAAAATGTTCTAAATCAATAAAAAAAAGAGCAATATTTATCCAAATAAATAAGGATATAAATATTAATAAAAAATCAATGCCAAAATGCCAAGCCGCCAGAAGGCTTAATAAACAGCACATAATTTCAATAGCAGGATAAAGAATAGATATGGATGCTTGACAATATAAACACCTTCTTTTAAGTATTAGCCAACTTAAAACAGGAATGTTGCAATAAAAAGATAAAGTATGATTACAGGATGGGCAAAAAGAGCGTGGTAACCATAAGTTAAATACTTGAGATGCGGGTTTTTCAGGAAGATTAAGTAAAACATGACAATCGGACTGCCATTGCTGTTTTAACATGATAGGTAATCGATAAATCAATACATTAATAAAACTGCCAATCATCAAAGTGATAAGCCCAAAAAAAATAAAAAACACGTATTGATGAGTATGTGTTAATTGCCAAATAAGCATCATTTTTAAACCACGGAACCTAATTTAAATATGGGTAAATACATCGCAATGACCAACCCACCAACTAAAACCCCTAGAATAGACATAATCAAAGGCTCGAGTAAGCTGCTTAGTGAATCAACTGCGTTATCAACTTCCTCTTCGTAAAAATCAGCAATTTTACCAAGCATGGATTCTAATGTACCTGATTCTTCACCAATCGCAGTCATTTGAATCACCATATTTGGGAAAATATGCGTATTGGCCATAGCTTTTTGAAGAAGCTGCCCGCTTGATATTTCTTCTTTGATAGACTGAGTGGCATTGGCGAAAATAATATTACCGGTTGCACCTGATACGGCTTTTAAAGCATCAACAAGCGGTAAGCCTGCAGCAAAAGTGATTGAAAGTGTGCGGGCAAAACGGGCAATGGCTGCTTTTTCAAGAATTGGCCCAATGATGGGTATTTTAAGTAAAATTTTATCAACTTGATGTGCAAAATGAGTTGAATGTTTCATAAAATATAAAAAAGCATAGACACCGATGCCTATAAAACCAAACATGATATACCAATAAGCTTGGAAAAATTTAGATAGACGAATCACCATTAAGGTCAAAGCAGGCAAGTCGGCACCAAATCCTTGAAAAAGCGATTGAAATTGGGGAACCACAAATACCAACAAAATAGCTGTCACCACAAAAGCAACAACTAAAACAGCACTTGGATAAGTTAAAGCTTTTTTTATTTTCTTTTTGATAATTTCAATTTTTTCTTTATAAGTGGCAATTTTGTTTAACATAATATCAAGTGAACCTGATTTTTCACCAGCATCAACTAAATTACAAAAAAGCTCATTAAAAAATTTTGGGTGTTTGGTTAGTGATTCAGCCAATGATAAGCCAGTCTCTACATCTTTTCGTATGGTATCAATTAATACTTGCATACGTTTATTTTTTTGGCCTTTTATGATTACATCGAAAGCTTGAATCAGGGGTATGCCTGCATTAATCATGGTTGCAAGCTGTCTTGTAAAAACAGTTATATCGGCTGATTTTATTTTTTTATTTTTTTTGTCAAATAAAGGTTTTCGTTCTTTGGCAATAGCGCGGATGATAATGCCTTGTTTGTGTAACATGGCTTTAGCGATACCAAGGTTAGAGGCTTCAATATTGCCGTCTACTTTGATACCTTGGCGATTTAAGCCATTCCACTTATAGACGATTTTAGTTTGTTTTTTATTTTGCATGTTTATTCAACAGTTACTCGATTAACTTCTTCAATGGTGGTAACGCCTGCTTTAATTTGCTCTAAGCCAGACTGATACATAGTTAGCATACCTTCTAGCTGTGCTTGCTTTAAAATTTCTAGCGAATTACCACCTGACATGATAATTTCACCTAATTTTTTTGACATATCCATAACTTCAAACAAGCCCTTGCGTCCTTTGTATCCTTGATTGTTACAAAGACTGCACCCCTGTGCTTTATATAAAGTTATTTTATTTGCTTCATCCTCAGTAAAGCCAAGCTCAATTAAACTTTTAGGCGTAATGTCATCACGCTTAACTTTACAAGAGTCGCATAATTTACGCACTAACCGTTGAGCAATCACAAGACTCACTGAGCTTGCAATATTAAAAGAGGGTACACCCATATTAAGCAAACGTGTAAGTGTTTCAGCCGCACTATTCGTATGTAAAGTTGATAACACTAAATGCCCCGTTTGTGCCGCTTTTATAGCAATTTCCGCCGTTTCCAGATCGCGAATCTCCCCAACCATGATGATATCTGGATCTTGACGTAAAAAAGAACGCAAGGCATGAGAGAAAGTAAGGCCGGCTTTAGTGTTAATATTGACCTGATTAATTCCTTGTATTTTAATTTCAACTGGGTCTTCAGCTGTGGAAATATTAAGTTCTTTCCTATTCAAAATATTTAAGGCGGTATAAAGTGACACAGTTTTACCACTACCAGTGGGACCTGTGACTAATATCATGCCTTGAGGTTTCTCAATAGCATGTAAAAAAAGTTTTTTCTGGTGAGAGCTAAAACCTAATGCTTCAATACCTAATTTAGTTGAGCCCGGGTCTAAAATACGCATCACAATTTTTTCACCACCAATTGTCGGACATGTGCTTACGCGAAAATCAATTGAAAGGGTGGAAGATAATTTCATCTTAAAACGACCATCTTGAGGAACCCGACGCTCGGAAATATCAAGATTAGACATAATTTTGATACGTGATGTAATACGACTGGCCAAATTAATAGGCGGTGATGCAATTTCTGTTAAGACACCATCTAAGCGGTATCTGATACGATAGGCACGCTCATAGGGC
>CETS01296105.1_pt1 | contig 11979 bp, 23 predicted proteins | sample 356391 | NCBI WGS metagenome assembly CETS01 (sample SAMEA2622673, study PRJEB7988) | marine metagenome | isolation source: saline water (ENVO:00002010), including
TCGATACGGCTAGCCTAATCAGAAAGATATTTCTGACCGCACCACATAGCGCCCCTGCTGTTTGCAATAGCTGACCGCAGGGGCTTTTATAGCCACGTAGATCAATTGGCAGATATGGCTGCTCATAACGGTTTGGTTGCAGGTTCGAGTCCTGCCGGGGCTACCAAAAATCACAGGAGAAATCATGAATTCATTCGCAGAAAATCAAGTCAACAATCAGCTTGAAAGCTTCATCGAGCGCATTGAGAAGCTTGAAGAAGAAAAACAAAACATCATGACCGACCAGAAGGAAGTTTTTGCAGAGGCGAAGGCCGTTGGTTTTGAGCCGAAGTATATGCGCCGTATCATCAAAGAACGAGCAATGGACCCCGACGATCTTGCACACGACCGCGCCATGATGGATGTGTATCGTGATCAGTGCCGGGTGCAAAAATGATTATCCGTTTACCTTGGCCCCCGAAAGAATTAAGCCCTAATGCCCGTGTGCATCATCATGCGCTGGCACGAGCAAAAAAGAAGTATGGTAATGAATGCGGTTGGGAGCTAAAGGCTCAAGGTCTGAAAAAGATTGAAGCGGATGAATTGCATTTGTCAATTGTGTTTTATCCGCCAGACAATATTCTCCGTGACCTTGACAACATGCTGGCATCTATCAAGGCAGGACTAGATGCAATTTCACAACAGATTTGTGTTGATGACAGCAAATGGTCGCTTTCCATCAAAAAATCAAAGCATCTTGGTGGATACGTTGAAATCGAAATTGGGAAAACAAATGAAAGCATAACAATACCTGTATGATAACTTTGGTGCTAAAGCTAAAGGGTTGTATGAAGATGACAAATGAAGGACGAATACTTGATGAGTTTCGGCAGAGACTTAACAAGACGATTGTGGAAACAAAAACCATTCCATACGAGTTCAATATTAGTTCAGAAGAACTTGCAGCATTGTGGAATGATGGATCAATAGATATTGTTTCGTTTGGATCATTGCCAGATGATCATCGTGATAGACAAGTGTTTTATTATCGAGGAATTTTGATCAATGTCAAATAGCACATTAGCCACCATCATGAAAATCGGCTTTGGTAATTTCTGCAAGAAAGCGGATCATGCAGAAGCGATTATTTCACATGAAACAGAACGCGGTTTTGCGCTCGTACAGGCCAACAAATGCCGTAAGAACCGTGATGATGCCGGATACGGTCAATGGCTCTCACAGGCACGAAAATACACCGCGTTATCGCTGAAAGAAACAGTTGCGTCTGGCATTGTTGCCGATGCGAGTTTAGCAAATGTCAAACATGGCAGTTTGTCTCTTATGGAGAGAATGAAATAATGTCAAAAAAGCTTGATCCATCGGATTTTAAAAAAATTACCACCGAAGCAGAACGTATTATCAATGCTGGAAAAATGTCATCGTCTGAAATGTACGTTCGATTATGCAAAAAGTACGATTACGGCGTAAAGCAGATCAGAAACATGATCTATCGTGCGGGCCTTTCAACAGGAAATATGCGATCTCCGGGAACGTGCAAAGACCTTAGCGTAAAGCAAATATCAAAACTCATTGATAGCTCAAAAGACCTGATGGAAAAGAATACTGATCCATCATTAGTAAAAGTCTTGCTTGCATCCAAGTTTGACATTCCAGAGCGCGAAGTTTCTATGCTTGTTATTAAAGCAGGCTATCATATTTCTGATGATGCTATTCGACGAAACAGCAAGAAAAAGACTACTAAAATGTCTATCCCAAAGACTGAATTTTTCAGAGTACAAAGGGGCGTTTACGCTGAGAAAGCACAAATCGTTCAATCTGATATTGACGAGCAAAACCATTTGTATAATCGGGCAGAACGCAAGCTGCAAGAACAAGGACGTAACGCTTATGTATTGCAGGGGCGATGTTTCCTTGACGGAGTTCCGACGCACTGGATGAAGTTCATTAAAGCGGCAAAAATGGAAAATCAATTACATAATTGAGGATTGAAATGAATAAAGTTGACCACCCAAGTCATTACAGCCGAAACGGAATTGAATGTATTGAATACACGGTTGATATGTCATTTACTCTTGGAAACGCACTGAAATATATTTGGCGTGCCGGATTAAAAGGAGATCGAAAAGAAGATTTGCTCAAGGCTTTAAAGTACCTTGAGTTTGACGAAAAAAAAGAGCGAAGTATTTCGATAATAAGCATGACCGAAATGAAGATAGAAAATTTAAAACTTGCATTTCAAGATGATAACAACATTCAGGCGGCTGCTTTTGCAATAGTTCATGCCGATTGCGATGTCCTAACGTCTGGCCGGTCCGGGTGGAGAGAAATGGCAAGAAACTACATCGAAAAAGAATTGACGAATATTGAGTGAATTGATATAAAACATATGGGCGACGTTCTCGGTCGAAAGACCGAAAGCGTTCTCTCACAATGCAATGTTCCGCTACTAAGGAGCGTCGCCCAAGCATTGTGAGGCCGGGGTGAGAGCCGGGTAAGTCAACATTGCAGTCATTTCCCACAAAATTTGGCTGTTTCATATAACGTGCAAATTGCGCGAATAGCGTAATTGTGTCCGTTTAAGGAGTTATGATGAATAAATTTGATGTATCTGAAATTTGCAGTCAGATTGTAAAACTGCCTTTATCGGAGCAAGTCGATGCAATAAACCAAATTCGTGAACAGCTTCACAAGATCAGCCCTTTTAAGACTGAACCGGTTGATTTTGTTCGTTGGGTTGTAAGCGAGGAAGTTCAAGCAAACGATTATAACCCTAATAGTGTTGCTCCACCAGAAATGGAGCTTCTACGCACATCTATTCGGGCCGATGGATACACACAGCCAATTGTCGGAAACAAGGAAGATGATAAGATTGTTGTTGTTGATGGTTTTCACCGCCACCGTGTCGGAAAAGAATGCTTAGACATTCAAAATCGTATTCATGGGTATTTGCCAGTTGTTCAAATCCGTGCCGAACAAGTTGGTAAGACTGAACGTATGGCCTCTACCGTTCGACATAACCGCGCAAGAGGTAAGCACAAGGTAGAAGCCATGTCAGACATGGTTATTGAGCTAAAGCGCCGTAATTGGTCAAACAAGAAGATTTGCAAAGAACTTGGTATGGATGAAGACGAAGTTTTGCGTTTGTGCCAGATTACCGGACTTTCAGACATCTTTGCAGATGGAGAGTTTTCAAAGGCATGGGAGCCGCAAGGCTTTATCACACCAGAAGATTTTGAAGATTTGTCAGGTGATGCAGATGATTACGAAAACGAGGAAGTAACAGTTAAGACTGCAAATACCGATGATGAAAACCGCATATTTCATACGTTTGATAAGTGGGAATGTGCAAAGGCTGGTTTTTATGAAACAAAACCACCTAAAGGAATGACAGCCGATAATTGTCGTGCTTATTACCGTGATTTGCTATCAGACACAGAAGAATTTGCGCGAGTGCTAGATCATGTAATAACTGAGTGGAAACATTCTTGTGAGCATTACCTAACGAATACTGCAATGAACCGCATTGCATGGCTTGGTCAGGCCGCGCTTTGCTATAAATACGGTATACCGTCTGAATTCCGTGGTGGCTATGGTTTGCTCACAGAAGAACAGCAAAAGGCCGCTGATGGTGTTGCATTACATGCATTGAATAAATGGCTTGAAGCGAACGGACTTGATCCTGTCCCGATGGAAGATGCAAGCCCTGATCGTCAGGCAGATATTTATTGAGGTGAGTTATGGGCGGTAAACGTTACCTAGAAACTGATGTTTTGAGAGAAGCACGTAAGCGCGTGTCGATGGCGTTTGATGCTACTGAGCGTCAATATGTGGCTTTTTCAGGCGGTAAAGATAGCAGTGTTTTGTTCCATCTTGTGATGGAGGAGGCTCAACGACGAGATGTTAAGGTCGGGATCATGTATATTGACCTTGAGGCGCAGTATATGGATACCATCAAACATGCGAAAGAAATGTTCGATCTATATAAGGCCAACATTGATCCGCATTGGATTTGCATACCTATGCGCCTTAGAAACGCTCTGACCAATTACGAACCGCAATGGATTGCATGGGACCCAAATAGAGAAAGCGACTGGATCAGGGAAAAGCCTCACGGAAGCAAAGGCGTAAAGGATTATCCATTCCTGCTTGATGATATGGATGATGGTATTGAGTTTGAGGAATTCATCACGGTATTTGGCTCATGGTATGGTGAGGGTAAAAAGACAGCCGGATTTATTGGAATTCGCGCACAAGAAAGCCTGCATCGTTACTGCGCTATCGCAACGTGGGAAAAGAAAGACTTAATGCTTAATGGATGGCGTTGGACTACAAAAGTAACTGGTCAAGTATATAACGTTTATCCTATTTACGATTGGAGAACGGAAGATATATGGAAATATCATTCTTGCTACCCTGAAAAGCCTCATAATCCTGTATACGACAAAATGCAGATGGCTGGCGTTCCTCTTTCTGATCAACGTCTATGCCAGCCTTTTGGAGATGACCAGCGCAAGGGTCTTTGGCTTTATCATATCCTAGAACCTGAAACATGGTTCAAGCTCGTGGCGCGTGTAAATGGAGCTAACAGCGGGTCTCTATACATTCAAGAAAAAGGAAACATTAACGGATATAACAAGGTTACTTTACCTGAAGGTCACACTTGGGAAAGTTTCACCAATATGTTGTTACGAACTTTGCCACCGAAAACGCGGGACCATTACGCGGATAGGTTCAAAAAGTTCATTGTTGGCTGGCATCGTCGCGGATACAAGGTTATCCCTGATGAAGCTCCTCCTCAGCTTGAAGCAAAGCAATGGGCACCATCATGGCGTCGCATGGCTAAATGTATTCTTCGTAATGATTATTGGTGCAAAGGTCTAGGTCAGACGCAACCAAAAAGCGCTGCATGGCAACGTTTCAAGCAATTGAAAGCCAAAAAGAAATCTGAAATTATGAAAGAACCAGAAATTGAAACAACTGATTTGTTTGGTGGTAATAGGTAATTATTGCCAAGTGATGATAAAATTGGTATAAAACATGTGGGCGGTGTTCCCCTTTGGAAGTCATGAGCCAAAGGATGACCGTCAAGTCGCGCAGTTTTCTGCACCGCCCATTTTCGCGACTTGACAATATTGGATTTGACGGGTCCAAAAAAGGAAAATTGCGCTAGCACCATCACAGTACATTTGTATCTGTTGCTTGCGCCAAATAAGGACGCGAGCATGATTAGCTTCGACAGTGAAAAGTCGTTGGAAGATTTCATCTTTTCATATCATCAGAAAACGGGCCTCTTTGTCTTCGACAAGGAGAAATACGATATTTGCCTCCGACAAGTAAACCTTGGGGGATATGGGATAGCTGATTTGGTTTTTGTTGATTTGGAATGGAGCAACGGACCAGATAGCCCTATCTTCCACTTTAATATTGTTGAATTAAAGAATGATAAAGCAAGATTAAAAGATTTTTCTCAAGTGTGCAGGTACAGAACAGGCATACAAAATATGATGTCAACATCATACGGTCCTATGGAGTTTTTTATCTATTCAACTTTATTGGTAAAGAAAGGATTAATTGAAGATGTAGATGCTTCATTTTTGAGCGCAAACATTGAAAACTTTTTTGCTTATGAATTTGATATTGACAACGAAAACTTGTCAGTTTCATTCAGTTTGTTTGACCATGTCAAATTGCGCAACTTCAAGCATTCTGAACATTTAAAAAAGCTGATGTCACCTATTTATGGTTTCATTGATGGGGCGTGAAGATGACTGATATTTCAGTTAAAAAAGGATTTAGCGTTCCGTTTTCGATGGTTCCCAATGCCACGGTCAATTCTAAGAAACTGACATTGGAAGAACTTGGACTTTTAACCTACCTGATATCGAAGCCTGACAACTGGATCATCCGACCTAAGGATATTCAGAACAATTTCGGCATTGGCAGGGACAAGGCATACAAGCTGATTAATTCTCTGATTGAAAAGAGATTTATCATTCGTGACGAAATTCGAGACGAAAACGGCAAGTTCAAATCTGTTCAATTTACGATCTATGATCAGCCGTTTCCTGAAAACCCGGATACGGCTAAGCCGGATACGGTAAATCAGGAACTTAATAAGAAAGAAGATATACAAAGAAAGAATACTAATACCCCCAAACCCCCAGAGGGGGGAGATTTGTTTTCAGAAGGTGAGGTTCGAGAAGCCAAGGAAACCAAAAAAGAACGAGACGAAAAAGAGTTTCAAGAGTTCTGGAAAGCATACGGCAAAGTTGGAAACACAGAACCAGCCAGAAAGAAATACCGGATAGTTAGGAGGGAGCTAAGCCAGAAAGACCTTTTGAATGCCGTTTCAAATTATCTTTCATCACTGCCTGACTGGCAAAACCCCAAACATGCATCAACGTTCTTAAACCAGAAGATTTGGAAAGATTATCTGGATGCCGAACCAGATCAGCCAGAAACACCCGGCGCCAAAGCACGGTCAGATTACGGTGAAGCTGTCATAAAATGGCAGAAATCAGGGAAAATTGGCCCGGCGCCAAAGATTGAAGATTACGAGGGCAAGCAGTGAACAACATTGATAACATTTTCAAGCCAATGTCAGAGGCCGAAAAGCCAAAGCATGAAATGCCTCAAGTTCTGGAGATCGAACAAGCATTGCTTGCCAGCCTTTTTGCGAACAATGACGGGGTTGATCAGGTTTCCGACGTTCTGGAACCGCACCACTTTTACAGCGAGTTGTACGGGGAAGTTTACGCAGAGATTTTGCGACTGACAGGACTTGGCAAGCAGGCTATCCCTCCAACTATGAAAGGGAAGTTTGAGGCGGATGATTTGGCAGAAATTGCCGGATCGCTTGTGCAAACACTGACAAACAAACATTACGCCAAACTGATCAAGACAGCATACGACCGCAGGCGGATTATCGAAATTGCGGACGAAATGCGCGAGGCGGCTTTAACTGATGTGGTTTCGGATGATGTTGATGATATTCGCGAACGTGCGGAAACGGAACTATTCGCGCTTGCCAGCACTGGCAACACGATCAAGCCGGTAACGGTAGGCGATGCGGCGGCGGAGACGTTAGACCAGATCAAGGAACGAATGGACGCGGTTGCGGATGGCCGTATTACTGGCGTTCCGTCTGGTATCATGGGAATTGACCAGCGACTAGGAGGCTTTCAACCTTCTGATTTGATCATCTTAGCGGGACGCCCGAGCATGGGAAAAACGGCTTTGATGTTGAGCATCGCAAGTAATGCGGCGGATGACACAACGTCCGGTGTCGATGATGTGGATGGAGCGATTGCGGTATTCAGTCTGGAAATGTCGAAGCACCAACTTTGTGAGCGTCTTTTTGCCAACAAAGCAGATATTTCATACACCGATATCGTGCAAGGTCGATTGGATCAGCAAACGTTTTACCGCCTGAATGAATTTGCCGATCAGATGAAATATTCCAAGATGGTGATTGATGACCGGCCCGGAGCGACAGTTGCGAGGGTGCGAAGCGAGGCGCGGCGCGTATCGCGTAAAGTCGGCTTGAAAATGATCGTCATTGATTATCTTGGGTTTATGCAAGGACCGCGAGAGTTGCAAGGCAACAAAAACCTTGAGATGGGATTTTTGACATCTGGCCTAAAGGCGCTGGCAAAAGAAATGAACGTGCCTGTATTGCTACTTTCTCAGCTTTCTAGGGGAGTTGAACAGCGAGAGGACAAGAGGCCGCAGTTATCTGATTTGCGTGATAGCGGATCAATCGAGCAAGACGCGGACGTTGTGATGTTCGTCTATCGCGATCAATATTACCTTGAACGATCAGAGCCGACGCAAAAGGCAGGTGAAACAACAGAAAAGTTCGGTGAACGTTATGCGCAATGGCAGGCAAGATTGGACGCAGCACATGGAACGGCAGAAATCATTATCGGTAAAGCAAGACGCGGACAAGTCGGAACGGTGCGATGCAGCTTTAACGGGGATCGACAGAGATTTGCGAACCTTTACGAATGATCTTGTTCATATTTCAGATATCGTAAGCTGTGTAATCAGCCAGATAAAAATAAACCGAGATGATACTTTTTTGCGTTGACGGTTACGAAAATTCATCATAAGGTTACATCAACGAAACGCTAATGCGGAGATAAATGATGGTTAAGGTTCAATACAATTACGACTTTACGCGCTACAGTATGGAATATGAAACTTTTGATATGCGTTATGTCGAAGGTGAAACACCTGATCAGACAAAGGATCGCGCCAAGAAAATTATGCTCCGCAAGTTTGGTAAAAGCGCACGTTTTCAGGGCTTCAACTACTAATCAAGGAATTGAAATGATGAAAGTCAAAACAAGCGAACTTACGGGCCGGGAGTATGTTGCGAAATGATCTGCACACTTTTAACCGTATCAATCATATCAACCAGCGCCGTATCTATTGGTGATGCGCTAGAAGCACGAGAGAGAGATTATTACCGTGCTGTGAGTGACGTTATCGCATCTGGTAGCGTGCAGGTAGGTGAGAACTACACGCAGACTGTGCGACTGATTGCGGATGATGGCGTAGTAGCCTTGATTGAACTTCCAGACGGAACGCGAATGTTTACGCGGGCGCAACATGATTTGGAGGATTGCCATGAACATGATTGAGAAGGTGGCGCGGGCGATTTGTGAGGCTCGGCAAGGAACGAAAATACCCGATGAACGGTGGGCGGTAATTGTCAAAAATTACCGCGATCTGGCAGAAAACTTTCCCGAATACGCTCGTGTTGGGGGAGACATGGCAGGTGACGCGTTTCGTGATGCCAGGGCGGCTTTGAAGGCCATGAAAGAGCCGACCACGGAAATGCGGCTGGCCGGTGCCGACGCCATGCGTGAGCACTGCGGTTTGAATGCTCCAGCATCTTCATTCCAATACACGCACGCAGCTATGATCACCGCAGCGCTGGAGGGGAAGTGATGAATTTTAAAGCTCTAACTGGTGTTGCTAGTGATGAGGCAGCTAAAAATTTATCAAAGGCATTTAGCCAAGGTATATCTTACCTATCCAGTGCATCTGTCCCGATCTTTCAGCCTGAAACACAGACAAAAAAGAAACATGTAAGTAACACTTACATATTCGAACGTGCCTTTCTGCCTCGCCTCATGAAAGAAGTTTCAGGATTGATGTTTAAGCTGGGTGACACCAAAGGCCACAAGATCGGAAAGCGGTTTCATGATGATGCTGAGGATTGGCTAAATCTGGCATACAACAAGACGCAATTCAGCGAAGTGAAGTTTGATGTTAACAACACCATGATGGGACTTTTCGACGCTGTTGCCGACAACAAGTCTGGTAGCATCCGAACAACAAAGATCGTGATGGTTGCGATTGGTTTGTGTCAGTTGGCCGATTATCATGATAAGATGCTTTTTACCGATCGCTTCAATGAGGCGTTCAACGATCTTCTTAAGCGCATTAACGCAGAAGCAAAGGAAGAAATGAACGCGGTAGAGAAATCAGCACAAAAGGCTCTAGGTCGTGCTTTAAAATATTTGCACAGCAAGTATAAATTCACATGGATGACGTTATGAATGAGATGACATTTTTCACATCCTGTCATTGTCGTATTTTGTCATTGGAGCAATCATCGGATTTTTGTTGGGGTATAACGTAAAGCGGTGAAAAACATCATTCTGGCGGCGATTGCATTTTTAAGCCTGTCTAGCTGCCTTGAAGTAGGAAGGTTCGACGCATACGGAAATCAGCTACCAGAAGAATGTTATGACATATCAGACGTACAGGACACCATTACTCAAGAAACTTCACAGGAATCCATGCGTAAGATGCGCGGCAAGATAACGTCGGATAATGAGACATTAACCGGGCTATGGGTGTTGTTTTCGGTAAAAGACGCCAACGGTAAAGAATACAAGTTCACAGCTATATTTGTGAACAAAGACATACCGGATTGGGACAAGAAAAACACTCTAGAGCATGAATACTGCCACGAAAAGATGTACCGCGTTTACGGATATTCACGGTTTCACGAATGAGAGGAAAAGAAATGACTGATAAATTCACAGAAAAAAAGATCAAAGCGCTACAGGATGCAATTCTTGAAGCCAACAGGTTTATTGACAAAGCTGAAAAGGCCATCGACAATTTTAAATGCAATGATATGCCCTGTATGATTTCCTCGAAGCACACAGCATCGGCAAAACGATCCAGCATGGATTTAACACGGGCATTGGTAGAGGTGCGGAAATGAGTGAAGATATTGTCAAAATATTGCGGTCAAATGAAGAATTGGGTGCGAAGTGTGCTGAATTGGAGCAAGAAAATAAGAGATTGAGAAATGCAAGAATTCGTCACATTCCGATACGGGGAAAAAATATTGCTGAAATTAGAGAAAACGCATATTGCTCAGAGCTTTACCATAACGGAGGTGACATGCGTCTGGTGTGGGTAAACGAGGGTGATTTGATCAACCACGATTTTGTTCATGATACGCTGAAAGGAGGTAAGTGATGGAAGATTTTGAAGCACATTGTTTACGTGATGATACTGACATTTTAAATATTGGTGCCTGCGATTTGGGTGTGGTGATAGATGTTTTGTCAGGAACATCAGGACTAGAGCATCATGAAAATTCCGAAAAATACCGTAATGATGTTATACTAAGAGATGAAGATGTGGTAAAATTGCGAGATTGGTTAAACGAATACCTGAATACATAAGGTGAATAATGAAGCAAAGCCACCGAGACAAAAACTATCCAAACGTTTCAGATCACGCGCTAGTACGGTATTTGCAGCGTGTCAAGGGAATGAACATAGACGCTATCAGGGCGGAGATTTTAAACCCTGAGCGCTACAGGATGGTTGAGAATGGATGCACAAAGATCATGTGCGATGGCGTGTGCTTTATCGTCAAGAACAAGACAGTTGTAACGACGGTGGATTGAGGTAATTACGATGATGCAAAATGTATTGATTGGAACTCAAAACAAGGAGACTAAGGCTCGAAAATCGCATCAAATCCAAGCGGAGGTATTAGAGGTTCTTGTAGATGGAGAGCGCCACAAGGTTATGTTGCATGTTCCTTTTAGTCCAGAGCATGTTTTTTCAGATTGGGTTTTGTCAGACTATCGCACGGGTTGGTGCATTCAGCCGACAAAAGCATACGAAGACATGCTTATTGAGTCGGGAAATGTAACCTACAGCAAACTGGAACTAGCTCAATTTATCGTTGATAAGATCATTGGTCGCATTGGTGCTGAGAAGTTTAAAAAAGTTATTTCTGAGCAACCAACGATTAATGATTAAAAAGAAGGATGCGCTCCGATGAGTGAAGAACGCCAGCCGCCGCAAGAAGCGCTAGAGCTTGCCAAGACTTTTGAAGCCAGCCAGAAATCAGTAATTGACACACTTACCATGTTGCAGAGCAAACCGGGCTTTGACCATGACCGCATCGAAAAGGCCAAGGAGCATTTCAAGAGCGGCTTTGATTGCATCAACAGCGCGTTGTTAGGGTGAATGATATGTGCAAATGCAAAGAGCTTGAAGCTCGCATTAACGAACGCGAAGAACTGCTACAGGAGATTTATCAAATGTGGCGGCCTTTGTGGGAGAAGGCAGGGTTAGACGAAGATCACCCTCTATTTCAGGCCGTAATGGACCGCATTCAGGAAATACCGAACGATCATGATGGGAAAATGCTTCAAGAGGTATTGCAGATTAAAAACATCCAATACAACACTAATAGCGTTATTGAGGATTATCAATTGATGCAGCGCGATAAATACGGAGATTGAATAGATGGCGGCTCCGGTCGGAAACAAGTTTTGGATGGCTAGAACAAAGCATGGGCGTGACAAAATATTCGCGTCATCAGATGCTTTGTGGGAAGCTTGCTGTGAGTATTTCGAGTGGGTAGAAGAAAACCCGTTATATGAAGCAAAAGCGTTCTCTTATCAAGGTGAGACGACTATTTCGGAATTGC
>CETS01161283.1_pt1 | contig 11917 bp, 8 predicted proteins | sample 356391 | NCBI WGS metagenome assembly CETS01 (sample SAMEA2622673, study PRJEB7988) | marine metagenome | isolation source: saline water (ENVO:00002010), including
TCACGCAATTTGGAGTGATCGCAACGGAATTCGTCCCGACGATGCAAAGTGCCGGCGTTGCTGATTTCTTGGACGAAAGCGTGACTAGCGACGAAAGCACTGGTGCCGAAGGACACGCCCACGACGAGTTGGCCTGGCGGCTTCGCCACGTTCGTCGCAGCGTGCTCAAGTAGATTCTCGAAATCGATCAACAGACCAGGCAGGAATCTGAACTGAGGGCGGCACCATTTTTTTGAGCGATTGTGAATTCAATTTATTGAAAAACCAGTACGGTTAATTGGATGCTCGGCCAATTTTTTGAAGATCTTTCCAGAATCATAGTGGATATCGGGCGAGCGAGTTGGATGACTGATGATGATGTCTAGTAAAACGACGATTAGTTTTGGATGGGCGACAACGATTCCGCTGCCGGACGGTGCCATCGTTCTTAAACTGGCGCCGGTTCAGTGATATGCGAACGGCGTTGAAGCACGGCGCGACCGCTCGGTCCCGGCATGGTTCGCGGGGACAAGGCATGCTCGCCGTGTCGGTCGTCGTTGCACTTCTCGGCCTAGCCGTTGCGAACATTGCGGTTCGCTCGAGTTGGAGCGAGGTTGAAGACGGTGTGTTGTGGGTGTCACGGCCGGAAGGGGTCGTCGCGGCCCAGGTAAGCGGACGATCGGCCGCCGCCGATGCTGGCATTCACTTAGGTGACGTGCTCATAGCGGTCGATGGAGAATCGGTCGAGTCGCCTGACGCCCTAATCACCAAGTTCCACGATGCTGTCATCGGGGATCGTCTTGAATATGTCGTGGCGCGTCTCGGGTCGGAAGAACTGCTCGAAGTAACGCTACGGCCGATTCCCGCTGGGAACCGCACTCTGTATTTTGTACTGGCTGCGATCGGCATCTTCACGCTGCTCGTGGGGGTGTCGGTGCGACTGCGCCGGCCGACGGCGCAGGCCACGCTGCATTTCTTTTGGTTGACGGTTGCCTTCTTTGGTGTCCTAACGTTTTCCTTCAGTGGTCGGCTTGACCGTCTGGATTGGGTTTTCTACTGGGCCGATGTGTTTGCGACACTCATGCTGCCGCCGCTGTTTATGCACTTCGCGCTGGTTTTTCCAGGGCGAGTGCTGGACGGGATGCAGAAACAGTTACGGACGTTCCTGTTCACCGCGATTTATCTACCAGCGTTCCTATTTGGTGGCGTGCGCGCGGTTGCCATAACAGGCTCTGGAACCGAAGGTGCTCAGGTCGTTGCCACGGTTCAAGCCGTGGAGCGTTTCGAACTGGGCTACCTCGCGATCTGCATGGTCGGCGGCGCGGCAGTTATGTTCTGGGCGTTACATCGAGCCGGGTCAGTGACAGGACGTCGACAGCTCCGCTGGATTCTCTGGGGAACGATTTTGGGCGGCTTGCCGTTCCTGGTCGGTTACCTCGTGCCGTTTGCACTTGGCTTCAACCCGTCGCCGCAGATGGAACTAACCACAATTCCGCTTGGTCTCATCCCCTTGGCGTTTGCGTCAGCGGTAATCCGTTACCGTCTGATGGACGTTGAGGTGATCATCAGGCGGGCGGTGGTCTACACCACGGCGGTTCTAGCAATGGTGGTGATATACGCCGTGCTGCTTCGGATCGCAAGCGAGGTTCTGCTCGGTGGATCCGAGCAGCACAATTCGATCATCGCGATGCTCGCGACCTTAGTCGTTGTCTTACTGGCGAGTCCGGTCAAAGACGCGATTCAGTCAGCCCTTGACCGAGCCTACTACCGCGATCGCTACGACTATCGGCAGGCTCTAGTCGGGTTTGCGCGCGACCTCAGCCGCGATCTAGATCTCGCTCGTTTGAGTGAACGGCTTGTCACGAGAGTGATGGATACGTTCGTTGTTGATCGGATGGCACTCATGCTCGCACCCCCGGATGGTGACCCAGATGCTGACCTTCGGGCGATTCATGCGGTCGGTCTAGACAACGAAGTGCCGACGCTCTCGCGTCACTCGTCGCTCGGCGAGTGGCTCTGGGCGTCGCGTACGGTTGTCCTGGACGACGCAGCGCAGCGCTTGAGCGACGATGACATCGACGCCTGGCGAGGGATCGGGATCCATTATCTGGTGCCGAGTGTTTCAAAGGACGGGACGACGGCCGTGCTGGCGATTGGGCGCACGGATAACGGCGAACCGCTCAGCAGTGAGGATCTTGCATTACTCGCTGCGGTCGCTGCACAGGTGGCGACGGCGCTCGAGAACGGTCGTCTCTACGGACAGCTGCGCACGAAAGCGGCTGAGCTCGATCGGCTGCGCGAATTCAGCGAGAACGTCATTGAATCGCTCAACGACGGTCTGGCCGTCGTGGGATTTGATGATCGCGTCGTACGGTGGAACCGCGGCTTAGAGCAGCTCTACGGTATAGGTCGCGACGAGGCACTGGGCGAAAAGCTTAATTCGCTGTTCGAGCCGGGATTTATCCAAATGCTTCACGACGCTCGTGACAAGGAGCCCGCGGGCGCCGTGCGGTATCGAGTGCCCATCCAGTCTCGACACCCCGACGGCCCACGTCGGTTACTCCTCAATGCGGCGATTGCGCCACTGCGGACGCCCCAGGGCGAGGGCGCCGGCACCATCGTGATTTTGGAGAACATCACTGAGCGTGTTCAGCTCGAAGAGCAGTTGCAGATTTCTGAAAAGATGGCGTCAATTGGGCTGCTGGCGGCCGGTGTGGCCCACGAGGTTAACACGCCGCTGACCGGTATTTCGAGCTTCACGCAGATGTTATTGGAGGGTGCGGAGTCCGACGATCCGAAAACGCGGTTGCTTAAGAAGATCGAGCGACAAACGTTTCGGGCGGCGAAGATCGTGAACGGTCTACTTAATCTAGCGCGCCCAGCACGTGCGGAAACGGGTCCTGTCGACGTCAATGCGGTTATCAATGACGTCCTATCGTTACTGGAACATCAGTTGAAGGCGTCACATATCAGCGTCCGTAAGGAGCTGGCCACATCTAAGCCGATAGCGCTAGGGCTTGACTATAAACTTCAGCAAGTGTTTCTGAATTTATTTTTGAATGCCCACGATGCTATGCCCAAGGGCGGATGGCTGAGGATCACGACACGGCGGGACGATAACCGCACCGTGATCGAGATCGCCGACACGGGTTCGGGTATTTCCGGGGAGAATCTCTCACGCATTTACGATCCGTTCTTCACGACTAAATCGCTGAGGCGGGGCTCGGGATTGGGCCTATCGATTACCTACGGTATCGTTCAGGAGCACGGTGGTTCGATCGAGTGTGACAGTGTTGAAGGACAGGGTACCAGGTTCACGGTTGAACTGCCGCTTGCGAACGCGGTCCTGACGCGCTCGAGAGAAGCGGCCCAGTGAGTAGCAGGACATCTACGTGACTGATAAACGCACGATTCTTGTTGTTGACGACGAAGAGGTGATGCGCGAGGTCCTTACCACGCTTCTCGCCCAGTCGGGCTACTTGGTTCAGACGGCCTCGACCGGGGAGGAAGGCGTGGAGATCGCACGCGTGGAGTCGCTGGACGCCGCCATCTTGGACGTGATGATGCCAGGCCAGGGCGGCATGGCGACGCTCGACGATCTACAAAAGCTCGACAGCGAGCTTCCGGTCATCATGCTCACTGCCCACGGATCGGTCGAGAGCGCGAAAAAGGCGATCAAGGCAGGCGCGTTCGACTACATCACCAAACCGTTTAAGCACGACGAAGTGTTGATGGTATTGCGGAACGCCGTCGAGCGCCGACGTCTGTCGCTGGAGAACCGGGCGCTGCGCCAGAACCTGCAGGCGCGTAGTCACAATTTCAGTGACATCATCGGCCGCAGTCCGCGCCTGCGCCAGATGTTCGATCTAATCATGCAGGCGGCGCCCAGCCGCTCGACGATTCTCATCCAAGGGGAGAGCGGCACGGGTAAGGAGTTGGTGGCGCGAGCGATCCACATGCATTCGACCAGAACGGAGTTTCCGTTTATCACCGTCAATGCGGGCAATTTGCCACACGACCTGCTTGAGTCGAATCTCTTCGGGCACGTCAAGGGCGCGTTCACTGGGGCGCAGTCGACGAAGAAAGGGCTCTTCGAGCTAGCCGACACCGGCAGCATCTTCTTCGATGAGATCGGCAATTTGCCCTTCGAAACCCAGGCCAAGTTGCTCGGCGTGATGCAGGAGCGCCAGTTCATGCGCTTAGGTGGTGTCGAAACCATCAAAGTCGATGTGCGCATCATCGCCGCGACGAACGTCGATCTGAAGCGGATGGTCGACGAGGGACGATTCCGGGAGGATCTGTACTATCGTCTGCACGTCATTACCGTAGATTTGCCACCGCTGCGCGAACGCAAGGAGGACATCCCATTACTTGTGCAGCATTTTCTCAACAAATACGGTGGCGAGAACGAACGGTCGGGTCTCGAGATCACGCCAGAAGCCCTAGATCTCCTAGTGGAGTACGACTGGCCAGGAAACGTCCGAGAACTTGAGAATGTGATCGAACGAGCGGTCGTATTATCCTCAGAACCGCGCATCGGCCTGGAACTTATCCCTGATCACGTGCGTACCTCGGGGCCCTTCCAAGTGCCGAAAATCGTTGTTCCGCCTGCCGGTATTTCATTTAGAGAAGTAATTGCGAACTCGGAACGGCAACTAATTGAATCGGCGCTGCATGAAGCGGGTGGTGTGCAGAAACGGGCTGCCGAACTGCTGCGGATCAAGCCAACGACGCTGAACGAAATGATCAAGCGATACGCGATCCAATCGCATCGCCGGCGGGGCGGCAACGGGCGGAAGCGGCAATCGGAACCGCCGGTCAAGTCCGCCACTGGGTCCCGGAAGGTCGTTCCCCCGCCCTTTGTGCCAGGTACCAGCCGGGACAACTGAACCAGAATGTCTTGTCCGTCTAACGCCCTAGTTCAGAGACTAGAGACCCCAGGGCTGTCCCGTCCAACGTCTAACGGTGTCCCCGACGGTTGCCGTCGCTCCCGGCCGGTCCGCGGATCGTTGACATCAACTGCTCGTACTTGGCGAGAATAATTTCCCAGCGATAGTGGTGGTTGACGTAGCTCTGTCCGTTGCGGCCCATGGCCGCACGCAGCTTTGTATCGGCCAGTAGGAGTTTGAGGCATTCGACAAATTCGTCTTGGTTGCCATAGTAAAGGCCGGCGTTGCTAATTCGGCAGTGATCCGCCACAACCTCGCTCCGACCGTTCGCCAGAATCGGGGTGCCAACGGCGAAGGCTTCCAAAGCTAGCAGTGACAGGCTCTCAAATGGCGACGGTACGACCACGACCGTAGCGGCCTCGAGTGCGTCAAGCCGCTCCTGCTCCGAGAGCCTACCGGCGAAGTGGATGAACGACTCTTCGGGCAATGGCATGAGTTTTACACCCATAAGGGTCAACATCGCGTCGCCGCCGCCGCTCGCGTAGGCGCTGAAGCACTCGATCAACTCCTCGCAGCCTTTACCCGGCTCGATCCTGCCACCGTAGAGTACGACTGGACCATGGAGGCGATGGCGCCGACGAAATACCGCTCCCCGCTTGTGAAGGGGGCTGTCATACTCACTGCCGTTGGTCGATTTTTGACTCGGGTTCGCCGCCCGTCGGCGGTTACCGCCGCGGGGAAGGGACCGTCCGATGCGTTTGGGCGGATCATCCATTGGTGGTGGCAGAAGGTCTACGCCGCAGCCGATGGTGTCTTCCGCCACGGTTCGAATGTCGAACGTTGACCTCAGAAACGCGCGCTCGGCAGCCGTGTTGTAGGCTAGGCCAGCCGGCAGGCTGAACACATCCCGGTAGAGACCGAGGTGGATCGCCGGCTCGTCATGGGCGGTCGGTACGAGGATGCTGCGACCCGGCGCGACGGCGATGCCGAGGACGGTCGGAGCGTAGAGATATGTGAAGAAGATTAGGATGTCGTAACTTGATGCATGCCGTTCGAGGTGCTCGAGTAGCGCTGGGCACCAGGGCCCCTGGCGTCGCAGCCACTCCATCTCGTCATCCCGCGTGTGGGGGTTATTGAAGATCCAGTCGGAATACCGATTGAATGATTCGATGTCCCGCGTCTGCGCGTTGGCGAATCGTTGAACCGTTACCCCGCGGACACGGTCGGTGCCCTCTGGATACGCATTTTTCCACGTGACGTAATCCTGCGCGCATGTGGTGAGAACGTTGACATCGTGTTGCGCCGCCAACTGCTCGGCGATGAGCCGGCAATGATATTCGGAGCCTCCGAGGATTTCGGTGCCGTAACGCTGAACGACGAAGGCAATTTTCACGATAGCATGCGTCCTGACGGTCGTCCGCCTACCTTGCACCGCGAGGTCCCGGACCAGGCAGGACCTCGCTGGATGATCATATCCAGCGAATGGGATAACGACGTTCTCACGAAAAACGCGCAACGAGTTGCGCCAGTCGCTCACGCATCGCTGCATCGCTGAAGTTCATTAAGCGAGCGCGCTGACCTTCTAGCACTGCAGCTCGTAGAGCCTCATCGTACACTAGGAGGCCGAGAAGCTCGGCCGCATATTCGAAATTCTTTGGCGCGAACTGCACACCGGCATCCCCCATCGTCTCCGGCACGGCCGCGGCCGAATAGGCCAGCACGGGCACGTCAGCGGCCATGGCTTCAAGAAGGGGCACGCAGAAGCCCTCGTGCTCGCTGAGCGAAACGTATGCGCTGGCAGTGCGATAGAAGGTCGCCAGGTCTTCGTCCGGCACACTCCCGGTGAACCAGAACCTCGCTACTTCACCAGGGCTTGAGTTGAACTCGGACACGAGCGAACGAATCATTGTGAAGTAGCGCGGCACGGCATCGTGCCGACCGACAAAGATGAATCGGCAATTGGCGTCGACGTACCGTCTATAGTGCTCGGCAAGAAGGATGTGATCCTCGATTTTCTTGTTAGGTGCCAGCCGGCCGACGAAAAGGATGTTCGTGAGACCGTCGTCGAGCACCCGCTCCAGCGCCGGCCGCCGTGCCAACTGGTTCAGGCGCTTCGTGTCAACCGCAATTGGCAGCACACCGGTGTTGCCGAATCCGACCTTTTCTAGCTCGCGACGGTTGTATTCGGAATCGCCCAGCGCGAGGTCCACGCGGCCGGCGAGCGTCGCCAGTTCGCGTCGGCCCAGCACGGCCAGCCGGAACAGCGCCGGCTCATAAGGCGTAAAAAAATGAGCCGGCGTGATGTTGTGGTATTGCAGCACACGGCCGCCCGAAAGCGACACGAACGCTTCCGTCATCGGTGACGGCAGTGCGTAGTGGAAAATCGTGAGGTCCCCCCGCGTCGCACCGTCGGCATCGAACGGTCGGATATCATTTCGCAGCGAGTCGTCGATCGTGATGGCGAAAACGTCCGCGGTATGCCCGAGTGCGCGCAGCATGTCGCGGGTCCGCCGCGCGCTGTCACCAACCGCGTCGCCCCGGTGTGCAGCTGGGACCCACTGATTGACGATCATGCTTCACTGCACCCGTTCACGATGTCGAGTTAAGGCGCCACGGACGGGGCATTCTGGAGCGCTTGATAGATCGAGAGCTGGTCAATCCTGAGCATCTCGCGTCGAATTGTTGCCAGAAATCTGGGCTGACATCCCACGGCGGTCTGTGTGGCCTCCGGCGAATCTCATCTACGAAGCCAAGCAGTGTTGCCGCGAAATCTCGGTCCAGGAATCGGTTCAGTGCAGCGTCCTGCGCATCGAGAATCGTCTCGCACAGCGCCTGGTTTGACACGATCGCGTCGATGAGAGCGGCGATGAAGGACGGATCCTTGTCGTTGTAGAGTACGCCGCCGCCATCCATGGTGTCTGGCACTGCAGTGGCGGCATGAGCGATCACCGGCAAGCGCTCGTGGAACGCCTCAAGCAGCGGGACACAGAACCCTTCGTGCTCGCTGGCGCAGAGAAAAACGTCGGCGACGTTGTAGAAGGCAACCAGCTCGGCATCTGTGACTTGACCAACGAAATAGACATCGGGTGTGCGCAGTCTCGCGGTGAGGTCGTCGAGCATTGTCAGGTAATCTTCGAATCCTGCGTAAGAGCCGACGATGAGTAGCCGTGAACGAGGATTATGCGCCACACGATACGCGTGAAAGAAACGGATCAAATCTTCGATCCGCTTGTGGGGAATGACCCGGCCGACAAAAAGGATATTGGTCCACCCGTCGTTAAGCTGCGACGCCAGATTCCAGTCTGGCTCGAGGTCGAGATGAGCGAAGTTCGGCACCACAGGTAGGACAGCGGTCTGCGAAAAGCCGAAGGTCTCGAGTTCCTGACGATTAAACTCGGAGTCGCCAAGCGCTAGGTCGCACCTCGGTACGAAGGCGCCCAGTTCGCGCCGGCCTTCCCAGCACCGTAGCGCCAGGGATGGATGCACGTCGATGAGATATTCTGGTGGCGTAATGTTGTGGTAGATGAGTGCCATCCGGCTCGGCAGTGCATAGGCGGTGCGAGAGGCCCTCGATGCCAGCGAGAAGTGATGAATGAGCAGGTCATTTGCCGTTGCTTCGTCGGGTAGCTCCCAAAACTCTCGGGTTAGACACTCCAGACTCGGGTCGGCCGTCTCGACAAAAATCTCGGAGGAATAGCCTGCATCACGCAAAACCTGCTGAATGCCAAGCACCTCGTGTCCGATAGCATCGCCGTAGCTAAGAGTCGCGAGCACCTGATGGGCCACGGGCCGATCGGCGCGCGGTTTAATCGTTGGGGTCACAAGTTACCTCCGCCGCACAGTTCGCTGGCCGCGGACGGATTTTAGCGCTGGCCCGGTCGGTAGTGCATCAACGATCTCTCGCGTCGGCGCCACGTTTCTACGCTGTCGGCCAAACCAGCCTGGCAGTGGTTCCATTGGCTTCGGCGCTTCGTGCTTTAAGTGCTCGAGCACTTCGAGGTATTTTCGTTCGATGACCGGCCAGGCGTAATGTCGTCGAAAGTACTGTGATCCGTTTCGGCTCAGCGCGGCGTGCAGCGGACGATTTGTCTCGAGTGCATGTAGCGTTTCCGCGAACTCTTCGTAGTTCTTGTAGTAAAGCCCAGCGTTGCTCCTGATGCATTGTCCCTGAAGGACATCGCAGCAGCCGTTGGCCAGCACCGGTCGGCTCATCGCCCATGCTTCAAGCGTAACCATTGAAAGACTTTCGAATTGCGATGGCATCACGAGCGCGTGCGCAGCTGCTAGGGCATCAAACTTATCCTGATCTGATACGAATCCCAGATGACGGATCCGTGAGTGCGAGGGAACCTTAAGAATCGATCGTCCTATCAGAACCAGCTGAAGTGACTTTGAGACCCGTGCCGCATAATTCTTGAAAAAATCGAAGAGTTCTAGACAGCCCTTATTTTCGTCGATGCGGCCGACATAAACGATGAAGGGCTGTTGGATTTCGAATTTCTGTCGGAACCGATTGGGATCACTGTCAGTTGGAATCTCTGAGCCGACTCCGACCACGGCATGCCGGACGCTGGCGTTTCCGGTAATCGCCTGGATCATCGCACGTTCTTCGAACGAGTTGTACATGATGCCGCGGACGCCCCGAAAAATCGGCCCGAAGATTGACAGGCCAATTGCGGGATCACGCTCGGCTGTTGGTACAAGAACCGCGTGAGGAGCGACCGCGCGACATCCATGGTAGGCGTGGTAGTAGCGGTAGCTGAAGAACAGGCAGAAATCGTAGCTACTACCGTGTCGCCGCAGGTAACGGATTAGTTTGGGACTGGTCGGGCCTTCGCTGTCGAGCCACGCGAGTTCGTGGGCAACCGAATGCCGATGCTCAAACACACGAGTTGACCACTGGTCGAAGTTCTCCAGGTCTCTCGGTCGCTTGACGGGAAATCGGCGGACTAAGAGATTACCCACACGGCTTTCGCCGGGATCGAATTCGTTGCTCCAGAAAATATAGTCCTTGGCGCACGTGGTCAGCACCTCGACCTCAGCGTGTTTGGCGAGATGCTCGGCTACATACCGGGCGTGGAGCTCGGCACCGCCATTCACGTCGGCGCCATACCGCTGAACGACGACGGCCAGCTTCACGATTCAGGCGTGTCGGCAGCCCCGTCGTCAGGTGCGCGTGGGGTGGCCGCCTCGGGACGTGTCGCCTCTTCAGTTGACGACTCGGTGCCTTGAGTGGGCGCTGGGCTAGCCGCGACCTCAGCGTCCGGTGAGGGGGCTTGGCCTTGGGGTTCCGCGGTCGTCGTCTCGGCTTCGACGGCCTGATTCGCCTTGCCACTTTGAGTGGTTCGGCGCCGACCGCCACGCCGTCGCCGTCGCCGGCGCGGGCTCGACGAACCGTCGCCAGGTTCTTCCACATCGGATTGGGTCTTGCGTTTCGTGGGCGCGCCGGCGACCGGTGGGTTGACTAAACCTTCGAGAGCACGGGCACGGCGCTCATCGAAGTCGAGACGGCTGTTCACCGACTGCACCTGCATCTTTAGGCTCTTGACCTCGATGCCCAGGCGCGTGATTTCGACGACGAGATTATTGAGGATCTCGTAGTGCAGCGTGTCGAACTCATCTTTTGCAGCAAATCTCGTCTCAATGTGAGAGTTAATGGCGTTCTGATGGTAGAACAGGAGCCTCAGAAACGGTCGAAGCAAGCGCCGAATAAATATGAGCAGCCGCCGCTTCGCGCTGCCAGCGATCGGGTAGTTCTCCTCGGGCCACTTCGTCTTGGGCCGCTCGCGGAAATGCTTCAGCAAATCCGAGCGCACGCCGGTGGGATCGAGAATCCGCTCCAGCTTAACGTTGGCGAGTTCTCGGATCTCCTGTTCGGTGTAGTCGACACCGCGCTTGTCCCGGATCCGCGTCCGGATGTGCCGCATGATCTCTTCAACGTTGATGGAACCTGCTCGAATCGCAAAGTCAGCCATGAGCTCTCGATTTCTGGCCTGACGGCGCTGAGCCGCCGGCGGAAAACGTCACCAGGGTCGATACACGATGAGGACTACCGCCACGGCCCACAGTGCGACGCAGCCCAGCAAGGGCCGGTCTGCCAAGAGTAACTCGGCGGGATCGCCCCCGCTCGCCTTTTGGTGCACGAGATACAAATACCGAAAAATACCGTACAACGGCAACGGAATCGTCAGACCAAGCCAAGCCGTGCCGAGGCGTGTCTCAACTTCCGGGCTGATGGTGTAGAAACTGTATGCGATTAGCGTGGCTGCCGTTACCACGCCAATCATCTGATCCAGAAGATACGGGCTGTATTCATCTAGACTCGGCCGATGCTCGGTGGCGTGCTCGGCGAGCACCAGGATTTCGTGCCGACGTTTACTAAGCGCTAAAAACAAGGCCAGCAAGCTCGTGCAGATCAGTAGCCAGGCGCTGATTGGAACCCCGATGACTACGCCGCCCGCTACCACCCGCAAGATGAAACCGACTGCGACCGTCATCACGTCCACGATGACCACGTGCTTCAGCACCGCCGTGTAGAGCAAGAACGTCGCGACGTAGGCGGTTGAGACGGCAGCGAAGGACGGTGACAATACCGCAGCTGCAAGCAGTGCGCCGGCGCCTAACGCCCCGGCAGTGACTAGGGCTGCCCTGACCGAGACAGTGCCCGCCGCGATAGGGCGCCTGGCCTTGTGGATATGTTGGCGGTCCGCTTCGCGGTCGGCTACATCGTTGACGAGATAGACGGCAGCTGACAGCCCGCAAAACACCAAGAAGGCAGCCGCAACGCGTATGCCAGACTCGGGTTCTGTGAGCCGTTGCCCGAACACGAGCGCTGCGAACACGAATAAATTCTTGGTCCACTGATACGGTCGGAGCGACCAGAACAGGTCGACCGGGCGGTTCCCAGGCACGAGAATCGAACCACCAGGTGCGCGATCCATGCGTCCATCCTGCGCTTGTGTCAGTCGAACTCGCGACGCTGCTTCTTCCTGGCGCGCTTGCGAGCGAGCGCCTGCTTTGCACGGCGCTTGTCGCCCGGCTTTAGATAG
>CETS01112280.1_pt1 | contig 11802 bp, 12 predicted proteins | sample 356391 | NCBI WGS metagenome assembly CETS01 (sample SAMEA2622673, study PRJEB7988) | marine metagenome | isolation source: saline water (ENVO:00002010), including
GTGGAGGTATGACCTGGGGCGCTATGGTTATTCGTTACTAATTACAACTATCAACTAAAGAGATTATCAACTATGTCACACTGGGCAGTTGTTTTTCCAGGTCAGGGTTCACAACAAATAGGCATGTTACAAGAACTCGCGCATACCCATCCTTTGATTTTGGAAACTTTTGCACAAGCTTCGGACTATGCGCAGCAGGATTTATGGCAATTAACGCAATCAGGTCCTGAAGACAAGCTCAATTTAACGCAAAATACGCAATTAGTGATGTTGATAGCGGATGTGGCGTTGTTTCGTGTGTTAACCTCTCAGGTATCACTGCCTATTGCATGTATGGCCGGTCACAGTTTAGGCGAGTATGCCGCATTAGTTTGCGCCAATGCGCTTTCGCTAAAAGAAGCTGTGACACTCGTTGGGCATCGTGCTCGTATTATGCAAGCGCATGTGCCTGAAGGGCAGGGTGCAATGGCGGCCATTGTTGGGCTTAGTGATGATGCGGTGCGTAGCATCTGTCTTGAAGTTTCAAGCATAGAACATAAAGTCACGCCTGCTAATTTTAATGCCATAGGTCAAGTTGTGATTGCCGGACACACACTTGCTGTAGAGCGCGCTTTAATTCATGCCGAGGCGCAGGGTGCTAAATTAGCTAAACGTATACCCGTGAGTGTGCCTTGTCACTGTCCACTTCTTGAAAACGCTGCCCAAGATTTTAAAGCCTACCTAGATAAAACTTCATTTAAATCACCAGAATTAACGGTGTTAAGTAATGTTGATGTAAGTGCCTATCAGTCGGACACACATATAAAAACGCTTTTAGCCGAGCAATTGTATCAACCAGTACGCTGGGTCGAAACGGTGTTACATTTCAAGCAACTTAATATAACCCATGTGATAGAGTGTGGTCCTGGTGCGGTACTAAGTGGTTTAATTAAACGCATTGATAAAACGCTTAAAACATTTGCGCTTAGCAAAATAGATACGCTAGAACATCTAGCGCAGCATTTTAATTAAGGAAGTTACTCTATGACTACATCGCCTAACAAAGTCGCACTTGTTACGGGTGCAAGCCGTGGTATTGGTCGTGCTATTGCATTAGCGCTCGCGGCAAATGATATTTATGTGATTGGTACAGCAACTACACAATCTGGTGCTGATGCGATTACCGCTTATTTAAAAGACCATCAAGTGTTGGGTGAAGGTCAGCTACTTGATGTAACTTCTCAAGAAAATGTCGATGCTTTAATGGCTTCACTCGCGCAAAAAACACGAATGCCGGCTATTTTAGTGAATAACGCAGGTGTCACTTGTGATAATTTATTGCTACGCATGGAAGATGATGAATGGTATCGGGTATTGGAAACTAATTTGCATGCGGTATTTCGTTTAACCAAAGCATGTCTTAAATCGATGTTTAGAGCAAGATGGGGGCGAATAATTACCATAGGTTCAGTGGTAGGGGCAAGTGGTAATGCAGGGCAGGCGAATTACACAGCAGCGAAAGCGGGTTTAATTGGGTTTTCAAAATCTCTTGCCCAAGAGATGGCAAGTCGAGGAATAACTTCTAATGTGGTAGCGCCAGGCTTTATTGCAACGGATATGACCGATTCACTACCTGATATGGTAAGGCAGGAAACTTTAAAACGTATTCCTATGCGCCGTTTAGGCAAACCTGAAGATATCGCTGAGATGGTTAACTTTCTAGCTTCAGATAAAGCAGGCTATATTACAGGCGAAACCATTCATATTAATGGTGGCATGTACATGAATTAAAGAGGCTTGCGTTATTTATATAATGAACTAAACTACCCCATAATTTTTTAAATATTTACATAAAGAGGAAACACACGTTATGAACACTGTTGAAGAAAGAGTCCGTAAAATTGTGGCAGAGCAATTAGGAGTTAAAGAGGAAGAATTATCCAACAGCGCCTCTTTTGTCGATGATTTAGGTGCAGATTCACTTGATACAGTTGAATTAGTCATGGCTTTAGAAGAAGAATTTGAAACAGAAATTCCTGATGAAAAAGCTGAAAAAATTACGACCATTCAAGAAGCAATCGATCACATCGAAGACAACATTACAAAAGAAGATTAAGTGGTTTAGGAGTCATCATTGAGTAAACGACGTGTAGTTGTGACTGGTATGGGCATGGTAAGCCCATTGGGTCTTAACAAAGAAGAAACCTGGCAAAATATCCTAAAAGGTCAAAGTGGTGTCGAACGAATAGAAGATTTTGATACCAGTGATTTTTCTACCAAGATTTGGGCTAAAGTGAAAGGGTTTAATATTGAAAAGATTGTACCGTTCAAAGATGCTAAAAAAATGGATATGTTTACTCAATATGGCATAATGGCAGCGCATGAAGCCATGATTCACTCGGGCCTAGAGGTAACTGATACACTTGCCCCAAGAATTGGGGTGGCAGTGGGTGCTGGTATTGGTGGCATTGAAACCATTACTCAAAATCAAATGAGACTTGTTGAAGGCGGGCCGCGCAAGGTTTCCCCTTTTTTTATTCCAGCAGGCATCATTAACATGGTAGCAGGACAAATTTCAATCAAATATGGTCTGAAAGGTCCTAACATTTCAGTGGTTACTGCTTGTACAACAGGAACGCATAATATTGGGCTGGCAGGGCGTATGATTGCTTATGGTGATGCCGATGTTATGGTTTGTGGTGGTGCTGAGATGACTACCACACCCCTTTGCTTGGCAGGATTTTCAGCCGTTCGCTCACTCTCAAAACGCAATGAAGAACCTGAAAAAGCTTCTAGGCCCTGGGATAAAGACCGTGATGGTTTTGTCATGGGCGAAGGTGCTGGTGTGCTTATTTTAGAAGAGTATGAGCATGCTAAAAAACGCAATGCCACTATTTATGCTGAGCTTGCAGGGTTTGGTATGTCAAGTGATGCTTATCATATCACAGCGCCTGATGAACAGGCACAAGGTGCCGCTTTTGCAATGCAAAATGCTTTAAATGACGCACATATTCATGCTGAAATGGTCAATTATATTAATGCCCACGGCACATCAACTTATCTAAACGATATCAGTGAAACCAAAGCTGTGAAACAGGTATTTAAAGACCATGCTTATCGATTATTAATGAGTTCAACCAAATCCATGACTGGCCATTTATTAGGAGCTGCAGGTGCTGTTGAGGCAATTTTTAGTGTTTTAAGCATCCAATCACAAATTGCGCCCCCTACCATTAATCTTGATACACCTGATGAAGGATGTGATCTCAATTATGTACCCCATACAGCGCAAGAATGTAATATCACCTATGCATTAAGTAACTCATTTGGTTTTGGTGGCACCAATGCTAGCCTATTATTTAGGCGTATCTAAATGCGTTTTAAATTTATATTTGGTTTTTTTTTGTTCTAAGCGTGGCTGCTTTAACAAGTGGTTTGACCATTTATTACGCTTTAAATCGACCAATGGTAGTTACACAAAAAGCGCCGGTCATTACGCTTAAACCACGCGCAACGGCGTATGATTTAATTCAAATACTGCATCAAAAAAAACTAATTGCCTCACCTTGGCTTGTGCGAATTTATTTAAAGCTCACGCATTTAGCAGAATCATTGAAAACTGGGGTTTATCAGGTATTACCTAATGAATCAATCAGGCATTTTATCCAACGGGTGGTTCAAGGCGATGTGATAACATGTACCATAAGTTTTATTGAAGGTTCGACCGTTGCTCAACTTTCACAAAAGTTAGCAACTGCGCCTTATTTAAATTATCAAGCGAGTGATTGGCAGGCTATTTGGCAACATTATACCAACTGTGAGGGCCTGATACTGGCGAACAGTTATCAATATGAAGCAAACACCTCAGCGCAGCCAATTTTAAAACGCGCTCATCAAGATTTAATAAATTATCTAAATCATGCCTGGCAAACAAGGTTTGCCAATCTTCCTTATAAATCACCTTATGAATTATTAATAGCGGCTTCCATCATTGAAAAAGAAACGAGCATCTTAACCGAGAAAAGGTTAATTTCAGGCGTAATTGTCAATCGCTTGCGTAAAAAAATGCCCTTACAAATGGATCCAACGGTTATCTATGGTTTGGGCTTAGCGTTTACCGGAAAATTAACGCATCAAAATATGGTATCCAACTCACCTTATAATACCTACATACATCGAGGCTTGCCGCCAACGCCTATTGCCATAGTTGGTAAACAAGCCATTGATGCAGCAGCTCAGCCCCTTATGACTTCTTATCTTTATTTTGTGGCAAAGGGTGATAAAACGCATATCTTTTCTAAAACATATGAGCAGCAAAAAAAAGCCATTCAACGGTATATATTGACCAAGCCTAAGGGTATTTATCATGCACAATAAGGGACGTTTAATTGTGGTCGAGGGCTTAGAAGGCGCTGGAAAGACGACAGCGATGAGTTATATCAAGCACTTTTTAAGTACTTCTATATCAAACTTAGTTGTGACCCGTGAACCAGGCGGTACTTTTTTGGGTGAGCATTTGCGTGAATTAGTCAAAAAAACGACCTCAGAGCCTGTACATGCTCGCTCAGAATTACTGATGATGTATGCTTCGCGCGTTCAATTGATTGAAAATTTAATTAAGCCTGCGCTAAAACGTGGTGATTGGGTATTGTGCGATAGATTTGAGGCGTCAAGTTATGCTTACCAAGGCGGTGGACGTGGTATTTCAATACACGAATTAGATGATCTATCTGCTTTTTCTTTACAAGGTTTTGAGCCTGATTTAACTTTTTTTTTAAATATTACAGCTGAGAAAGGCTTAAAACGCATACAAGCACGAAAAACAACCGATAGAATTGAACAGGAATCGCTTGATTTTTTTAAGCGCACGGCCAAAGCTTATGCTGATTATTTTAGAGAAAAACAGAATATTCAAATAATTGATGCCAATCAACCTTTACCACAAGTAAAAAAAACCATTTTAAGTTACTTAACCTATTTTATGAAGCAACATAATGCTTGCACCTGATCTAGCTAAAAATCATGTTGACTTGTGGTTTATGTTCAAAGGTGCTTTAAAACAACATCGTATACCCCAAGCCTTACTATTGCTAGGCGAAAAGCATAATTGTCCGTATGCTTTAGCATACTGCATGACTCAAGCCATTTTATGTCATGACTTTGATAATTGTAAAAATAACTGTCAGTCTTGTTATTTGATGCAAATAAATGAACATCCCGATTACTTTGTAATTGAGCCCGAAAAATCAAATGCTGCAATAAAAATTGAAAAAATTAGAACCTTGCAAACCAATGCGTTTACAACACCTGTAATAGGTCAAAAAAAGCTAATTCTTATTAAGCATGCGCATAAATTAAATAAAGCAGCTAGTAATGCCTTGTTAAAATTACTCGAAGAGCCGCCTGCTCATCTTTATTTTCTATTGGTAGCTGAGAATAAAACTTGGTTACCTCAAACCATACTAAGTCGGTGTCAGCTTTGGCAAATTCATGCGCAGAAAGTTAATAATAATGCGCAAGTAATTACCGAAGAATTGACGCCCTTAACCCTTGTTGAGGCGTTAGAAGCGTTACAAGCGCAAAAAATTACACAACAAGATTTGGTGGTGCGCTTAAAAAAAATAGAGCTTGCTGAATTATTATCCTTATTTTATCGCGCAACCGCGGCTATGATAAAATTCCATTTTGCTTACCATACTAGTCATCAAAATGGGTTACCGGTAATCGCTAATCGGTATGATCCAGAATTTCTATTTACTCAAATGGATAAAATAAATGCCATAATAATTTATATAAAACAATCAATCGTGCTAAACCAAACGCTTGTTTTAGAGGAAGTTTTATTTGATTACTTAAAAGGAGGATAAAGATGTCTGCTGAATATCAAAAAATTCAATATCATTTTGCCTCAGAAAATGCCCTTTATATGAGTTATATGCCTTTTATCAAGCAAGGGGGGTTATTTATACGTACAAAGCTTATGCTACCCTTAAATACGATGGTGATATTATCCATTAGTTTGTTAGATAACGTGGAAATTTATGAATTAGAAGCTAAAGTGGTTTGGATAACGCCTCGTGGCGCTCAAGGTAATAAACCAGCAGGCTTAGGCCTGCAATTTTTAGGCGATACAGCAAAGCCTTTAACTTCTAAAATTGAAACTCATCTTGCGGGGCTACTTAAATCATTGCAATTAACCGATACTATGTAGAGTTAAAATATTATGTTGATAGATTCTCATTGCCATTTACATCTTTTAAAATTAGACGAATTCAATAATGATTTGAATAAAGTATTAGAGCAAGCGCGCCTTAACCAAGTTTCTTCCTTATTAAGTGTAAGTGTTGATTTAACTGATTATCCGCTTTTAATTGAAATCGCCAAACAACATGCTGTCGTTAAAATTTCTGTAGGATTACATCCAACAAGTTATATAGAAAGTGAGCCAGATTGCGCCAAATTAGTTGAGCTTGCCGGGCAGCATGAGTCATGCATTGCTATTGGTGAAACAGGGTTAGATTATTATCATATCAAAACGCCTGAGGCCCAAAAACAACAGCAAATGCGTTTCCGTCAACATATAAGGGCTGCTATTAAAACTCAAAAACCGTTAATTATCCATACGAGAAATGCGGCCCACGATACGCTTGCTATCTTAAAAGAAGAAAAAGCTGAAGAAATTGGGGGAGTGATTCATTGTTTTACTGAAGATTTAACGTTTGCAAAAAAAGCCATAGACTATAATTTTTACATTTCATTTTCAGGCATTATAACTTTTAAGAATGCGGATAATCTGCGAGAAGTGATAAAAAATATACCTTTGAATCGGATTTTAATCGAAACAGATGCTCCATTCTTGGCGCCAGTACCTTATCGAGGTAAACAAAACCAACCTGCATATGTTAAATATGTTGCAGAAGCAGTCGCCAAACTTTGCAATGTAAGTTTTGAAGAAGTCTGTCAACGTACTGCAGAAAATTTTAGACGTTGTTTTAATTTAAAGCTAAATTAGTTGGGTGGGCGAAATGGGTAAAGTCATTGTATGGTTTCGACAAGATTTAAGGATAAAAGAAAACCCAGCTCTTTTAGCTGCCTGTAAAAAATTCACACATGTACTGCCACTCTATATTTATGGAAAAAATACGTCATTAATAGGTGATGCACAAACATGGTGGTTACACCATAGCCTTCAAGCATTAAAAAAATCACTTTTAGATGAATTAAATTTAGAGCTTATTTTAAGGCAAGGCAAACCTCTGCATATTTTAACGGAACTTTTAGTAAAACATTCTATTGAGGCTGTTTATTGGAATCGTTGCTACGAACCCCAACGTATTGAACGCGATAAAAATATTAAAAAAATATTAAGTAGCCAGCAATACCAAGTTCAAAGCTTTAACGCAAGTTTACTTCATGAGCCATGGACTATTTATAATCAACAAGGTGAGTTTTATAAAGTATTTACCCCTTATTGGAAGAAGTGCCAAGAGAATTTAAACCCACCAAAGGTAGAAGTGATTGAAACGAGGCCTAAAAATATTCAAGCGTACACTGATGCCATTGAAGACTGGGAACTTTTACCTAAGCTTAATTGGGCAGACATGTTCGCCACTTATTGGGTGCCTGGAGAAGAGGGGGCATTAAAAAATCTGAAAGACTTTATCAATCAAAAATTAGACCATTACCAAAAATGGCATAATTTCATGATTAAAGACAATACTTCTAAACTATCACCCCATCTTCATTTTGGTGAAATTAGTCCTTGGACAATTGTTAGAGAGATAATTACCCAGCCCAATCGATTAATAAACAATGGTAATCGATTTTTATTTGAACTAGGTTGGCGTGATTTTTCTTATTATTTGTTATATCACTTACCTAATATTACTCAAAAAAACATTCAAGATAGATTTGATAATTTTCCATGGCAATCAAATAAAACTCATCTCAAAGCATGGCAAGCTGGACAAACTGGTTTTCCAATCATAGATGCTGGCATGAGACAGTTATGGAAAACAGGGTATATGCATAATCGAGTAAGATTATTAACCGCCTCATTTCTAGTAAAAGATTTACTCATTGATTGGCGAAAGGGCGCTCAATGGTTTGCTGACACATTATTAGATGCTGATTTGGCCAATAATTTTGTAAGCTGGCAATGGGTTGCTGGATGCGGTGTTGATCCTGCGCCTTACTTTCGAATTTTTAATCCTATTTTGCAAAGTAAAAAATTTGATCCAAATGGTGACTATATTCGTCAATGGGTCCCTGAATTAGATCAATTGGATAAAAAAGTAATTCATGCGCCATGGGAGTATTCAGCAGCAAATTTTTTATATGAGCAAAAAAAATATCCTAAACCCATTGTTCATCATCCAACACAACGCAAAATTGCACTTGAATGCTATCAAACAATAAATAAATAGACCATAAACTATTTTATTAAATAAATATAAAAATTATTAATATAATGAACAAAACAATCTGTTACGAATATAATGATTTTCTCAATATTAAAAAAATTTTTTTACATCAACTACATAACTTTGAGCAAGTTGATAAAGAAGCTGCTCAATGTTCTTTATCCTTTATAGCTTATTATGAAAAATTAATTATTCAGGAGATAGCTGATTTATCAATTGTATTAGAAAGAATTTATTGGACAGAAGAGCATGCTTTATTTTGTTATTTTTGTTGTGCCATGTTAGAAAATTTTTATAAATCTTATGATAAACCTGATAAAGTTATCAATTATGCTTTATTAAAAAATAAGATACGATTTAACAAAATATCTTTGCCGTTTAATAATTCTAAATTTATAGAAAAACTTCGTCATGATATAAATAGTAAAGTTATTAACTTTATAAATACGCCTAGACATACCAGTGACATTAAAAAGAAAATTAGTTTATTAAATCTTTGTCGTATGTATTGGGTATTCGATAAATTAGCTGTTACAACTGCCTTTACATTAATTAACCATTACAATGTATGGCGTGTTTTACCTTACTATTTATATAAACCTTTGCAAATAAACCACATAATAAATAATTTAGAATTATTTACGCCATATTTAAAAATACTAGGCATAAGTTTTTTTGCAATTCGTTTGGCTATAAATTTGGGATTAATTGCTAAACATACATTTAGCTCAAACAAAAAGGGTTTGCCGATATCTGGACGTTTTTTTTATGAGTTAGAAAAGCGTTTTCCTGAGATTGCCAGTGATGCTGTTTGGGGAAGTGTTATGTTTTGTAGTAATTATATACTTCCTCTTTCTTTAGGAGTTGCATTAACAGCAGCTTTTCTTTTGTTTGATATAATGCTTCTCATGTGGCAAAAGGAAATGGCACGTAAAAATTATGAGATTAAAAAGTCACAATACTATCAAGAAATACGCGATTTAGATAAAAAAATTATGCTTAATTGCGCTAATTTTTTAAAATATCAACAACAATGTTTATTAGTAAGAGAACAGTTAAATGAGCTAGAAATTTCCTGGCAAACTACCCAAGCTACGTTTAATTTTAATATTATGGCAGCTATATTCGTTGCGCTAGGTTTTTTTGTGTCGTTAATCGCTCCTGGTGTGGGTGTGTTCTTAGGTTATAGCATGTGCGTCATAGGTGCTGCGATGTATATGTCATTTGAAAGCTATGGAGTATACAAAAACAACCAATTACATCTAACCCAAGCAACACTAAGGCAGAAAAATCAAAATTATTACGCCTCATTATTCAAACAAACAAAAGGTAATTTTTATGTAACACTGGGAAAGAATTTAATTTTACCTTCTATTTTTTTAGCAACCTTTATAATGTCTTGGCAAGTAGGTCTTGTACTTTGTTCAGCTTATCTTACCTTGATTCTATGTCAAAAATGTTTAGCCTATCGTTCTAAAACGATACCAATTATTAAAAATGATGTGGAAATTTTGCCAACACAATTAACCGTTGGCTAAAATTTTTACTTGACTAGAAGTATCATTGAAAGGTTGTGTACGATAAATCGCTACACGTTTATTCATAACAGCTCGCCATAAAGGTGGACATAAGGCAAGCATTATCATAGCCAAGTATCCCGACGGTAATTGAGGGCTTTGCTCCATATGTCTTAGTATTTGATAATGTCTACCACCATTTGCATGGTGGTCAGAATGCCGCTGCAAATGCAATAAAATAGCATTACTTGCCCAATGGTTTGCATTCCAAGAATGTGCAGGGGTAACACGCTCATAATAACCATTAGCAAGTTTTTTGCGTTCTAAACCATAGTGCTCAACGTAATTGACTAACTCAAGAATTATAATGGCCGTAATTGCTTGAATTACAAAAAAGAGAGCCGCAGAAAAACCACCTAATAAAAAACAAGAAGCTAATAAAAATACAGGCACAGTTACTATCCACCAAAACTGATTTTGATAACTATAGAAATTAATATTTTGGCGTTTTAAACGATTTCTTTCAATTTTCCAGGCCGACAGAAATGAACCTTTAATGCAGCGAGGTAAAAATTGATAAAAACTTTCATTAAGGCGTGCGGAAGCAGGATCACTAGGTGTTGCAACATTTAAATGATGACCTCGAACGTGTTCAATAAAAAAATGACCATAACAAACTAATGATAATAAAATTTTGCTTAAGAGTTGCTCTGATTTAGAACGCCTATGCATAAGCTCATGGGCAAGATTAATACCTAAACCACCGGTCACAAGTCCCATAGAGAGGGCAAAACCAAACCACGCATACCATGTGAGTGACACATAAGTTACCAAATATAAAGCACTAATAAGCGCAAGTATTTGTAAAGGCACATAGGCGACTATAATTGCTTTAAAATAAAATGCTTCAAGTAGAATATTTTCTTCCTCGGTTGAAGGATTATGGGTATCTTGTAACCAGAAGTCCATTAAAGGAATCACCGAAAAAAGAATTAAAAATGAGATATAGTTATACCAACCACCCAGCCAAAATCCTACAAAAGGTAGCGCTAAAACAGTATAAATAAGTAAAAAACTTATTTTTTTTATAAAAGACATGATTAATTTACCTCTATGATTAGCATCATTGAATCAACTTTAAACAATTATAGAAAGGTATGCTTGGTTTAGTCGGACATTTAATGGTGTTTAAAGGTCAATTATTAGAGCTAATTTAAAGCGTAATAACCTAAAATATATATGTTCTAACATATAATTAATAATATTAATGAATGAATTAAGGATAATTTGTGGAAAAAAATAAAAATCAGCCATTTGCTATCGTTGTGAATAAGCAGGCTAAAAATGCAAAGAATATTGATCAATTCACTCCAATATTTAACGAAAACCAGCTTCAATACGATTTATACGAAGTTGACCCAGCCAAACTTGAACAAACGCTTCACCAGATTCTTAATCATTACAGTTTGGTATTGGTCGGTGGGGGAGATGGAACCATACGTACAGCAGCGCAAATTTATCACAACCAACCAATTATATTGGGAATTTTACCACTTGGAACGATGAATCATTTTGCCAAAGAAGCTGAGTTACCCTTAACAGCTGAAAATTTAGTTAAAGCCATTCAATCTCCCCAAACAATACAAATCGATTTAGCAAAAGTTAACCAACAAATTTTTATCAACAATTCAGCCATTGGTTTTTATCCAAGTTTTGCTAAAAAAAGAGATTATTATCATCGTTTTTATAATAAATGGTTCAGCTATGTTTTAAGTTTTTTTAGTATGTTAAGTTATGTAAAACGTTTCAGTATCCATGTCTTTAACGAAGACATAGAATTTTCTCTTAATACCTCCTTTCTTATGATAAGTAATAACTTATAT
>CETS01071222.1_pt1 | contig 11790 bp, 9 predicted proteins | sample 356391 | NCBI WGS metagenome assembly CETS01 (sample SAMEA2622673, study PRJEB7988) | marine metagenome | isolation source: saline water (ENVO:00002010), including
GCTCAGGGCACCTCGCCGCAACTCGAGCGCCGTACCGTCGACTTCAATCTGGGCACTTTCGTCCGATCCATTCAGCGTGATCGAGAGGGGCAGTCTCAGCGGAGGAGCTCCCTCGACCAGCTCGTTGTTGGGACCCTCGAGCTCGGCTTCCAACCGATCCCCTACCCGCTTCAAGCGCACACGTCGCCCTCCCTCCTTGAAGCCTGCCTCCAACTTCCGGGTCGTGAGAAGCGTGAACGTACCCTGCGTCCCGAGAAGATCCGGGACGCACATTGCGCTCAACTGCGCCCCGTAGAAGCGATCCGGTGGGAAGGTGATCGGCACCCGCAGCACCGTGCTCCAGATCTGATGGTCACCCAGGATCGACCAGAACGGCCTCGACCTCCTCAGGAGGCGCAGGTCCGGCTTCCCGATGGGAATACGGTAACGACCGAGCTTGAGAATTCGGTCGGGAGGTCCGATCCGGGTCGACGAGAGCAGGGGCAGGTAAGTGCGCCGGTCCCGGTCGAGGAAGTCGTAGATGTTGTGCTTCGCGGGATGTGTGCCGGTGCTGAAGGAGGACCACGCCACCGGAGAGACCGAGGGAAAAGTAGACTGCAGCGGGTGGTAGCACCCTTCCGCGGCCAGGCTTTGGAAGTTGGGGAGCTTCCCCTCCGCCATGAAACGATCCGTGAGCTTGGGGTCCTGGCCGTCGAAGCCGACGATGATCAGCCGTCGGACCTTCGGTTTCGGTAGGTGGGCATACCGAATAAACCGCAACGCGGCCCTGAACGGCCACAACAGGGCTGAGAAGACCGCGATCAGCAGAGAGACGGCGAAGACCAAGAAGGACGTGACGAAGACGAACCCGGCGCCCGGTCCGACGTACGCCGCGACCGGCTCAGGCGTGGCCGCGAAGACCAGAAGTCCGAGCACTCCAGCAACAACCCAACGTCCGCGCCCTCTGAGGAGGGCGCGTGATGCGGAAAAGCGCCCCTCGATGCTATTATGCCGCCCATGACGCCGATTGCCGCCGCACGACGCGCCCTGCGCCGCGCTCGATACGGAGCCCCCATCGTGGTGGTCTCCGGACTCCCCAGGTCGGGTACGTCGATGATGATGCAGATGCTGGAGGCGGGAGGCGTGGAGCCAATGACCGACGGCGTCCGCACCGCTGATGAGAGCAACCCGAAAGGCTACTACGAGCTTGAAATGATCAAGGACCTGGAGGATGGTGTCGATGAGGTTTGGCTGCGGGAGGCACGCGGTCGGGCGGTCAAGATCATCGCCTTCCTCATGCGACACCTTCCGGAGACCTTCAACTACAAAGTAATCTTGATGGATCGCCGGCTGGACGAGGTTCTGTCTTCCCAAACCAAGATGCTTACGACCTTGGGTGAGACGACTGAAACCGACGACTGGCGCATGAGGAAGCTCCTTGCAGATCACCTCGCTCACACGAAGAGCCTGCTTACGTACCGACCTTGCTTCGAGGTGCTTCATGTGAAATACCACGCCGTCATCGAAGACGGACGGAAGCACGCCGACGAGCTAAATCGGTTCCTCGGGGGACAGCTGGACACCGAGGCCATGGCCGCCGTCGTGAATCCGGAGCTGTATCGAAACCGCGGCCCCTAGTTGATATAGCCGAGGCTCCGAAGCCGCGCGATTTCCTCGTTGCTCAGGCTTTCGATCGCCTCAGTATCGGGCGGTGGGCGCAGCGACACGGCCCACTCCCGGAACGTCTGCAGCTCGGCGGACAGATTCGCCACGATGTCCGGATGATCCTCGGCCACGTCGTTCAGATTGATTGGATCCTTTTCGTGATCGTACAACTCGAATTCGGGCCAATCCTCGGCCTGATTCTCGTTCTGGATAAGCTTCCACCCGTCCAGGACGATGGAATACGAATCGTGCGGCAGTCCCATGAACGAGATGGCCGGAGCCACGACTCGCTCGCTAAATGCTGCCCGTCGGATGGCGCCAAAGTCGGACACGCCATCCGGGTCGACGATCAACGGCAGCAGGCTCTGACCCTGCGCCGCTTCGGGAGACGTGATCCCCGCCAACTCGAGCACCGTCGGCATCATGTCCACGGATTCCGTCGTCTGTTCGACGACGGTTCCGGCGGGTAGCACACCGGGCCAGTGCATGATCAGCGGCACGTTCATCATCTCGCCGTACGCGTTATTGCCGTGAAAGTGATGACCGTGCTCCAGGAACTCCTCACCGTGGTCGGAAATCAAGACGAAAAGCGTCTCATCTGCGATTCCGAGTTGCTCGAACCCCTCCAACAGCCTGGCGACCTCGACGTCCGCGGCGCGGATGGATCCATCGTACCAATCTCTCTCGTGCTGGACGAACAACTCCTGATCTACATCCGTGGAGTCCATCTGGGCTTGGGTGGGAAGATCGTCGATTCGACCTCGCCAGAGCTCATTGGCCCGCTCGAATTCAGCGACCCCTTCGGGCGTGCCCCACAGGGCGTCGTACGGTGCGTAAGGCTCGAACGGACTGTGAGGATCGAACGCGTGGATGAACGCGAAGAAGGGAACGTCGTTGTGGTCTCCTGCCCATTCGAGGAGCCGGTCGACATACGTGCGGGAAGTCTTGGATGCGCTGTGATCCAGCTCCCCGATGGAAGTGCGCTCGTGCAACACGTCCACTCCTTGATGCAGATTGCTCAGCCTCCCAGAAAAAGGGACGGAGGAGGTCTGCCAGGTGGCATAGCCGGCGTCCCGGAGCACCTCCGAAATGGTCGTCACCGAAGCCGGTAGGCGGTCGGGCATGTCTATGATTCCGTGCGTGCTCGGATAGAGTGACGTCAGGAACGATGGTACCGATACCTTCGTCCACGAAGCTTGCGCGATGTTGTCGGCGAAGCGGACACCCTCGTTCGCCAGCTTCGTAAGCATGGGAGCCGTGTCTCGCTCGTAGCCCCACGCCTTCAGGTGATCGCGACGCATCGTATCGATCAACAAGAGGATGATGGCTCGTGGACGCTTGCTCCCACCGTCCTCCAGAGCGGCTCTGTCCTCCGTCACATCATTATTATCCGGCATTGCACCGCTGTTGCGCACTGCCGGCGATCCCCAATACCCGAGCATCCCAGGGTCGTCGGCGTCCAGCCCGAGTGAGAGCGTCACACTCTGGCCCGCGTATTCGGACAATTCCAAACGGGCCGTAGACCAACGGTCCGGAGTTGTCACCGTCCTCTTCAAGATGGACGTCTCCGTCCCAGCCGCCGTCACGGTCACTGTAAAGGTGACTGCTCCGTCCTCGATCGTCCCATACGCCAGGTCGAGCCACGGCCGCGCCGGAAGGTCCAGGTCGATTACGATGCGTTCCGGCGTCCGACTGACGATCGTCTCCCGGTAGATCTCGCCGAGCCCATGCCAGCCGGGGGCGGAGGGGGCCGTCGGGAGATGCTCCTTGAGCGGAATGACGCGCACCGACTCGATCTCGAACTCGGCGCCTTCCACGTCACTCGGAGCGAGCAGAATGTTCCTTACCGAGCCCATCCTGATCGTGGCACCGGCCTCACGAAGGGTGTATGTGACAAAGTCGTCTCCAGGAGTGAGCTCGGCCCTGAGTTGACGGCGCGGCTGATCGGCAAGCTGCTCGATCCTGGCCTCCACCCAGTCGTCGTCCCGATTCTGCGATCCATTGAGCTGGATTCCGATCTCCTCTCCACTCGACACGCGCATTCGGACCTCGATGGCGTGCAGCTGATCGGTTTGGTCCACCCCGTCGGGACGCACGCCGAGCAGGATGGGAAGGGCGCCGCCGGTCTTGCCTACGAGCATCCCGTCACGAACCTCCAACCCCTCGATGTCGTTGAGCGCAACCCATCCGAACGTGTCTTCCCCCGCGTCTGCCGCATCACTCCCTTCTCCGTCTTCTTCTCCCTCGTCTCCCTCATCTTCCTCTTCGGAAGCGGGGAGTGTCCCCTCCCCGTCAAAGCGCCACTCGGTGCGCTCGATTTCGACAGCCGGAGGACTGCCTTGGACCATCGCGCGCTCGAAGTTGTCGATGAGCCGGATCGCGACGGTCTCGGGTTCACCGGCACAGGCGACGACGAACGCCGAGAGAGCCAGGAGGGGCAGCAGGACTTTGCGCATGGAGATCTCCAGAGTGCGGCACTTTCGGGAAGGATCTGCTTTCCAATCTTGTCGGTTGACCAAAGTAGACGGTCGGCACTCGGGACGCGACTACGCTCGGAAGCGGTTCAGTTCTTGCACTACTTGATAGACGCTGGTTGAGAAGATTCGACTCTTCGAATCTGAGTAGTTGAAATCACCAACGAGACGGGCCAATGACTGAACTGACCGAGTTTCTCTTTCCGGCTCCGGCCCGGCGTTCATTCGGAAGCATCGTCCGTTGGTGGGAGTCCCGGCGTCTCGCCTTCAACGTGTTTGTGGGTGGGGCAGGGCTCGTTTCTCTCTCCGCCCTGGGGCTCACTGCGCTTCTGCCAGGGGACCTGCCAGTTCCTTCCGATTGGCCGTCTATTGTTCTCGCGTTCGGTGTGATGGCGAACGTCTGCTACGTAATGGGGCCCACGGTGGAAATCGCTCTGCAGAAGCTCTGGGGCGACAAGGTCTTACCTGTAGGGCCAACCCTCTTCCGGATGGGGCTGACGTTTTCGGTGGGTCTCGCTCTGTTCCCGGCCCTGTTGATCTCGATGTTCTGGGTCGCGCGGATCGTATTCAGTCTGTTCTAGAGCGCCGCGGGACTTGCCCCCCCTATCAGTCTCGGGCACGTTACGGCCCACTCATCTCGCTGGGTGAGAGTGTGAAATAGATCCGCCAGCGGCCGGCGATGGTCGCGAACTGCCATATATGTCCGAGCGCACCATAGAGGGTCTCCGGATCCACATCGACCGAGACCTGTGTGTCAGCTTCGGGGACTGTATCGAAGCAGCACCAGGAGTGTTCGAGTTCGACGGGGAGGAGATAGCGGTTTTCGTGAGTGAGCCTGGCACCATCACTCGGGAAGAATTGATCGCCGCCTGCGAATCTTGCCCCGTGGACGCTTTGACAGCATTCGACGAAAAGGGGGAGCAACTCGCTCCGTAAATCACCACGAGTCCGATGCGAAAAATCAGAACCTACCAGGACGTCACCCACGACACCGGCTCGGGGTTGCTCGAGCAGGTTGTGGATCAGCAACAACGCCTCGCCAACCGCCTCGCACAGGTACGGTCCGTAGTGGCGATCGCCAGCGGCAAGGGCGGTGTCGGCAAGAGCGCGATCACGGCCAACCTGGCGGCCGCGCTCGCAGGGAGAGGACTCACCGTCGGAGCCGCCGACGCGGACCTCAATGGACCGTCACTAGGCCGCATGTTGGGCGTATCCGGGGCCCGGCTGGGGGATCTGCCCAGCGGAGTAGCGCCGGCCCAGAGCCCGTCAGGAGTACGGGTGATATCCATGGAGTTGCTCCAGAACGAAGAGGACGCTCCCCTTCGCTGGCGAGAGCCCGGAATGGGAGGGTTCATTTGGCAAAGCACGCTCGAAACGGGCGTCCTACGGGAGTTCCTGGGGGATGTAGAGTGGGGAGAACTGGACGTACTCCTGGTCGACGTACCCCCGGGGACGGACAAGATCGGACGGCTCTTGGAGCTTGTCCCTGAGGTCGATCAGATGCTCCTGGTCACGACCCCCTCCGAGACCGCTCGGTTCGTGGTGTCCAAGTCCGTTCGTATGGCTCGTGGGGCTGCCGTGGGTACCGTCGCGCTGGTCGCGAACATGGTCGGCCATACGTGTCCGGAGTGCGGCCATGTGTCCGAGCTCTTCTCGGGGGACGGCAGCAAGCGCCTCGAAGAGGAATCCGGCATACCCGTCTGGGCCGAGATCCCTTTCGATCCACGGCTGGGCGCCGCCACCGACTCGGGCACGCCGCTCGTGACCACGGACCCTGATGCCCACTCGAGCCAAGCGATTTTCACATTGGCCGACCGGGTCGAAGAGCATGTCGGGATCCGAGGCGACGACACGATCGGTGGCACGGTCAAAGAGGCCGACTCATGAAGTTCCTCTGCCTGGACTGTGACGACGTCATGGCATTCGCCGAGCGCCAGATTCCCGGCGACGGAACGCTGGCCGCGGTATTTACGTGCGGATCGTGTGGTCGGGAAATGGCGATGCTCACGAACCCGATGGAGACGCAGCTGGTCTCCAGCATGGGTGTGAAAATCGGCGGGCGCGAGGTCCCTGCTCAACCCATGGAGCTGGCCCGCACGTCGCTCGAAGGCGGCCGCGACGATGCGTTCGTTTCGTCGGAGGACATTCCGCTCGCCTCGGGCGATACCGCGACTCCAGGCGAGGGCGGGGGTGCCGGCGAGGCCGCCGTTGGCCGTGTCGTATGGACGTCGGAGGCCACCGATCGGCTCGAGCGAGTGCCCAGCTTCGTCCGCGGCATGGTGAAGCGGATTTACACCGATTGGGCACGCGAGAAGGGCGTCTCGGAGATCACGCCCGACAACATGGACCGGGCTCGCACGGAGTTGGGCCTGGAAGGTATGTAGGCTTGTTCGAAGCCGCAGAACTTTCATTCACCTATCCCTCGGGCCGCAGGGGCTTGGGAAAGGTCTCCCTCAAGGGAGTTCCTGGAGATCGGGTGGTGGTAATGGGTCCGAATGGATCCGGGAAGAGCACGCTGCTTCGCCTCGTATCTACCGAACTTCCCGCCCGCCCGGGATCGCTCGAGCTTTTCGGCGAAGCGTGGGGATCCTCTAGCAGTGACTCTCGCAAGAGGAGAGACCTTCGCAAGAGGATCGGCATCGTACAGGATACGCCGGTTCACGTGGAGGATCTCACGGGGATGGAGAACGGGCTCCTGTTCGCGGAGCTTTACGGGCTGCCCAGAGCCGAGGCTTTGGCCGCCTTTGCGTCTCTGTTCACGGCACTCGGCTTGGACGACGCGCTCCACGTCCCAACGAGAGAGTACTCGTACGGAATGAAGAAGAAGCTTCTCATCGCGGAGGCTTTGGTTCACGACCCCGACCTGCTCATAATGGACGAGCCCGTGCTCGGCTTGGATCCACCTTCGCGGGCAGCCCTCCTTCGAACACTCGAGGAACGCACGGGAAAGGGCGTGTGCACGCTCACCGCCACCAACGAGCCCGCTCTGGCCCAGGAGCTGGCCACGACGGTCGTCCTTCTCCACGAAGGGGAGGTCGTGGCGCTCGGCAGTCCGGCCGAGCTTCTGGCTGAGGTCGGTAACACCACGCTAATCGAAGTGCACGTCGCCGGTGCTCCCGATCCAACAAAGATCGATCCGGCCCTCGCCAAAGGCTCGGCACAACTGCCCGCAGACATCGTGTCGATTCGACAAATTCCCGGGCGGATCATCGCCGAGAGCAGGTCGGGCTCCGATGTCCTGCCACAATTGGTCGGCGCGGTCCTCGCCGAAGGGCTGAGGATCGAGCGGGTCGAGATACGTGAACCCGACCTCACGGACGTGTTTACGCGCTTCACCGGCCAGGCCTTGGGCGGGGAAAGCCCGTGACGCTCCCTGTGTGGAGAACGGAGTGGCTCACTGCACTTCGACGCCGACGCCTGCTGGTACTCAACACGGTCATCCCGTTGGCGTTCGTGGCACCCATCGCACTCAGTCCCGCCCCGGCGGTGCACGCCTCCGCGGCCTTCACAGTGCTCTTCGTGCTCTTCGGCACGTTCGGGTCGAGCATCCCACTGATCCGTGACGGTGAATCCGGGCTTCTCCGACGTTACGTGCTCACGGGAGTCCGCCCCGGTGGCCTGCTCCTTCAGCGCGTATTCGCCAACGCTGCGCTCGACTTCATCGAACTGGCCCCCTCGGTGCTGGTCATTCTCATAACCAGGGGCAGCTCGGCCGCTCAATCGGCCATGATAGTGCCGGCGCTGGTACTCGCGGTGGTTGCCGCGAACGCGCTTGGCGCGCTCACCGCCGCACTTGCCAAATCAGTCGCTGAGGGAGCGCTCTTCTCGGCCGTGTCAGCCCTCCTGCTTCTGCACTTGGCAGGGACGTTCCGTACTCCTGTTCCCGGAACTTGGCAAGCCACTCTAGAGACGTGGAGTCCATTCCGTCCGCTCCATGAGAGTATGCTCGCGGCGCTGGGCGGCGGGCCCGACTTGGACCCGGCGCTACTCACAACACCGGTCGGAGTCACCCTCGCCGTGTTGCTCCTGATCACCGCCGCAGGCCGTTATGTGATCGGGCTCGGCGGCCGCTGAGACGACCCTGCTCCCCCCTATATTGACAGCCCCGAGAAGGGTCGGGTATACTCACTTTCCACGACATGCACCATTTGGAACAAGCGCCACTCGAAAGGGCGCCGAGGACCGTGCCTTCATCGATTCGAACAGTTCGTTTCCGAGTTCGCGACCTCTCGTTTAGTGGTAGTCGATCTCAAAGATTGGGACTCCCGTCGTGCCCCATACAGCTGCCGCTTGCTGCGGGTTACCAGTACCCCTATCTGTGTAGTGAAATTCTGACAATGGCTGCGCGCCTCTAGACCGAACCAGATCGTACTCGGATGCCCTTCCGGCTCAAAGCGGAGCCCCGCCAGCCTTCGCGGGGGACAGGGGGCCCTTGTGCGATCGGTACGTAAACGGTGCCAGATAATCCGGGCCGACGCCCAAGGTGCTTATGTACCGAGAAGTTTTCGTACCCATCGATAACTCCGAGAACTCACATTGGGCCGTCGACCGTGCCATCGAGTTCTGTGCGCGCTCCGAGGGCCGGATCACTGGCAATCATGTGTATGCGGCACGTCTTCACGATGTCCGGTTCCGCCAATTGGAGACAGGGCTTCCCGCCCAGTTCCAGACCGCGCAAGAGATCAAGCGGCAGCGGAAGGTACACGACAAGCTGATTGAGAAAGGGCTCCAGCTCATTTCGGATTCGTTTCTCGATCAGACCGCCATTAGCTGTGAAGCAGCGGGTGTACCGCTGACCCGGCAGCTCCTCGAAGGCATCAACTATGAGGAGGTCGTCCGGGAAACCAACCAGGGCGCCGGCCGTCTTCCCAGCTTGATCGGCTTCGACCCGAACATCGCTAACAAGTACGACGGCGGTGAGAAGGTCCGTAGCGACGTCATCCTGGGCGACGACGGACGGATCGTCGCAGAGGACGAGGAACTGGACGAGAAACTCGTCGGCTCGAGTGGTCGCGACTACGACCTCCTTGCCATCGGTGCGCATGGGATCGGCAAACAGCCCTACTCACAGTTGGGTGGCATGGTCTCGCGGGTCATCCGGCAGGTAGAAAAGGACACCCTGATCGTCAGGAACGATCGCGCGCTGGAGGGCGGTGACTGGATCGTTTGTGTCGACGGTTCGTCATACTCGTATAAGGCCATGCGGCATGCCCTGGAGATGGCCAAGGAATTTGGGGCGAAGCTGCATGTGTGCTCGGCCTTCGACGTGGAGTACCACCACGCGGTGTTCGGGAACATCAAAGACATACTCTCCGTGCAGGCCTCGAAGGTCTTCAAGTTCGAGGAGCAGGAGGAGCTCCACAACAACATCATCGACAAGGGTCTCCTGAAGCTGGCGCAGGCCAATCTCAAGCGAGCGGAGGTGATGGCGCAGGAATTTCCCGATGTCGAAGTAGAGACACAGATCCTCATCGGCAAACCCTTCCAGTGCATCCTTCAGTGGGTCGAGGAGATCGAGCCGAGCCTTCTGATCCTGGCCCGCCACGGGGGGCACCGGATCGAGGGTACGGACATGGGATCTCAGGCGGAGAACCTGTGCCGCCTCTGTCCCACGAACATCCTGCTCATCGGCACGACCGACGTTCGCCCGGACGACATCCCCTGGATCGAAGAAGACGGTGAGACTGGGCTCGAGTGGGCACCTGATGCCGAAGTCCGGATCCTCCGGGTGCCCCCCTTCGCCTTGGGTATCGCCCGAAAGGCCGTTGAGGAATATGTGCTCGACAACTACGGCCCCGGAGCCAACGGTACGTACCGGGAAGAGGCGATCGTTCAGGCGGCCCGGAACGGATCCTCTGCTAACGGGTCCTCGGCCAATGGCAATGGAGCGAGCGTCACCGAGGCAGAAGCCGCTACTGATGACGCAGTTCTCAGTGGCTCGGTTCCCCCGCTCGGTGCGGGCGGTCTTCCGATGGTGACCAGCCCTCGTTTGGACGAGGCCATCACGAAGCTGCTTCCGACCCACATGCAGTTGATCATGGGGATCGGAACGGCCGAGGAGCTTGCCCTTGCAGAGATAAAGGCTGAGGAGGCCATGAAGCGGACCCTGGTCAGCGGCTTGGATGCCGACCCCCAGCCGGACGTCCCCATGATCTCCGCCACCTGCCCTTACAGTGGTCATCCGCTCATGCGTGAACGGACTGCGGACGACCCGGTCGAATGGACCCAGGAGGCCTTCGAGCGGCTGAAGCTGGTGCCGTTGATCGCGAGGCCGTTGGCTCGCAACACGGTGGAGCGATTCGCCCGTGAGAACGAATTCTGGAGAGTCACCACCCCGGTCATGGATGAGAACAAGCAGGCCATGATCGAGGCCGACGAGTTCGACATGGACACCATGTTGGTCATGTTCCGTGAACTCCAGACCAAGCAGATACAAGCTGCGGCCGAGGGCGTCGACGGCATGACTCCCGAGATGCGCAAGTTCATCGACGAGGCCAAGGCCAACGGCGTGACGCGCTGCCCGATTCGGGACGTGGCCGAAGCCGCAGAGGACTGCCCGGTGGACTTTAAGACCGTCTCGCCCGAAGACGCCAAGGCCGCGATCGAACAGTTCATGAGCAAGGAACCCGCCGACGCATGAGCAGCGAAGCGTGAGCAGCACATCCGATATCAGGTCTCCCTTCGCGGCAACTCTGGCGCCTCCCGCTCCGGAGGGGCTCGAGGCGGTTTTGCCGGGCCGTGAGCCGACTCGTGAGCCGGTCCGCGAGCGTGGTCCGTACACTCCGCATATCGTGGCGTGGAACCTCACGAAACGATGCAACCTGGCGTGTGCGCACTGTTATATTTCAGCGGGTTCTTGGCATGCGACCGACGATGAGCTCTCCACGGATCAATGCCTTCGCATCCTCGATGAGATTCTCGACGTGAACCCGAACCCGATGCTGATCCTCACGGGGGGGGAGCCCCTCCTGCGAGACGACCTAGAGACCCTGGCGGAGCGAGCCTCGGCGCGGGGCGCCACGGTTGTGGTCGGAACCAACGGGACGCGCCTGACCGACGAGCGTATCGACTCTCTGATGGAAGCCGGCGTCAAAGGTGTCGCCGTGAGTATCGACTCGCTGCGCCCCGAGTATCATGATCGCTTTCGGCACGGCGGAGGTGCGCTCGCTGACACGATGGCTGCCGTCGAGCGTTGCTCCACGCGAAGGCTCGATTTCGTTATTCAGACGACCGTCACGACCGGCAATCGGCACGAAATCGCGGACTTGGCTCGCTGGTCGGCCGAGGCGGGAGCCGTTTCCTTCAATGTCTACTTCGTGGTCGCGACCGGACGCGCAGAGCACATGCATGGCATGAGTCCCGAAGAGAACGAGGACGTGCTGCGGGAGCTCGTTGGGCTGGAGGGGACCTATCGTGGCCGCATGATGGTCCGCTCGAAGTGCCAGCCCCAACTGATGCGTCATGTGGTCCAGGGCGACCCTGACTCCCCCCTGCTCAACTATGAGACTCGCTGCCCGTGTGGTGTCCACTATGTGCGCATCACGCCGGAAGGGAAGGTCACTCCATGTCCTTACATGCCCGCGGTCGCGGGAGACCTGCTGACGCAGAGCTTCCGGGAAATCTGGCAGTCGTCGCCCGTCTTCACGCAGCTCAGGTCGGGCGAACTCGGTGG
>CETS01161714.1_pt1 | contig 11774 bp, 3 predicted proteins | sample 356391 | NCBI WGS metagenome assembly CETS01 (sample SAMEA2622673, study PRJEB7988) | marine metagenome | isolation source: saline water (ENVO:00002010), including
ACCTATTTTATTTTTTTCCTGATTTCGCTAGTGGCCAGTGCCCAGGGAACAGTAGAAGATTATAAAAGAGCAGAATCCCTGGATACTCTTTTCAGAAATAAAGTTTTTAATACGCCAAGCAGTTTTAACTGGTTAAGTAAAAACGAATTTTGGTATAAAAATAATACCAAGGAAGGAAGTGAATATGTTTTTGTAAATGCTGAAACACAAGAGCAAAAATCAGCTTTTGATCATCAAAAATTAGCAGCAGCACTTTCAGAAAAATTAGATAAGGACATTGAAAGTTCCAAAATCGATATTTCTAATCTAAAATTCGATGAAAATAAAGCTAATTTAGAATTTCAGCTAGATACCATAAAATATAATATAGATCTTGCGGGTTATAAGCTTCGCGTGGTCGAAAATGTTCCGCGTAGAAATTGGGACAGAGGATACTGGGGTAGAAGAGGAAACGAGCGTGAAGGCGATCCTGTACCATCTCCAGATAAAAAATATACCGCTTTTATAAAGAATTCTAATCTTTATATAAAAGACAATAAAACCAAAGAAGAAACACAATTAAGTTTCGACGGTACCAAAGGTTTCTTTTATGCTGCAAATATTATCTGGTCGCCAAATAGCGAAAAGATTGTTGCTTATAAAGTAAGGCCGGGAGAACAGCATGATATCTATTTTGTAGAATCTAGCCCAGACGATCAGCTTCAGCCAAAATTACATACCAGAGATTATACAAAGCCGGGAGATGAGCTGGATTTTAAGAGTCCGCAACTTTTTGATGTAGCTTCTCAAAAGCATATTCCTGTAGCGACAGATCTTTTTAATGCTCAGTTTTCACTTTATAATTATCAATGGAGGGACGATAGTTCTTCGTTTACATTCGAGTTCAATCAGCGTGGTCACCAGGCATACCGAGTAATTAAAGTTGATGCAAAAACAGGAAAAGCTACAGCGATAATCGATGAAACCAGCCCTACTTTTATCGATTATAGCGGTAAAAAGTATCGCCATGATGTAAAAGGAAAAGACGAGATTATTTGGGCATCAGAGCGATATGGATACAATCACCTTTATCTTTACGATAGCAATACCGGGAAAGTTAAAAATCAAATAACTTCAGGAAACTGGCCGGTTAGAAAAGTAGTGGAAGTAGATGACGAAAATCGTCAAATTTATTTCACTGCCAGCGGCTTGGATAAAGGCCAGGATCCTTATTTGATCCATTATTGCCGAATTGATTTCGACGGAAAGAATTTCACCCGTTTTACTTCTGAAAACGGAAACCATAAAGTGACTTTTTCTCCAGATAAAGAATATTACGTCGATCAATATTCCAGAGTAGATATGCCGGCGGTAACTGTTCTGAAAAAAACAGGCAAGAAAAAGCCAATATTAGCTTTAGAAGAAGGAGATATTACAGAATTAGAAAAAGCAGGCTGGAAACAACCTGAAGTTTTTACCGCAAAAGGAAGAGATGGCGAAACTGATATTTGGGGAATTATCGTGAGACCTACCAATTTTGATCCTTCAAAAACATATCCTATCATCGAATATATTTATGCAGGTCCGCACGATTCTTTTGTTCCGAAGGAATTCAGCAGTTATTATTGGGCGTTAAGCTCTTTAGCTGAACTTGGATTTATCGTGGTACAGATCGACGGGATGGGGACATCTAACAGATCTAAAGCTTTTCATGATGTATGCTGGCAAAATTTAAAAGACGCCGGTTTCCCAGATCGTAAACTCTGGATCACTGCTGCAGCTGAAAAATATCCTTATATGAATGCCGATAAAGTGGGTATTCGAGGCACTTCTGCCGGTGGGCAAAGTGCTGGTGCTGCTTTGGTTTTTAATTCAGATTTTTATGATGTTGCCGTAGCTTCTTGTGGTTGTCACGATAATAGAATGGATAAAATCTGGTGGAACGAACAATGGATGGGATATCCAATTGGGCCACATTATGCTGCAAATTCAAATATCGAAAATGCAGCGCAATTACAGGGAGATTTAATGCTTATCGTTGGGGAAGTAGATGATAATGTAGACCCTGCATCGACCATGCAATTTGCAGATGCCTTGATAAAAGCCAATAAAGATTTTGACCTGGTGGTTTTACCGGGAGAAAATCATACTTCTGGTGGTATTTTCGGCGAGCGTAAACGAAGAGACTTTTTCGTGAAGCATTTATTAGAGGTAGATCCGCCATCATGGGATAAGGTTTACAATTAATACACTAATAATCGTAGAAACAAGCTTAATTTTTTATACCGAAAGATTTATAATATGAAATTGTACAAAATTATCACCTGTTTTATTTGCGTTATGATCGCAGGATTAGTTGAAGTCCGCGCTCAGGGTGATCAAATTCTTGACGGAATTGGAGAAACAGGTTTAATTGCCCGCTATGTTTTTGAAAAAGATGCCAAAGACTGGTCTCGTAACAACCTGCATGCAACGATTAAAGGTGACGCGAAATTTGTAAAAGACGAATTATTTAAAAATGTGCTGTCACTTTCAGAAGATGCGTATATTTCTTTACCATCTTCAGCATTAAGCAATGTCGAGTCTGTTAGTATGGTGGGATGGGTCAAGTTAAATTCGACAGATGCTAACCAAATTCTTTTTGACTTCGGAAAAAATAAAAATACGCATGCTTATTTAGCTCCCTTCGGAATTGGAGAAACGAAAGATTTCACTGCTGAAGTTGCTAAAAATTCAAGCAAAAAATACACATTATCGACTTCTGTAGCTGAAGTTCCAAAAGATCGTTGGTCGCATTTGGTATTGGTGATCGATGTTCCTTCCAAAACTATAAAAACCTATATCAACGGCGTTCAGGTAAGTTTAGAAGAAGAAATCGATCTTGAATTATCAGATGTTTTTAAGGTAGAATCTGGCGAAGAAAACGAATTATATATTGGTCGATCTATTGCTGAAGACAAGCCGACTTTAGATGCCAGTATTCATGACTTTAGATTGTATAGAATAGGACTTACCGATACTCAGGTAAAAGGAATTTTTGAAAATGCCTTTAAAAAGCGCGATGGTGTGGTAAACGAGCATAAAGAACCTCAGGATAACCTACCTGAATTTTCAAGAACCGCTCCGCAACTATACAATGAGTTTTTAACTTCCGTAGAAAATATTGAAGTACAAACTGCAGTAGGCGTTTTACCAAGATTGCCAAGAACGCTAGAAGGAACTTATAAAAATGGCTTAAAAGGACCAAAAGTAAAAGTAACCTGGCCAGCACCAACAGATAATAGCGAAGTTTTAAAAACCGGAACTTATACTGTAACTGGAAGCGTAGCCGGAACAGATTTGAAACCTAAAGCGATCGTTAATGTAGTGGAAACTATTGCTGCTGAAAAACCATCCAGAACCTTAGAAGCTTTTGATTTAGACGCGGTAAGTCTAGACGCCAATGCTAACGGCCAAAACACGAAATTCATTGAAAATCGTGATAAATTTATAAATACTCTTGCTGAAACAGATCCCGATTCATTTTTATACATGTTCAGAAATGCCTTTGGGCAAGAGCAGCCGCAAGGTGCAAAACCACTTGGCGTTTGGGATACGCAGGAAACAAAACTACGAGGTCATGCTTCTGGTCACTATTTAACCGCAATTGCACAGGCCTACGCAAGCAGCGGTTACGATAAAGAATTACAGCAAAACTTTGCCGATAAAATGGAGTATATGGTCAATACCTTATACTATCTATCGCAAATGTCTGGAAAACCTGCTGAACAAGGTGGCGAATTCAACGCCGATCCAACTACGGTTCCTATGGGACCAGGAAAAGAGATCTATAGTTCAGATCTTAGCGAAGAAGGTATCCGCAGCGATTACTGGAACTGGGGAGAAGGATTTATTAGCGCCTATCCACCAGATCAATTTATCATGTTAGAAGAAGGAGCCACTTATGGCGGACAGGAAACACAGGTTTGGGCACCTTACTATACGCTTCATAAGATCCTTGCCGGATTAATGGATATCTACGAAGTGAGCGGAAACAAAAAAGCTTTAGCAGTTGCTGAAGGAATGGGAGACTGGGTGTATGCTCGTCTTAGTGAGTTACCAACTGAAACCCTTATTAGCATGTGGAATCGCTATATCGCTGGAGAGTTTGGGGGAATGAATGAAGCTATGGCGCGTTTATATAGAATCACAGGAAAAGATGCTTATTTAGAAACTGCCCGACTTTTTGATAACATCAAAGTGTTTTTTGGAGATGCTAATCATTCTCATGGTTTAGCTAAAAACGTAGATACTTTTAGAGGATTACATGCTAATCAACATATCCCGCAGATCGTTGGAGCTTTGGAAATGTATCGTGATTCAGATAAATCGGAATATTTTAATGTGGCCGATAACTTTTGGGTAAAAGCTACTAACGATTATATGTACAGTATTGGTGGTGTTGCCGGAGCCAGAAATCCTGCAAATGCCGAATGTTTTATCGCGCAACCGGGAACTTTATACGAAAATGGTTTATCTGCCGGTGGGCAAAACGAAACCTGTGCAACTTACAATATGCTAAAACTTACTCGTAATTTATTCCTTTACGAGCAGCGCCCGGAACTTATGGATTATTACGAACGCGGATTATATAATCATATTTTAGCTTCAGTAGCTGAAGATTCTCCAGCAAATACCTATCATGTTCCGTTGCGTCCTGGATCAAGAAAAAGTTTTGGAAACCCAAATATGACCGGTTTTACCTGTTGTAATGGTACAGCTTTAGAGAGCAGTACAAAACTTCAGAATTCGATCTATTTTAAAGGAGCAGATAATAAATCCTTATACGTGAATCTTTACGTGCCATCGACCTTGCATTGGCATGAGGAGAAAATAAAAGTGACACAGGAAACTAATTTCCCTAAAGAAGATCATACCAAATTAACGATTAACGGTAAAGGAAAGTTCGATCTTAAATTACGTGTGCCAGGTTGGGCAACCAAAGGATTTATCTTTAAGATCAACGGTAAAGAAGAAAGTGTAGAAGCTACTCCAGGAACTTATTTAACGCTAAGTAGAAAGTGGAAAGATGGCGATACGGTAGAATTAACAATGCCATTTGGTTTCCATTTAGATCCTGTGATGGATCAGCAAAACATCGCAAGTTTATTTTATGGTCCTGTTTTATTAGCAGCTCAGGAAGACGAACCAAGAACAGAATGGCGTAAAGTGAATTTTGATGCTGAAGATATTGGAGCATCAATTAAAGGAAATCCAGAAGAACTTACTTTCGAGATCGACGGGATTATCTACAAACCATTTTACGAAACCTATGGTAGACATTCAGTGTATCTGGATGTAGATCTTGAATAAAACTTTTTTATCAGAATTCTAAAACCTAATATCTCAGATTACATTATGAAGAAATTATTAAGTTGTCTTTTCGTATTTATAAGCCTTTCCAGTAGCATTTATGCTAATGAAATGATCGATGTAATTAACACTTTTAGAGCCGATAAATTTGCGTTAAGACGTACTTATAATATTCGTGAATCTAAAGAATACTACGAGCGTTACAATCAATTTTATACAGAATGGGAAGTCAAACTAAAGAATATTGATTTTAATGGTTTATCGAAAGATGGAAAAGCAGATTATGTGCTTTTAAGAAACCTGATCGAAAAAGAAGAATATCTGCTTAATCAGGATTACGATGCTTTTAAAGAAGTTGCTTCAGTAGTTGATTTTGCAGATAATTTGTACTCTTTTATTCAGCAAAGAAGAAGAGGAACTCAGCCAGATGCAAAAGCTTTGGCGATGACTTTTAATGATGCTGAAAAAAGGATTTCAGAAAAAATAAAAGTGCTTAAAAATAACGAATTTGAAGATTGGCTGAAGGCTGAAAAGGCTGCAGCGATCATTTATTCGCTTCAGCGTGGTTTGGGAGAAGCCTATAAGTTCTATTATGATTATGATCCAGATTTTACCTGGTGGATGAAGACTCCGTATGCTTCTTTAGATCAAAAATTGAAGGAATATGCTGAATTTCTTAGCGAAAACTATTCAAAAGATAGTCAGAAAGACGATGGAAGCGGAATTATAGGAAAACCGGTAGGTAGAAAAACATTGATCAAAAACCTCGAATATGAGTTTATTCCATACACTCCTGAAGAGCTAATCGAAACTGCCGAAAGTCAGTTTGCATGGTGTAAAGCTGAAATGATCAAAGCGGCTAAGGAAATGGGCTATGGAGACGATTGGAAAGCGGCTTTAGAGCATGTGAAAAATACTTATGTAGCGCCAGGAAAACAACCGGAAGCGATTAATAGTTTATACGATCATTCAGTAGAATTTATTGAAGAGCGCGATCTAATTACCATCCCAGAGCTAGCAAAAGAAACCTGGGGAATGATCATGATGACGCCAGAAAGACAAAAAGTAAATCCGTTTTTTACCGGTGGATGGGAAATTAGTATTTCGTATCCAACAGAAGGAATGGAGCACGAAGATAAATTAATGAGTATGCGTGGTAATAATCCAAACTTCTCATTTCCTACCGTACAACACGAATTACACCCGGGGCACAATCTTCAATTTTATATGAATCAGCGAAATAAACCTTATCGTAGTTCATTTGATACTCCTTTTTGGATGGAAGGTTGGGCACTTTACTGGGAAATCATTTTATGGAATAAAGAATTCCCACGTACTCCGGAAGAAAAAATGGGAATGCTTTTTTGGAGAATTCACCGTTGTGCACGTATCATTTTCTCTTTAAAATATCAGTTGGGAGAATGGACTCCGCAGCAATGTATAGATATGTTAGTAGACGAAGTAGGTCATGAATATGCCAATGCTGAAGCTGAAGTTCGCCGATCTTTTGCAACATCGTACACCCCGCCATTATATCAATTAGCGTATATGATCGGTGGACTTCAGTTTTATGCCCTTAGAAATGAACTTTTAGAAAAGGGATGGACAGAAAAAGAATTCCACGACCGCGTGATGAAAGAACACATGATGCCGGTGGCTGTACTTCGTTTGTTACTAGAAGACAAAGAAATTCCTAAAAATTATAAAGCAAACTGGAAGTTCTCAACCGAATTTAAGTAATTCATTACACTCAAAATAACTCTAACTCAAACTCATTAAATGAAAAAATTAAACATATTATTTCTTTTGCTTCTGGTCTGTACGCTATGGTCCTGCGGAAAAGAAGAAAACGAAAATTTATTATCTCCGGCAAAGGATAGCGATATAAAAGAAAGTGGCTGGCAATACGAGCCCTGGAGCGCACCGGCTCATTATACAGATGCAGCTTCAGATCAATACGATTCGCAGGTACTTATGTTATCTTCAGATACCTTAACTGCTGAACGTTGGTTTAAAAAGATTGATGTAAAACCTTTTGCTACCTATAAAGTAACTGGTTTCGTAAAAACCGAAGGCGTAGAAGGCGAAAGCGAATATAGTGGTGCCGGACTACGACTTGGAAAATTCGAATTTACAGGTGATACTATTTTTAAGGGAGATACCGATTGGACAAAAGTGGACATGGAATTCTCTACTGAAATGGACGATAGCTTTATGCTAGAGCTTTTACTTGGAAAAAGAGGACAGGCAAAAGGAAAGATCTATTTCGATAATTTTCAGTTAGAAGAAATTTCAGCTAAAGAATTAAAACCCGAAATCACCGTAAACCTGGACGAAAAATTAGATCCTATGTCGCCATATATCTATGGGCAGTTTATAGAGCACATGGGAAAATCGATTTACGGCGGTATGTGGGCGGAAATGCTGGACGATCGTAAGTTTTATTATGTTCCGGGTACAAAAAAATCACCTTGGGAAACAGCTGTAGATACCAATTCGGTTAGCATCGATAGTTCGTATTCATATTCTCAGGGGAAATTACCGGTGTATCAGGTAGAAAATAATTTAAGCTTAAAACAACAAAAGTTAGCGCTTGTTTCTGGTAAAACTTATGAAGGGCGATTGGTTTTTAAAGGAAATGATATTAAAAAAGTTACTATTGCATTAAACGGAAATGAGGAGAGTTTCGATGTTTCTGGCAGTAATTTTCAGAAAATAACTTTTGAGTTTTCTGCTGAAGAAACCAGCGATAATGGAAGTTTAGAGATCACTTTTGAGGGAACAGGTAAACTAACATTAGCTGCAGCTTCTTTAATGCCAAGCGACAATATTAAGGGATACCGTCCTGAAGTGATCGAACTAATGAAACAATTAGATGCGCCAATTTACAGATGGCCTGGTGGAAATTTTGTTTCGGGTTACGATTGGAAAGATGGTATTGGTGATCCAGATAAACGTCCTACAAAATTTGAAAGAGCCTGGAATGGTTTAGAATATAACGATGTTGGTATTCACGAATTTATGCAGCTTTGTGAGATCTTAGAAACTAAAGCAAATATTGCAGTAAATACGGGTCTTGGAACGGCAGAACTTGCTGCTAACGAAGTTGAATATTTCAACGGACCTGCTTCTACAAAAATGGGACAATGGAGAGCTGAAAATGGGCATCCAGAACCTTATAATGTGAAACTTTGGGCCGTAGGAAACGAAATGTTTGGTGATTGGCAGTTAGGCCACATGCCAATTGAAGATTATGTGAAAAAGCATAATAAAGTAGCTAAGGCAATGTGGGATGTAGATCCAAATATCGATCTTATTGCTGTTGGTTATCCTGGTAAATGGAATGATATGATGTACAAGAATAGTGCAGAATATATGACTTTTATTAGTGAGCATTTTTACAAACAAAACTGGCATGCCGGTGGTTTGTTAACACACGTAAACCAAATGCCAGAAGTAATCGAGGCGGTAGCTGAAGAACATAGAAGAGCTCGTAGAGAAATCCCTGGCATTGCAGAGAAGAATATCAAAATCGCGATGGACGAGTGGAATTACTGGTATGGGCCGCATGTTTACGGTTTATTGGGTACACGTTACTTTTTAAGAGACGCTTTAGGTATTGCTGCCGGTTTGAATGAATTCTCTCGCCAGTCTGATATTTACTATATGGCCAATTATGCTCAAACGGTGAATGTAATTGGAGCGATAAAAACCACAAAGACCGATGCCTGGTTAGAAGGAACGGGATTAGTTTTAAAATTATATCGCCAGGAATTTGGTACGCAGCCGGTTGAATTTACCGGATCTCCAGAGCCTTTAGATGTTTCAGCTACGCTAACAGAAGATGGTGAATTTCTTACCATTTCAGTAGTAAACGCTACACATGAGTCGCAATTTTTAAAATTAGACGGAATTTCAGAAAGCATAGCTACTTCAGGAGAATCATTTATTATTTCAGGAGAAAATGATATGGTTTTTAATGATGAAGAAAATAAAGAGCGTATTAGTATTTCTGAAGCTGGAATAGAAATTTCAGAAAACGCTATAGAAATTCCGAAGGAAAGCGCAGGAATCTATAAGTTTAAAGTGAATAAATAAGTCGGCTAAAGAAATACTTTTCCGACGAAAAAAATATTAAAAATAGAAGTCAGGATTAGCCATTTTTGGATGTAATTCTTGAGAATTGAGTAAAAAATGAACATGAAAACTAAATTACAGACATTGCTTTTATTGTTTTTGATAACGATAACGGCAAATGCACAGCAGGAATCTACCTATTGGGACAACCTTAAAGACCGGGAATCTACACTAGGGATCGAAGAAGGTTTTACTGAGGTAAAAACCGACGAATTTACACTAAAACTGGTAAATGCCTCACAAACCGTAGCGGGCTTATACCCAAATTCAGATCCAGATTTCGATTTTACTCCGGGTGAACGTATCGAGATTCGTGATAAAGACGGTATCTATTATATTGGCGATCTAAACTTCAGAATAAAAGGAGAAGATGGCGAATGGAAGTCTTTTTCTACGGCTAAGCATCGTAAAAAAGTAGAAGCTTTAGCGGTGTCTGGTAATGTTTTAGCAGCAGCCGATCTTAGTAATACTTTAGGCGAAGAAAATCCACTTAGTATTAAAAGATACTACGAGAAAAAAGACGGTGGTTTGGTTTTACGTTTTGAAATTAAAAACCCAACAAGCAAATCTGTTGAAATTGGTGCTTTAGGAACGCCAATGGCTTTCAATAACATTTTAGAAGGAAAGCATTTAGATGAAACGCATGCCGATAATGTATTTTTTGACCCATATATTGGGAATGATGCCGGGTATTTAGAAGTAAAACATCTTACGGGAGAAGGAGAAGCTTTATTGGTATTACCAGAAAGCAATATGCCGTTTGAAGCTTATCGACCGTTAAATGACGATCCTAGTAATAGAAGTATTGTTTTTGAAGGTGTTCACGAATGGATGGCACTTAGTAAAGCTTATGCTGAAAAAGAGTGGAAAGATAAAGACCAGTGGAATAAACCAACTTCATTAAGTCTTGGAGCAGGGGAAACGCAGAATTTCGCTTTGAAGTTTGTATTGGCGCCTAGCATTAAAGAAATTCAGGATAAATTAATTGAAGAGCAAAGACCGGTAGCCGTTGGTGTGCCAGGTTATGTGTTGCCAATGGATGTAGACGGAAAATTATTCCTTAACTATCCAGAAGCTGTAGAAGAGATTTTGGTAGAACCAAAAGGAGCAATTAGCATTACTGAAATTGGAAAAAAAGGTGCCGGATTTACCGAATATCAGGTAAAAGGAAATATTTGGGGTAGAAGCCGCGTAACGGTTACTTATACAGATGGTTTAGAACAAACCATCAATTATAATGTTATTAAGCCAGAAACCGAAGTTGTAAATGATTTTGGACATTTCTTAATGACCGAGCAATGGTTTGATCAACCTGATGAATTCTTCGGAAGAACAAACTCGGTGATCTCTTATGATTACGAGGATAAAAAGCAAATCACACAGGACAGTCGTGCATGGGTAGCCGGATTAAGTGATGAAGGTGGAGCTGGTAGCTGGTTAGGAGCCATGATGAAGCAACTTATTCAGCCAGAAAAAGCAGAGATCGAAAAGCTGGAATTGTTTATTGATGAAACACTTTGGGGTGGTATTCAGTATGATGAAGGAAAAAGAAAATACGGAGTTAAGAAAAGTATTTTTTATTACGAGCCAGATTCTTTACCAAAAGGGACATACCGTGACGATATAAACTATAACACTTGGGCAGCATGGAATAAAGAGCATGCCGGTGATCCAGGAAGATCGTATAACTATCCTCACGTTGCCGCTGCTTACTGGGTAATGTATCGTTTATCGAGATATCATGAGGGCTTGGTAGATAATCATGATTGGAAATGGTATTTAGAGCAGGCATATCACACCTCTGTTACGATGCCAGAATTAGCGCCCTGGTATGCTGTTTTTGGGCAAATGGAAGGAACGGTATTCTTAAACATTTTAAAAGATCTACAAGCAGAAGGATTAACCGAAATGGCGACCAGCTTAGAAGCTTCAATGAAGAAAAGAGCAGATCACTGGAAGTCTTTAAACTATCCATTTGGTAGCGAAATGCCTTGGGATTCTACCGGGCAGGAAGAAGTATTTATGTGGAGTGACTATTTTGGATATCAGCAAAAAGCAAACGTTACTTTGAATGCGATTTTGGCCTATATGCCAACAATGCCACACTGGGCGTATAACGGTAACGCACGTAGATATTGGGATTTCCTTTACGGAGGCAAATTATCCAGAGTAGAACGCCAAATTCATCATTATGGATCTGGTTTAAATGCGATCCCTGTTTTGAAAGCTTATAGAAACAATCCAGATTTCTATCTATTAAAAGTTGGTTATGGCGGAACTTTAGGAGCGATTTCGAATATCACTCA
>CETS01060459.1_pt1 | contig 11759 bp, 9 predicted proteins | sample 356391 | NCBI WGS metagenome assembly CETS01 (sample SAMEA2622673, study PRJEB7988) | marine metagenome | isolation source: saline water (ENVO:00002010), including
TATGTCGCAAAACTCAGATAAATTACTTTTTCAATTATTATCTAAAGAAAAAATACAAGAAATAGATGTGTGGATTGCAAAATATCCTGATAATCAAAAACAATCTGCAGTTATGAGTACCTTGAGAATTGTTCAGGATGAGTATCGATATTTAACTTCTCATCTTATGGATGCTGTTGCAGAATATCTAGATATGCCTAATATAGCAGTGTATGAAGTAGCAAGTTTTTATACGATGTATGAGCATCAGCCAGTTGGTAAAAATATAATTAATGTGTGTACTAATATTTCATGTAAGTTGCGTGGCTCTACTGATATAATGAATTATTTGGAAGAAAAATTAGAAATTATTCAAGGTCAGACAACTTCTGATCAGCGATTTACCTTGCGTGCAGTTGAATGTCTTGGTGCTTGTATTCATGCTCCTATGATGCAAATCAATAAAGATTATCATGAAAATTTAACGTATGAAAAAATAGATACTATTTTAGAGCAATGTGAATAACCGAGGGCTTGCAATGATTAAACAAAATCAAGTCTGTTACCGAACACGTCATTTAGAGCAGCCCTGGAGCTTAAACTCTTATATGAGCGTTGGTGGCTACAGCGCTTTAAAGCAAATTATAGCTGATAAAATTACTCCTCAAAAAATAATTGATGAATTGAAATTATCTGCCTTGCGTGGCCGGGGAGGTGCGGGTTTTCCTACGGGTTTAAAATGGAGTTTTATGAACCGGAATGCACCTGGAGAAAAATATATAGTTTGTAACTCTGATGAAGGTGAGCCTGGTACTTGTAAAGATAGATATATTTTAGAAGATAATCCCCATCAATTGATTGAAGGTATGATCATCGCGGGATATGTGATGGGTGCTACTTGTGGTTATAACTACATACGTGGTGAATTTTGGCAAGCTTTTGAGCGTTGTGAGCATGCTTTGTTAGAAGCTTATGAGGCAGGGTATTTAGGAAATAATATTTTAGGTAGCGATATTACATTTCATTTATATAATCATCTGGGGGCGGGAGCTTATATTTGTGGTGAAGAAACAGCTTTGTTAAATTCGCTTGAAGGTAAAAAAGGGATGCCAAGATTTAAACCCCCTTTTCCGGCCAATTTTGGTTTATATGGTAAACCAACAACGATTAATAACACGGAAACATTTGCGTCTGTGCCTGTAATTTTAGAAAAAGGTGGTGAGTGGTTTTTAAATTTAGGTAAACCTAACAATGGCGGAACCAAATGCTTTAGTGTGAGCGGTCATGTTAATAAACCCGGGAATTTTGAAATTCCGCTAGGTACACCCTTTGCTCAATTATTAGAGTTAGCTGGAGGGATGCTTAATAATCATCGTATTAAAGCAGTTATTCCCGGTGGTTCATCTATGAGAGTATTGCCAGGTGAATTGATGATGAAGCTTGATATGGACTACGACAGCATTCAAAAAGCAGGTTCTGGATTAGGTTCTGGGGCTGTTATTATTATGGATGAAACAACTTGTATGGTTGATGCGCTTTATCGAATTTCTGAATTTTATATGGATGAATCTTGTGGTCAATGTACACCGTGTCGTGAAGGAACTGGTTGGATGGTCCGATTAATTCATCGAATTAAACATGGTCACGGAGAAATCGGAGATATAGAAAAATTAGTGAACGTTGCAGATAAAATTGAAGGTCGGACTATTTGTGCATTAGGTGAGGCTGCGGCATGGCCTGTACAAAGTTTTGTTAAAAATTTTTATGACGAGTTTGACTATTTTATAAAACATAAACGTTCATTTGTTACTGTGTAATTAAAAGGTTTAAGTAATGGCTACTATTGAAATTGATGGAAAAAAGTTTGAAGTTGATAACGGTAAAATGATCATTGAAGTAGCAGATGAAGCAGGTATTCATATTCCTCGTTTTTGTTATCATAAGAAACTATCAGTAGCTGCGAACTGCCGCATGTGTCTTGTTGAAGTAGAAAACAATCGAAAAACAGTGCCTGCGTGTGCAACACCTATCACAGATGGCATGAAGGTGTTTACCCAATCTCAAGCAGCTATACACTCTCAAAAAGCTGTTATGGAATTTTTACTTATTAATCATCCGCTTGACTGTCCTATATGTGATCAAGGCGGGGAGTGTGAATTACAAGATGTATCCATGGGTTATGGCTATGCAACTTCAGAGTACGAAGAGTCTAAGCGCACAGTTAAAGATCAAAATCTAGGCACGCTCATATCTACAGATATGACTCGTTGTATTCATTGCACGCGTTGCGTGCGATTTGGTGATGAAATAGCAGGTTTGCGTGAGTTAGGTGCAAGTTTTCGTGGCGAAAAAATGAAGATTGGTACTTATGTTGAACAAAGTATGGTGTCCGAAGTTTCAGGTAACATCATTGATTTATGTCCAGTGGGTGCATTGACCTCTAAACCCGCACGCTACACTTATCGCCCATGGGAATTAAAGCAATATGACAGTATTGCCCCTCATGATTGTATTGGCTCCAATATCCATACCCACACTCGTCAAAGCAAACTAGTTCGTGTAATACCACGTGAAAATGAAGCGCTCAATGAAACTTGGCTTGCAGATAGAGATAGATTTAGCTACCTTGGTATGAATAGTGCTTCACGGATTGCGCAACCTAAAATTAAGCGTAATGGTCAATGGGAAACTGTAGATTGGCCGGAGGCACTACAATTTGTCGTTGATAATTTAAATAATTTAATTAAACAATATAGCTCTGAACAAGTAGGTGTTTTTGCATCACCTTCATCGACAGTCGAAGAATTATATTTGCTACAAAAACTTATGCGAAGCTTGGGTATTACAAATCTAGATCATCGATTACATCAGATTGATTTTAGTGATCAAATGTATTTACCAGCTTTAAATACTAATTCTTGTCGTTATGCAGAAATAGAAGAGCATCAGCAGATATTATTGATAGGGTGTAATATTCACCGAGAAGTACCCATCGCAGGTTTGCGTTTGGTAAAAGCTGCACAAAATGGTAAAAAAATTCTTGCGATTAATCCTATCGATTATGATTTTCATTTCGATTTAGCGCATAAAAAAATAATATCGCCCTTAGAAATGCCATTATTTTTGTTAAAAATAATTAATGCACTAGATGCTGAGTCTGCTTTGTTACCAAAAGAACTCCAAGCATTACTTGATGGTGTTGAGTCAGATGATATTTCTCGAGCAATGGCGAATGCTTTATGTCAGTCTAAAGCACTTATTATTACAGGTGAAATTTTTGATAATCATCCAAACGCTAGTTTATTACGAACTTTAATTTATCATATACGTCAAATTACTAAAGCTGGATTATATCGATTATCTGTAGGAGCAAATGCTACGGGTGCAAATCTTTTGGGAATGCTACCTCATCGTCGCGCATTTGGGTATAGTTGTGATGAACCTGGCCTAGATATTCAAACAGCACTAACGAAACGTCTTAAAGCTTATTTGCTATTCAATGTTGAACCTAATTATGATGTGGCTGATCCTTATAATGCGCGTCAAGCCATGCTTGGTGCAGAATTTGTTGTAGCTTTCTCAGCCTTTCAAAATGATACACTTGAAGATTATGTCGATGTTATTTTACCCATAGCACCTTTTACTGAAACTTCGGGTACTTATATCAACATAGATAATACTTGGCAAACATTTAAAGGTGTTTGTACACCCTACGCCCAATCGCGTCCTGCTTGGAAAATTTTACGGGTTCTAGCAAATTTATTCAACGTTGCTGATTTTGACTATTTTTCTACTGATGAGGTGCTAAGCGAAATAAAAGAACAGGTGAACACTGTAGTCGAAATTAAATACATCCCAACTTATCCTAAATTGTTACCAACTATTTTACCTGGATTAATCAGAGTGGGAGAGTGGCCGCTATATCGTATTGATGCCATCGTGCGACATGCAGCCGCTCTACAACAAAGTGCTGCAGCAGATACAGCTTGTATAAAATTAAATCCAGAAACTGCAAGACTTCTTAAATTAGATGGGTACGCTACTGTTGTTCAAGGTGATATTGAGATAACATTACCACTTAAACAAGATTCACGGGTACCTCCCGAAGTAGTATGGGTTGCAAATGCAATGCCTGAGACAGTTGATCTGGGTCATTCGTTCGCGGCCATCTCTATTAAGCGCTAATTTAGGTAAAAAAATGCTTCATAATATTGCAATATTACTATGGATAATCATTAAGATATTACTCATTGTAGTTCCCTTACTACTTGTGGTTGCCTATTTAACTTTTGCAGAACGCAAAGTAATTGGTTATATCCAATCTCGAATTGGGCCTAACAGAGTAGGATTTAAAGGATTATTACAACCTTTTGCTGATTTGATAAAATTGATCACAAAAGAAGTCATCATACCCAATAAATCAAATAGATATTTGTTTATTGTGGCACCTTTGTTTGCATTGGTACCGGCGTTAGCTGGATGGGCTGCAGTTCCTTTATCACAAGGAATGGTATTAGCAAACATAAACGCTGGTGTATTATTTATTTTCGCCATCAGTTCTCTTGGTGTGTATGGTGTGTTGATAGCAGGATGGGCATCTAATTCAAAATATGCTTTATTTGGCTCACTAAGAAGTGCTGCGCAAACTGTATCATATGAAATTGCGATGGGGTTTGCTTTTGTTGGAGTATTACTAGCTTCAGGAAGTATGAATCTAACTGAAATCGTATTATCACAGCAAGGTGGTATTCATCATTGGTGGTTTGTGCCATTATTCCCTTTATTTATTGTCTTTTGGATAGCTGCACTGGCCGAGACAAATCGTGCGCCTTTTGACTTGGCTGAGGGCGAATCTGAAATTGTCGCTGGCTTTCATGTTGAATATTCTGGTATTGGCTTCGCGCTATTTTTCCTATCTGAATATGCTAGTATGGTTCTTATCTCTACAATGATGGCTTTATTGTTTTTAGGCGGGTGGTTATCGCCTTTTGAGAATATTCCTGTTTTACAAAATATTTTATTTTTTATTCCAGGCTTTGTCTGGTTAGCTTTAAAAGTTGCGCTTTTTTTATTTGTTTACCTATGGGTTCGAGCTACTTTTCCGCGTTATCGGTATGATCAACTAATGCGATTGGGTTGGAAAATACTTATTCCAGTTACAATTGTTTGGGTTATCGTTACAGCATTAATGGTGGTGTCTCACCTTAAACCTTGGTTTAACTAATTACGTAGAGTCGATATATGAAAAATGTTTTTCGTTATATTACACATTATCTAAAAAGCTTTTTACTCATAGAATTATTATTGGGTCTAAAATTGACGGGTAAATATTTTTTTAAGAAAAAAACAACCGTTCAGTTTCCTGAGGAAAGTACCCCAACTTCAACTCGATTTCGCGGTCTTTTGGCTTTACGGCGTTACCCTAATGGTGAAGAGCGCTGTATTGCTTGTAAATTATGTGAGGCAGTTTGCCCAGCTCTGGCCATCACCATTGAATCCGAGGAGCGTGAAGATGGTTCTCGTCGTACTACAAGATACGATATTGATGCTTTTAAATGTATTTATTGTGGACTTTGTGAAGAATCCTGTCCGGTTGATTCAATCGTTACAACGCCTATACAGCATTATCATTTCACCGAACGAGGTCAAAATATTTTGACTAAATCTAAATTATTAGCCATAGGTGATTTAATGGAAGGGCAGCTTGCGGCAGATCGTGAAAAAGATAGAGCATCACGTTAGTGGAGTAAAATATGCATAGTTTTATTGTTCAAATGATTTTTTATATATTTGCAAGTATAACCGTTCTATCGGCTTTTATGGTGATTACACAACATAACCCAGTAAGATGCGTATTATTTCTAGTAGTTGCTTTTTTTGCGTCTTCCATACTATGGATGTTACTTCAAGCAGAATTTCTATCGTTAATTTTAATACTTGTCTATGTTGGTGCAGTCATGACATTATTTTTGTTCGTCGTTATGATGCTAGATACCAATACAGATATACTACCAATACATTTTACGCGCTATCTACCTTTTGGTTTTATTTTAGTAACACTTTTAGTAGGCTTGCTGCTTATTTCAGTTCCCAAACAATGGTATAAAACAGACACTAAATATGCTGTCGAAACAACCTATCAAAATTTAGATGACAGTAAATTTAATACTGAAATTCAAGGTAATTTGTCGAATACTCAAGAAATAGGTTTACAATTGTATACCAAATATATGATTGCATTCGAATTAGCAGCTGCTTTATTATTAGTAGCAATTGTATCTGCCATTACTCTCGCCCATAAAAATACTAGTCAAAGCAAAAAGCAACTTATTCTTAAACAATTAATGGTTAGAAAAAAAGATAGAATCAAACTTGTTTCTATGAATTCTGATAAAAACATATAGGTATAAAAATGATCCCAGTTAACCATTATCTTATTTTAACGGCTATTGTTTTTGGGCTTAGCATTGTGGGTATTATGTTAAATCGTAACAATGTTATCTTAATACTTGCTTGTATTGAACTTATGTTATTAGCGGTAAATACTAATTTTGTAACATTCTCTCATTATTATCACTCTATAGCTGGTCAAATTTTTGTTTTTTTTATTTTGACAGTTGCTGCCGCAGAGGCCGCAATTGGACTTGCTATTGTTATGTTGCTATATCGCAACCGAGGTAATATAAACGTGAAAAATATGAATCATTTAAAAGGTTAGCTGCATGTTTATACAAAAATTATGTCTTATTTTGGTTTTGGCTCCTTTAATAGGCTCTATCCTGTCGGGTATTTTCCGAAATCAAATCGGACCAATCGGTGCACATTGCCTAACAATCTTAGGGGTTAGTATATCTTTTTTTGTGTCTATTTTTGTTGCTTATTTGGTATTAGGCGAAGGCCATATTGTTAACCAAAATCTATATACGTGGGCTTCAGGAGCGGCATTATTTCCATATGTTTTTAAATTAGGATTTTTGATTGACCCGCTTACAGTTGTGATGTTGGTAACTGTAACTTTTGTTTCATTATTAGTGCATGTATATAGTATTGGCTATATGGCTGGAGATAAAGGTTATCAACGTTTTTTTAGTTATATTTCACTTTTTACTTTTATGATGCTGATGTTAGTGTCTGCTAACAATTTTCTACAATTATTTTTTGGCTGGGAAGGCGTTGGTTTGGTATCTTATCTACTAATTGGTTTTTGGTACGATCGTGAATCAGCTAATGAAGGAAGTTTGAAAGCTTTTTTAGTTAACCGCGTAGGTGATTTTGGTTTTGTTTTAGGTATAGCATTTTTATTGGCATATGCTGGCAGCTTAGATTATGAAACAGTGTTCAGGCAGGCGCAAATTTTGTCAAATTTATCTATTACTATTTTTAGTTATCCTTGTTCGGTTTTATCAGTGACCTGCTTTTTATTATTTATAGGCGCAATGGCAAAATCAGCGCAGGTTCCTTTACATGTATGGTTACCTGAATCTATGGAAGGGCCTACACCTATTTCAGCATTAATCCATGCGGCAACCATGGTAACTGCAGGTGTTTTTATGATAGCGCGAATTTCACCGATAATAGAATATAGTCCAAATATTCTAAGCTTTATTCTAGTAATTGGAGCAACAGGTGCATTGTTTACAGGTATTATTGCCCTTGTCATGAATGATATTAAACGAGTGGTCGCATATTCAACGCTTTCACAGCTAGGCTATATGATGGTAGCTATGGGATTATCTGCTTATAGTGCGGGTATGTTTCATTTACTAACGCATGCTTTTTTCAAGGCTTTGCTTTTTTTAGGTGCAGGATCGGTCATTATGGGTATGCATCATGAGCAGGATATGCGGAAAATGGGTGGATTGTGGCGTAAGATGCCAATTACTTATACCACTTTTATTATTGGTTCACTGGCTTTATGCGCCGTTCCGCCTTTATCCGGTTTTTATTCTAAAGATACGATTATAGAAGCTGCACAATTATCAACTATCCCTGGAAGTAGCTATGCCTATTTTTGTGTAGTTACAGGAGCCATGATTACAGCATTATATAGCTTTCGTGCTTTCTTTATGACATTTCATGGTAAACCACGCATGAGTAGAGAGGTATTTTCACATATTCAAGAATCGCCATGGAGTGTGTGTTTGCCTTTAATTTTGTTATCAATTCCCTCATTTATAATCGGGTATGTATTGTACATGCCATTATTATTCGACAATCAGCCTTTGCTAAGCCGTTCTATATTTATATTGCCTAACCACGATGTCTTATTAGAACTGGGTCGTGAAATTGCTTCACCAGCGCAAGCGATGCTTATGGCGCCATGGTCACTCACTTTTTGGTTAACAATCGGTGGAATAAGTTTAGCTTGGTTAAGTTATATTAAGTTTCCATACTTACCAACTTGGTTAGCTTGTCGTTTATCGTGGATATATCAATTACTGTTAAATAAATACGGATTCGACCTGTTCAATAACTTATTTTTTGTTAAAGGAACCAAACAAATAGGTAGGTTATTTTATAATTTTGGCGATAGATATCTAATTGATAAAACCATGGTAAACGGCACTGGCTCTGCAATAAAATGGATGGCAAATAAAGGGCGAGCTTTGCAAAGCGGATATCTTTATCATTATGCTACCGTCATGGTTATTGGGTTGTTTGGTTTCCTATGTTGGTTGCTATTAGGTTGAATATAAGGTGAAGTTATGTATCATTTGCTAAGCTTGTTGATTTGGTTACCTATTTTTGGTGGAATATTTGTTTTTATAACAGGTGATGATAATAATCCTAATATCTCGCGCTATCTATCGCTTTTCGTGGTTGGCCTAACCTTAGCAATTTGTTTACCGTTGATGCTCAATTTTAATGTTAATGATGCTCGTATGCAGTTTGTTGAAGATGTCGCATGGATGCCCTCCCTTGGTATTCATTATGCATTAGGTATTGATGGATTATCATTGATGCTTATTTTAACAAGTGTTATAACTAATTTAATTGTTATCTTAGCAACCTGGCATAGCGTTTGTACTAAAGTAAGCCAATATATGGCATCTTTTTTAATCCTTCAAGGGTTATTAATGGGTGTTTTTGCGGCAACAGATGCTATTTTATTTTACATATTTTGGGAAGCCACTTTAATTCCAATGTATCTAATTATTGGAATTTGGGGTTCAGATAATCGTGTTTATGCGGCTATTAAATTCTTTTTGTATACTTTTTTGGGTTCTGTACTTATGTTGGCGGCATTTCTTTATATGGGATATCGCTTAGGTTCTTTTAATATTGAAATGATGTACGCATTAAAATTAAGTTTACCCATCCAAACACTAATATTCATTGCCTTTTTCTTCGGTTTTGCCATCAAAATTCCAATGTTTCCTGTCCATACTTGGCTACCTGATGCACATACAGAGGCTCCGGCTGGTGGCTCTATTATGTTAGCAGCTATTTTATTAAAACTTGGAGCTTACGGATTTATTCGCTTTGCTTTACCTATAGTACCTGATGCATGTAATCAATATGCACCTATTATGATAGCGCTGTCGCTCATTGCAGTGGTTTATATAGGTTTAATTGCCATCATTCAAAAAGATATGAAAAAATTAATTGCTTATTCTTCAATTTCTCATATGGGTTTTGTCACACTTGGTTGTTTCGGCATTTATGCAATAGCAAAGCACACCAATTTGGCTCATGCAGGTTTACTGTTAGAAGGCGCTATTGCAGTAATGCTTTCACACGCTTTCATTTCTAGTGGTATGTTTGCAGGAGTGGGCTTTATATACGATAGGCTACATACACGACAGTTAAATGAATTAGGGGGCTTAGTGCATTCTATGCCGCTATTCGCTTCCTTTTTTATGTTATTCGCTATGGCTAATGCGGGATTACCTGGAACTTCCGGATTCGTAGGTGAATTTATGATTATATTATCTAGTTTAAAAGCAGGATTTTGGATAGCTTTTTGGGCGGCTTCGACGCTGATTATAGCGGCTACATACACTTTATGGATGTATAAAAGAGTTATTTTTGGTCAAATAACTCAACCAAAAATTGCTGAATTAAATGATTTATCTTCATTTGAAGCAAGCTCATATATATTGCTAGCTGTAATAGTCTTAGCCATGGGTGTATATCCTAAACCCATGCTAGATTATGTGCATCAATCTGTAAACCATACATTGGTGCAAGCAACTAAATCAAAATTATCATAAACAAGGTAATCAATTATGATGTCTTTAGTAGAAAATATCCAATTCATTACACCCGAGTTGATTATTATATCAACAGCACTACTGGCACTGTTAGGTGATTTATTTCTAAAAAAACATGTTTCATGTATTTCATTTTATATTTCTTGCATTGGATTGATTGCAGCGAGCATTGTGAGTCTTTCTTTATTTGGTAATTATAAAATGATTGTATTCAACGGCTTGTTTATAATAGATGATGCAAGTCATTTGATGAAATTATTTATTTATTTAAATGTATTTTTATGTTTTTCTTATTCATATTTTTATCTCAAAGAACGGCAAATGCCAATAGGTGACTATTTTGTTTTAGCTTTATTTTCGACATTAGGTATGATGGTGCTAGTTTCCGCCCATTCCCTACTAACCCTTTATTTAGGGGTCGAATTATTATCATTACCTCTTTATGCTCTTACGGCTATGCGCAGAAGTCAGGGTAATGCCTCGGAGGCTGCTTTAAAATATTTTGTTATGGGTGCCATTGCTTCTGGCATGCTCTTGTATGGATTTTCTTTAATATATGGTGTAACAGGGGAACTTGATTTATTAAATATTGCTAATCAGTTAGCAATAAAATGGCAACAGCAACATCTAATTTTATCATTTGCCATTGTGTTCATCATAACCGGCTTGGGATTCAAGCTAGCCGCCGCTCCGTTCCATATGTGGGCGCCTGATGTTTACCAAGGTGCACCTACATCCGTAACACTTTTTATCAGTGCCGCACCAAAAATTGCCGCAGTTGGAATGACTTTGAGACTATTATCTTATGCTTTACCTGATTTGGTTGGTCAGTGGCAACAAATTCTTTTAGTAATGTCATTATTGTCAGTAGGTTTAGGAAATTTATTAGCTGTTACTCAAACTAAGATTAAACGTTTATTGGCGTACTCTGCAATTGCTCATACAGGTTATACATTATTTGGTATTCTAGCAGCAACCCCTGCAGGTTATGCTGCCTCTTTATACTATATTTTAATATATTCATTGACCAGTGCGGCTGCTTTTGGCTTATTAACATTACTATCTCGAGATGGCGTTGAAATAGAGCTGGTGGAGGATTTGCGCGGTTTAAACAAACGAAATCCATGGCTTGCTTTCTTAATGCTTATAGTGCTTTTTTCAATGGCAGGTATTCCGCCAACAGCGGGATTTTTTACTAAGCTTCTTGTGCTTAAATCTTTAGTTGACGTACAAATGACTTGGGTTGCTATACTTGGATTACTTTTTGCTGTTGTAGGTGTTTATTATTATATTTTACTTATCAAAACCATGTATTTTGATGAGATAGATTATGCGCCACCCATAAATTTGAATAAACCTCATGTATTATTGTATTCAATCAATGCCTTAGCGCTTCTTTACTTCGGGTTATTTCCAGCATTATTAATTGAAAATTGTTATAAAGCATTTTATTGATTATTTTTTAATGAATAGCTTGATTTATTTTAAAGAAAAAGTATAATTGTTTTTAGTTGATGCGGGGTGGAGCAGCCTGGTAGCTCGTCGGGCTCATAACCCGAAGGTCGT
>CETS01024117.1_pt1 | contig 11727 bp, 8 predicted proteins | sample 356391 | NCBI WGS metagenome assembly CETS01 (sample SAMEA2622673, study PRJEB7988) | marine metagenome | isolation source: saline water (ENVO:00002010), including
TTCGCAAATCCTGAAAAAGCCGCCGAGATCGCCGCACCGGCCGTCAGTCGGAACCGTCGCCGATTCTCAATGGTCACCACCTGGCCAGATGGTCTTCCTGGCCTTGGCGAAGCCGCAGTTCGGGTCTGCAACCGTGTCGCGGCCATGTCAGATGGCCTGATGGAGATCAAGCTCTACCCTGCAGGAACACTCGTTCCCGCCTTTGAAAGTTTTGACGCCGTCGCCAATGGCTCTGCCGACATGTATCACGGTGCAGAATACTACTGGACCGCCAAATCCACAGCCTATCCCTTCTTTACTGCAGTCCCATTCGGCATGACAGCGCAGGAAATCATGGGCTGGATTGACTATGGCGGCGGCCAGAAGCTCTGGGATGAGCTCTCTGCCGACTTCGGAATCAAATCCATACAGGCTGCCAATACTGGCCACCAGATGGGGGGGTGGTTCCGCAAGGAAATTAACAGCCTGGATGACCTGATTGGCCTGCAAATGCGCATTCCCGGCCAGGGCGGCGACGTTCTGCGTGCACTCGGCGGCTCGGCAAAGGCGCTTCCGGGCGGCGAGATTTATCAGGCGCTCCAGACCGGCAATATCGACGCCACCGAATGGGTCGGTCCTTATAACGACTACTCGCTCGGCTTCTATCGCGAAGCGCCGTATTATTACGGTCCTGGCTTCCACGAGCCCGGCGCATCTCTGGCCGTGGGCATCAATCGCCGCGTCTGGGATAGTCTGACAGATGGTGAGCGGGCCATTCTGAAAGCAGCCTGCGAAGCTGAAAACCATACCTCGCTTGCAGAGTTCACATACAAGAACTCTGTCTATCTCGACCTGCTTCTCCGCGAGCACAACGTCCAGCTTCGCTCTTTCCCCGATGATGTCGTCACGGCCATGGCCGAAGCGGCTCGCGATGTCCGCGCCGCTTCCGGCCGCGACGGCATTGAAAAGCGCATTTATGAGAGTTTCGAAGACGGTCTCAAGAAGATGCGCGACTGGGCAGCCGTCTCTGACGGGCCATATTATGCCGCACGCCAGCTCGGCGCTCAGGCTCAGGGCTAGACGGGTCTGGGGGAGATGGATCCGAACGCATTTCTTCTGATCGGGCGTGTCCTGAACTATGCCGGGCTTGTCCTTGCTTTCGTTCTGATATTGCCGCTCTTAACGCTGGTCCTTCCCGGCCTTGTTGCGAGCCTCTCCATGCGTCTTGCACGCCTGATCGACAAAGCCATGAGCGGGGCTTTGGCTGTCGCCATCTTCGCAACAGTCTTCCTCGTTTTCGTCCAGCTGATTGGTGTCGTGACGTCCTACTCGCTCGGTCTCAACTGGACCTGGCTGTCTGAGCTCGTCATCTACGCATTCGCGACCATGTTCATGTTCGGCAGCGCCGTGGCGCTTCGCAACAGCGCGCATGTTCGGGTAGATATCTTCCGCCCACAGTTTGGAGAGACGGGCCGGAACTGGATCGAACTCGCTGGCATCTATCTCTTTCTGTTTCCGATCATGATCCGCATCCTGCAGACCGGCGAGCAAGGGCTCACCCGGTCGTGGATGCTGTTCGAGGGCTCGCGCGAGTCGGACGGCCTGCCCATCCTCTTTCTGTTCAAGACCCTCCTGCCCGTCTTCGCTGTGCTCATGATCACCCAGGGCCTCTCAGAAGCCTTAAAGGCAGCCCTCCGCATTACCGGGCGCCTTGAACCCGATACCAACCAGCAGCCGGAAGGAGCAGGCCATGGAGCTTGAAATCTTTCTGGCTGTTCTAATGTTCCTCACGGCGATCGGCGCCCTGCTCGCAGGCTTTCCTGTGGCTCTCACGCTCGGCGGCGTCGCGCTTCTCTTCGCCCTCATCGGCATCGGGCTAGGCGCCTTTCCTGAGCCGCTGCTTCTCTCGCTGCCAAGCCGCATTCAGGGCGGCTCCATCATGCAGAACGAGACCTTGGTCGCCGTTCCGCTCTTCATCATCATGGGCGTGGTTCTGGAGCGCTCGCGGGTCGCCGAAGACCTCCTGCACATCGCCAGCCGTTTACTGAGCCGGGTTCGCGGCGGCCTCGGCTATGCCGTGGTTCTTGTCGGCGCGTTGCTGGCGGCATCCACCGGAATTGTTGGCGCCACGGTCATCACCATGACCCTCATCGCTCTACCGACCATGCTGAAACAGAATTACGATCCGCGCCTCGCCTCCGGCACAATCGCGGCCTCCGGTACGCTCGGCCAGATCATTCCGCCATCTATCGTTCTGATCTTGCTTGCAGATGCGGTCTCCAATGCCGCCAGTCAGGCCGCCAGTCGCATGGGCTCGAATACGGGTTTTGTCGTCTCAGTCGGCGATCTGTTTGCAGGCGCACTCCTGCCGGGCCTCATCCTGGTTGGTCTCTACCTCGCCTATATCGCTTTCAACGCCATTTTCCGTCCAAAGGCATGTCCGGCCGGCATGGTGGAAGAAACCGATCCGCTGACACCTCGCGAAGTCATCTTCGGCCTCGGGGCACCGCTGTTTCTGATCATTGCAGTGCTCGGCTCCATCCTGTTCGGCATCGCGACACCTACAGAGGCGGCGTCCATCGGCGCGGCCGGTTCCGTACTGCTCGCCGGCCTGCGCCTGTCTGATGAGAAAGACGTCTGGAAGCTTCGCCTCATTGTAGCGGGCCTCATATCCATCTTCGTCATTATCCTCCTGCGAAACACCCTCGACCTGAGAATGGGTGTCGCCAGTATCACTGCGGTGAACGGAATAGGCATCGCCCTCACCATCATCGCAGCCGCTATCTTTCTGATCGGCGTCGTGGCTGGCGGTCTTGTTCTTCATCAGAGCGATCAGTTCAAACCCGCCATGACGAGCGCCGTTGAGATCACCTCAATGGTGTTCTTGATCCTGATCGGCGCCAGCCTGTTCAGCCTCGTTTTCCGCGGCTTTGGCGGTGATGATCTGGTTCACGAACTCCTCGCCGCGACACCCGGCGGTAAATGGGGCGCGCTGATCATCGCCATGCTGGTCATGTTTGTGCTGGGTTTCTTTCTCGACTTTATCGAGATCGTGTTCGTGGTCGTCCCACTGGTCACACCGCCGCTCATCGTGGCAGGCTTTGACCCGGTCTGGCTCGCCATCCTCATGGCGCTGAACCTTCAGACCAGCTTCCTGACCCCGCCATTCGGCTTCGCGCTCTTTTACTTACGCGGTTCGGCCCCGCCAGAGCTCAAAACGCTCGATGTCTGGAAGGGCGCCCTGCCCTTTATCGGCCTTCAGATCCTGATGATCGCGCTTGTCGCTCTCATACCGGCCCTCGCCACATGGCTTCCTAGCTTCACGCGATAGATCGCAATAGCCGCCGAACAAAAAACCCCGGCGGCTGAGCCCTCCGGGGTTTGTCTCTTTAGTTCACTCAGCCCTGAGCCAGACCTAAAACTTCACCTCAGGCACGATGGAGAGGTCCGCTCGGACCTCTTCGCCAAGATCGTAAAACTCTTCAGAGCTGAAGCCCATGCTACCTGCAAACAGAGCCGCCGGGAATTGCTCTAGCGCCGTGTTGTAATGAGAGACTGCAGAGTTGTAGAAGCGGCGCGCTGCGGCCAGCTTATCTTCAATCACAGACAGCTCTTTCTGCAGCTCTTTGAAGTTCTCATTGGCTTTCAGATCCGGATAGGACTCAGCCAATGCAAACAGTTTGCCCAGCGTGCTGGCCACCATGCTTTCTGCAGCGGCGGTTTCCTTCGGGCCAGATGCGGCGACGGCCGAGTTACGTGCCGCGATCACGGCATCCAGCGTCTCACGCTCATGCGTCGCATAGCCTTTGACGGTCTCAACGAGGTTCGGGATCAGGTTCTGACGCTGCTTCAGCTGCACATCCACATCCGCAAACGCCTGCCGACACTGCTGCCGCTTGGCGACAAGGCCGTTGTAAATGGCGATGACCATGATGGCGAGGACAGCGATGATCCCCAGAATAACCCAGACTGCAGTCATGAAATCGACTCCCCCGATAGAATAACGGTTGGATTAAAGCACAGCCGGGGTCTCGGGCAAGCGCTTAAACAGCTAGGCCTCAATGGCTAACTTGATCGAAGCATTTTGCCACCCCTGTTCGGGGGAGCTCATCTGTCGCTCGACGGGCGCTTGAGTTTTTCAAGCATGGCCTTGGCGTTCGCACTGCCGGGGTTGAGGTCTAGCGACTTTTGATAATTTGAAATGGCCTGCTCTTTGTCACCACTCAGCATATAAGCCTCAGCGAGGCTGTCATAAGTGTTGGCGGATACCGGATGCTCCTCGACATTGAGCTTGAAGATAGCGATTGCATCATCATAGCGTTCCTCGCTCAGGAGCGAATAGCCGAGCGCATTCAGCCGGCCTTCAACGTCGCTCAGATCATAGGGCGCGTCTGTTTCAGCTTGCTCTGCGAGATAGTCAGCAATGAGGGTCTCAATCGGCCCATCCTTATGCGCGGCAATGAAGAACTGAAATGGAAGAGGTGCTTTTTCACCGGTCAGCGTTTCCAGCATCAGCATGTTTGCGAGATCGTTGTGAACATTATTATTAGAGCGGTCGTCCGTACATACGAAGACGCCGACCTCAGCGTCTGGCGCGTAACGGATGTTGGCACGCCCGCCGCCGCTATGGCCCAGCGTGCGCTCCCCGGCGACGTCCACGAGCACAGTTCCCAGCCCATATCCGTCATGAATGTACTGCTCGTTGAACAGGAGGCCGGCCCAGTTCTCGCGGTCAATCGCCACGTCAGCATTCAGAGCCTTGAACAAGGTCTCCATATCTTCAGCCGTCGTTTCATACCCGCCCGCTGAAGTGAGAAGTTCAGCGTTTCGAGCGCCCTCTGACGTCGCCGCATGGAACGTGGCCTCCAGACCCGCCGGCGCCAGAACACGCTCATCGACGAGCTCTGTCCACGTCAATCCAGTCTCCTTCGAGGCGATCATTTCAGCAACGGCATACCCGCTCTGCCGATATCTGGAATACGCACCCGGCTCGTAATCGAGTGGCAAATCCCGAACGTAGTCATAGATCTCCGAGTTGCCCGCTGCAGGATCGCTTTCCAGCTCCCCAAAAACAGTCTGGTTCGTGACCATTGGAATGCCACTGGTGTGGTTCAACAACCGCCAGAATGGAATGTCCGACCAGGCTGGCGGCGCATGCACCAGAAACGCGCTGAGCGGCCTATCGATATCCAGCTGCCCGGCCGCGACGAGATCTGCATAGGTCAGTGAAGAGAGAAACTTCGTTGCGGAATAAATCCCGCAGCCTGATGAAGCGGAGAAATCCTCGCCCTTCTGGTCAACGCCCCAGGCGCCGACAAGGCGGGTTTCCTGCCCGATTACAACCGCCACAGCCAGCCCATCGACTTCGTAGGCTGACATCACATCGCGCACTCGTGATTCATCGAAAACGCCGATGGGTGCCGCCAGGCTAGTGCCCTGACAAACAATCAAAGCGCTCAGTACACTCGCGACACCTGTTTTCATCTTAACCACCCAGTCTCTTCCTCAGAAGAATTGGGTAGCCCGTCCGGCCGGATATACCGAGTTACAAGTCCGCAATACCATCAGACCTTCACGCTGCGAATATCATCCACCTGATAGGTTAGCGGCTCGGCGTCATCTCCGTGAGCAATCGTCACATATGAGCCATGCAGAAGCTGGTGATCAGCAAGACGATAGAGGGGTTCATCAGGGCCTTCATCGTCTTCGTCATAGTGAAAATACCAGTGGCTGCCGCGATGGGTCAGAAGTCCGTCAGCGGCCAGCGCATCATCTGGATGGAACCGCTTTACGGTGCAATGCTTCCTGGCCTCCCTCCAGGCCTCGACATCAAGCTTGGCATCGGTATTCAGCGGCGCAGTGATCACATATCCCTGATCGCGGTCGCCTTCCGGATATCCCTCATTCCGCGCCAGACGCAGGACAATCTGCTTCAATTCCATGGTGATCTCCCTTCAGACATATACCCTTAATATTTGTACGGGATTCGATCAATGAAATGCGACAAATTGAACGCGCGCTCACGAACTCCGACAACATGAAAACGGCCACCCCCTAAACCGGGATGGCCGCTATTTTCAGATCTGCCGAAACGATCAGAACGCGAGATTCAGAGACACCCAAAGTCGGCGCGGCTCCTGGTTGATGGCATACGCATTCGAGTAGGCGAGTGCCCCGCGGCGCTCATAAGGCATGTATTCAATGAAATCCTCATCCAGCAAATTGTAGATCGTTGCATTCACCGTCACGTTCTCCTGCACATCCCATGACCCACCAAGATGGAAGAGCGAATAGGCCTCGTAGTCGCCCAGCTGCTCCTGTGCTTCACCAGCGCCGCGATAGCGTGCTGACGCGAACTCGCCGCGAAGCCAGACGGACACATCCTCCAGAACATCCCAACTAATGCGCGCATTGGCCTGATGCTCTGGCGTATTCACCAGCGGCTCTCCCGCTTCCGATCCGCTTTTCTGCTCACTATCTGTGTAGGTGTAATTCACCGAGAGGCTCACATCCGGCGTAAACCGCTGACGGAAACTGGCTTCAATACCCTGTGTCTCGGCCTCATCGACATTGACGGACTGGGTATAGGTCGCCGGGCGCGGCCAGTAACCGTAATCCACACAGTCGTCAGATGGCGGCAGCGCGTCATACTCTTCACGGGTCAGATCATATGCGCAATTGAGCAGCTCTGGTCCGTTGGCGATCTTGTCTTCGAACACATTCTTGAAGACAGACACATTCCCGCTGAAACCATGGCCGGGGTCAAAGAAAGCACCCGCCTCATAGGTTGTGCTGGTCTCGGGCTGCAGCGACGGCGTACCCAGCACAGGGATCGTGCCCTGCCCGCGGAAACCGATAATTCCCGGCGCAATCTGTTCCAGACGCGGTGTCTTGAACCCCCGGCTCACACCACCCTTCACGGTCAGCGCATCGCTGGCGGTCCAGACGAGATAAGCCCGCGGGCTGAAATGCTCTCCGAAAACGCTGTGATCATCCATGCGCAGGCCAACTGTCAGCGCCAGGTTTTCCACAAAGCGCCACTCATCTTCAGCGAAGATGGCCCATTGCTGGTGCTCAAATTGATCAGCTGCCACGCCATCTGTCATTTCAGCGTCCCAGTATTGGCCACCGATCGTGAAGGTGTGATCGCCCATCATCTTGTAGAAGCGCGCATTATAAATCGTATTGCTGGCTTCCAGCTCGCGTGGATCACCTGCCTTTCGGTCCGTACCTTCAACATCTGATGGCAGAACCCGGCCGAGCGTCTCCGTCGTATTATAAGTGATGTCCGCATCTACGACTCCGCCCAGGACGTCGCCCGTATAGGCCAGTACGAACTGGTCGCGGTTAAATTCCAGCTCCGGCGCATAGCCGCGCGTTCCCAGCGTGCCGAGTTGGCCGTCTGAGTTGTCATAAGTCTGACGCGCGATATCGGCGTCAAACCAGATTCGGTGGTCATCAGACGGGGTAAAGGTCAGGCGCCCGCCCGCAGACCAGATTTCCGCACCCACCGGCGACGGGCCACGCTTTGACACTTCAATCGGGTCACCATTGGAATCTTCAAAGATCAGATCTGACGCTTCGCGCTCGAAATAGCGGCCACGCACTGCGAAAGCCAGCTGACCTGGCACAATTGGCCCATCGGCATAGACGGTGGAATTATAGCTGTTGCCGAATGAATCGTCGCCCTGAAGGGTGGCATCAAGCCCGATATCCAGCCCGAAGTCTTCGTCAGGCGTTCGGGTCAGAATATTCACAACGCCGCCCATGGCGTCAGATCCATACAGCGTCGACATGGGCCCGCGCACGACCTCAATCCGCTCAATGGCCGAAACCGGCGGAATGAAGCTTGATGACGTTTCGCCAAACCCGTTCGGCGTCACATTGCCCGCTGCATTCTGGCGGCGCCCATCCACCAGAACCAGCGTGTAATCGCTCGGCATGCCGCGAATGGAGATGTTCTGCCCGCCGGTTTTGCCCACACCATTGCCAACGTCGATGCCGGGTACGTTCTGCAGCGCCTCAGCGAGGCTGCTCACGCGCTGCGTTTCCAGCTCATAGCGTGGGATCAGTGTGATGCTGGCTGGCGCCTCGACCACCTGCTGCTGATAGCCTGCCGCCGTCACCACGATATCGTCCATCCGTGACTCGCCGTCTTTTTCTGCGGTCAGCGCTGCCTCTTCTGCGTCGCCTCCCGGCGCCTCTTTGGCCTGCGGGTCCGCATAGGCAGACAAGCCAAGGCCGCCTGCCAGAATGAGCGCTGCAATTGCTGTGTTTGCCCTGAACTGTTTCGACACGAAGATTCCCCTCAATTGATATTGAGAGGCGTTCTTAACTAGACTCGACACAATTGCAATTGCTTCTGAGAATTATTCTCAAATTATTTTCAGGGGTTTCAGGTGTTAGCGGTCGCGCCAACATACCCAACGCCCCCGCCGCCCGTCTCAGACGCAGGCATGGCTGCGCCGACACACCGGCAGGGATCAGAAAATGAGCTGATTAGTCCCTGAACTTGCCAGACCGGGGGAAGCCACGCGGTGCCATCCGCCCTGCCCCGGCCCGACGGCCCATCCAGTCGCGCCAGTCCGGGAAGGTCCGTTGCCGACCAGCAGAATCGGTTACCGCAAAGCCCTCTTCAGAGCTGAACACCTTGGCATCGGCCAGCCCGCCATCTTTATAGCTCTGCAGCTTCACGCCCTTGCCGCGCGGCATTTCCGGCAGATCATCGCGCGCAAAGATCAACAGCTTCCGGTTCTCGCCAATCACAGCCACCAGATCGCCATCAGCCGGCTCGCACAAGAACAGCTCCGAGCCCTTGCTCGTCGTCACCACCTGTTTGCCCGCCTTGCGCGCAGATGGCAGCTCGCTCTCCGGACAGATAAAGCCATACCCGCCCTTGGATGCCATAAACCGTTTCTGATCCGGCATCAGCTTGAACATGTCGACGATCTCATGCTCGTCTTCCAGATCAATCTGGAAGCGGATCGGCTCGCCCTGCCCCCGCCCAGCCGGCAGTTTATCCCCGCCCAGCGTGAACGCCCGCCCATCAGAGGACATCAGGATCAGCTTGTCGGTCGTCTCCATCTGGCAGGAGAGATACAGCTCATCGCCCTCCTTGAACCGCGTGGAAGAGAGGTCATTCACATGCCCCTTCAGCGCGCGGATCCAGCCGAGCTTGGACAGCACAACCGTGATCGGCTCGCGCGCGATCAGCGCTTCCAGCACCGCCTCGCCATCATGCTCTGGCGCCTCGCCAAAGTCAGACCGCCGACGGCCGATCTCAGTTTCCGGCCCAAACACCTCGCGCGCTTCTTTCAGCCCGCGCGCGACTTCCGTCCACTGGCGACGGTCGCTGCCGATCAGCGCCTGCAGGCTGTCGCGTTTTTTCTCCAGCTCGGCATGCTCACCGCGAATTTCCATTTCCTCGAGCTTGCGCAGGCTGCGCAGGCGCATATTCAGAATGGCCTCGGCCTGATTATCCGTCAGCTCGAACGTCTTCATCAGCTCGGCTTTCGGATGATCCTCCTCGCGGATAATCCGGATCACTTCATCCAGGTTCAGAAAGGCAATCAGATAGCCTTCCAGCACCTCAATCCGCGCCAGCGTCTTGTCCAGCCTGTGCTGGGCAATCCGCACCACCACTTCCTTGCGGTGTGCCAGATAGGCCTGCAGAACCTGTTTCAGGTTCATAACCTTCGGCGCGCCGCGATCCAGCACGTTCAGATTCAGAGAGAACCGGTTCTCCAGATCAGAGAGCCTGAACAGGCTCTCCATCAGCATTTCCGGGTCAACGGTTTTGGATTTCGGCTCCAGCACCACGCGAATGTCTTCGGCGCTTTCATCGCGCACATCGCCCAGCAGAGGCACTTTCTTGCCATCGATCAGCTCAGCCAGCCGCTCGATCAGCTTGCCCTTCTGAACCTGATACGGAATTTCGGTGACCACGATCTGCCAGGTGCCCCGGCCAAGGTCTTCCTTCTCCCACTTCGCGCGTGTGCGGAAACTGCCCCGCCCCGTGGCATAGGCCTCGCGAATGGTCTCTTTCGGTTCCACCACAATGCCGCCGGTCGGGAAATCCGGCCCCGGCATCACGGTCAGAAGGTCGTCCACAGTCGCGTTCTTATTCTCCACCAACATCAGGCAGGCATCGATCAGCTCAGCGGCATTGTGCGGCGGAATGCTGGTCGCCATGCCCACGGCGATCCCGGTCGACCCATTGGCGAGAAGGTTTGGATAAGCCGCTGGCAGAACAACAGGCTCAGAATCCTGTTCGTCATACGTGGCGCGAAAATCGACCGCGTTCTCGTCCAGCCCCTGCAGCAGCAGACGCGCAGCCTGAGTCATCCGGCTTTCGGTATACCGCATGGCCGCCGCGCTATCGCCATCGATATTGCCGAAATTGCCCTGCCCGTCGACCAGCGGATAACGAACCGAGAAACTCTGCGCCAGACGCACAAGCGTGTCATAAATCGCGCTGTCGCCATGCGGGTGATAATTACCCATCACCTCGCCGACAATCTTGGCGCATTTCCGGAAGCTCGCATCCGGGTTCAGCTTCAGCTCACGCATGGCGTACAGAATACGCCGCTGCACAGGTTTCAGCCCGTCGCGCACATCCGGCAGCGCCCGGCTTGTAATGGTGGAGAGCGCATAGGCGAGATAGCGCCGCGACAGCGCTTCATTCAGGCTCTCATCAATGATGTTCTCTTCACCGGAATCCATCAGATCGGACATATAGTTTCTCCGCAGCAGCATTCGCAGGAAAAGCGAAGTCCCAGACTTGATCCGGGGTCCAGAAAGCCTCAACTCATACCGCTCTACACACAATCACCCGCCACTCTATACGAGTCGGACCCCATGTCTTGTGGAGAGGTGAGGTTTTGTGGGGAGAATCTAGCCCCGAGCGTGTTCTATGCGCGCCGCAGGTGCGCAAAAAAAAGAGACCGACAACCTTGAGGCGACCCATCGCGGAAGTGGCAACAGCCTTGAGCCCGTTCTATGCGGACAGAATGTCCGCGAGAACAACTCAAAGAACCACGAAGCGGGCGGTCAAAACAAGAACTAAGAGGCCGCGAGCGCACCGGCCCCTCAACCCGCCGATACCAGCGAAGGCTGGTATCCACGCCTGAGCAATATCAACGAGCTCGCTGCTGGTTCAAAGGCATGGTCCGTTCGGCGGGAAATCGATCATGAGATCGATTTCTATTCCGCCTCACCCTCCGCTGGGGTCTGCGGCGTTGATACATTATGCGCAATCAGAAACGCTCGGAAGGGAACGTGACCGACCCCGGACTTGGTCCGGGGGAGGAATAACTGCGAGCAGAATAGGAATTCCCCTGGACAGCGCAGGAATGATGGGGAGAAATCCACCCCTGTCATCCCGCACACGATGCAGCACGCAATGGTGCTTCGTTGATGCTGGACCCGAAGCGTTTCAGATCCCAGACTAGCATCGGTATTAACGTTTTAGGTCGAAAGGTATTGGAAAGTAATCTTGATCACGCTCAAACTCGAAATCTAGTGCTGCAACGTACGCATTAACCAGACTGTCGAGGTCTTCAGAGTTCCAACCGATAATCCGAGGACTTTGACCACACATATAAACCTCATCGAGCACTGTAACTATGTAATCAAGACGAGCCCTATTGAACTTTTTCGCAAATTCTAGCGCCTTTTTCTTTTGATTATTAGCAAAGGTCACTGCATTGTCCATTTTCTTCTCAATGAGTTTTGCCTCAACTTCGTTGA
>CETS01021372.1_pt1 | contig 11696 bp, 13 predicted proteins | sample 356391 | NCBI WGS metagenome assembly CETS01 (sample SAMEA2622673, study PRJEB7988) | marine metagenome | isolation source: saline water (ENVO:00002010), including
TTCAAAAACATCGAAGCTCGTGTAACAGCGGGCAAAGAAGTCGGCAGAGTTGGTGACGGAGGCGTTGAACAGCCAGATGCCGAACTGACGTTGCAGCACGTCCGGGGGCAGGGCCATCTGTTCGCTCAGAGCGTCGATGAGAAGTGAAAGTTCTTCGTCGGGATAGTCGCCTACGGATGTGTAGGCGCCTCCGGAACTCAGCGGGAGGTCGCTGAGAAGGGCATCAACACATGCCTCACCCAGATGAGAATCTGCGAAACTCAAAAGTTCTTTGAACAGGAGACCGCGCATCAGCAAAATCCTTATATGGTCGGTCAGCTGAGCGTCTCAGTGGGAAATTACCCAAATCTCGCCGGAATAGATTAAATTTTACCGATACCGTTTAGTGTTCTGAATACGTTTAGGAAAATTGTTAACGAAATTTGTGGACAATTAACCTATCGAAATCTGATTAACCTGGATCATTCATTTTGCTTTGAAAAGACGGCATGGTGGGGCATTTCTGCCTTAAGACCGCCTTACTTCAAATGCGCCGTTATTGGGTGTTTGAGAGGCAATCTCATTCTCAAAGTTTAATTGAGGCAGGGCCGGCGAGACACCGGCCCTTACCTTATCAGAAGCGGGTCCGGATGGTGAAACGCGCGTTCAGCGGCGCGCCCTTTGAGATGTTCGTGTTGGAGTGCGCGTCGGGGGAATAGGTCTCATCGAACAGGTTTTCGATGTTGAGCTGAAGCGTTGTGTCTTCATTCGGCGCATAGATCGCAGCCGCATCCATCCGGGTATAGTCTTGAATGGTGACGGCATTTCAGGAGTTGATGAAGACATCCTGAAAGGTAGGGCTGTCACCCGGGTTTTGCGTATGGCTAAGGACTGACACAGCGCCCTGCATGTGAGCGGTCGCACCAAGGTCATGGTATGCCGGTATTGTAGGCTTGTCGGTCCGGTAGGTGTACTTGGCAAAAACACCTTTTGCGTGTAAAATTCCCCATGGGGGGACTTTATCATGAAACGGTTGATTGTCTGCTGTGACGGTACCTGGAACGAGATTGATTATCGCGTTCGGCCCACAACGAATGTGGTGAAACTGGCGCAATCTGTACATGCCTATGGGGCTGACGCGGACGGCAACGAGATTCCTCAGGTTGTCTTCTATGATGAAGGTGTCGGGACGCTTGAAGGTGAAAGCATGGAAGGCGGCGGTTTCGGCGATGGTCTGGAACAGAACATCAAGGACGCTTATGCCTTTCTTGTCTTCAACTATAACCCCGGCGATGAGGTTTTCATTTTTGGGTTTTCGCGTGGGGCTTATACGGCCCGGTCGCTTGCGGGTATGATACGCAATTGCGGAATTGTCCGTCGCGATTGTTCACCCTGTGTCGGAGAAGCCTTCGATCTCTACAAAGACAAAAAACGACATCCTGATGCTGAAGAGTCCTGGGCGTTCCGTGAGCGGACAGGGCATAAGGATATGTGGGTTAGCCGAGATGTTATTGGCCCTGGCCGCAGCCATGCCGTGCGAAGCGATCTCAAGAACGAGAATCAGCTCGTGATCACCTATCTCGGCGTCTGGGACACGGTCGGACAACTTGGTGTGCCCGGCGTTTTTAATGCCGTTGCCAACAAACCAGAAGACCATGGCTTTCATGATCTGAAGCTGAGCAGTTTTGTGAAGCAAGCTCGGCACGCGGTGGCGATTGATGAAAAGAGGACCGTTTTCCGACCTACCTTGTGGGAGCCCAAAAAGCTCGCTCTCCTTAATCAGAAGACATCCGGAATAGAGGTCGCGCCAGAAGACAATTCCAATGACCCCAGGCTTTACCAGCAAAAGTGGTTTGCAGGCGACCATGGTTCGGTTGGTGGTGGCGGTGACCTTACAGGGCTCTCAGATATCGCCCTTAGTTGGGTCGCCGAAGGTGCCCGCATGAATGGTGCGAACCTTTCTTACGATGAAAACTTCAAGTGTGTGGATTTCGAAGTCAAGTATAATAAAGGCCGGTCTATCAAGTCTCGACGCGTGAGATTCAACGCCAATGGCCATGCACCTTTATCAAATGTCTCGGATGACTATAAAGGGTCATCATCAGTGCTGGGCCGCGCACTTGGCTATGCTATGAATATCGGTCAGCGAGACCGACTGGCCGATCTGCCGAGTCTTGATGATTTTCACCTCTCAGCGAAGTCATATGCAGGCTATGATCAGAAAGATATGAATTATCCCAATGACCTGGTGGACCGATTGAAAGCCTACACTCAGTATCGTCATAAAGACATTTATAAGCGCTTTCCGTCTTATGTTAAAGATGTTTGACGCTGCTTCAATCAGCGATTCTTGCCGGGGACCCATTTGACGTCGCGCTTGCCATCATCGTTGGCGCGGCGTCCGGCGACGAACAGCCAGTCTGACAGCCGATTGATATAGGCGAGCGCTTCATCGGAGATGATTTCATCTTCCTGATGATAGGCTTCGGCAACATGGCGTTCTGCGCGTCGGGCTGTTGTCCGGGCTACGTGCAGCTGAGCGGCGAGTGTTGAGCCGCCAGGCAGAATGAAGCTGTCGAGTGGCGCGATGTCAGCATTCATCTCGTCGATCTCACGTTCCAGGCGCTCGACCTGGCCTGCGGTGATGCGCAAAGGCTCATAGCCGAGATCCTTGCCGCGATCTGGCGTAGCGAGATCGGCGCCGAGATCAAAAAGGTCGTTCTGCACCCGCGCGAGCGCTGTTTTCAGCATGGCATCGAAGCCGACATGGAGCGCGGCCACGCCCAGCTGGGCATTCACCTCATCCACAGCGCCATAAGCAGCGACGCGCGGCGACCATTTATCGACCGGCTCGCCTGTTGTGAGCCGCGTTTTACCCTTGTCGCCGGTGCGTGTGTAAATCTTGTCGAGTTTGACCATTTTGAAGTGTGCTCCTTGCCGTGTCTCGCTTTCAGCTCGACGCAAGTGCGCCTGCGCGGTGCTTGTGGGCGCACTGAACTACGAGCGCAGCGAAGGCGCAAGGTTCCCGGAACCGAAGGTGGAGGGATTGAACCTGAGCAAGCAAATCAAAGCTGCCTGCACGGTCGTTTGTGGGTGCACTGAACTACGAGCAAAGCGAAGGCGCAAGGTGTTCATCTTGAATGCTCGGACGCGTTCCTCGCGCAAGCGCTCAGACGTCCTGCGCCTGCGCGTTGCTTGTGGGGTGCCTGTCGCGACCAAAGGTCGGGCGCAGGCGTGTTGAGCGTAAGCGAAACTCAGAGCCGAGCAAGCTATAAGACTGGCCTGCGCGGTGCTTGTGGGCGCACTGAACTACGAGCAAAGCGAAGGCGCAGAATGCGCGTGGTGAGACGCGACGCAGTCGACCAATGAGGAACTGACTTAAAAACTCACCGCGCCGGAGACGACGCCCACAGCAACCAGGATCACGATCGCCACGAACTGCATGATCACGCGCAGACGCATGAGCTTATTTGAGCGCGAGGCCTGTTCAGGGTCAGAGCGAACAAGATTGATAATGCCCATGGCGAGGATCACGACCAGAATGGCCATGGCGCAGTAGAGGGCGATTGTGAGTGTCTGTTCCATCAGGTGTTCCTATGCTTCTCGCCTGATATGGACCGACCAGTGGCAAATGCACAGAGGGGTGCGTCTTTTTTACTGTCGGACTATGCGGCCTTGGTCGCCACTAATGATGCGGGTCGGCGTTGATTTTACCGCACTTGCCACACTTCACGACGAGCCCGTGCGCCTCGTGGTGTGAGACATTGACGAAGAGCTTCGTTTTACAGGCGCCGCAGCGATAGGTCTCGTTGCTATCGCCTTCTTTGACCGGGCTTCCGGCGGTGTGCTCGATCACGTCATGGCCCTGAACAGTGGCTTCGGGGACGATCTTCATATCAAACTGCGGCATGTGATGACTTTCTTGCAGAAACAGATTTTGCGCCAGTTTCCCTGCGTCGCGTGTGAGGTCAATGCTTCTGCAGCATCGCCCGTTGACGACGTAATATGAAACGTATACGAAACGTATATAATTCATATCAAAGAAAGAGCGCGTTATGGGCATTGTAAAGATTGATGATGAGCTGCACGAAGAAGTGCGCCGCGCCAGTACGGTGATGTGCCGCTCGATCAATGCGCAAGCTGAGTTCTGGCTGAAGATCGGCATGCTGGCTGAGGCCAATCCCACCCTGTCGTTCAGCGAGATCGTGAAGAAGCAGATGCAGGCAGCCGATGTGCGCCCGCCAAAGCTGACAGCGATCTGACATGGTGAAAACGCCGGAAGAGCTGGGGCTGATGCGGATTTCCGGCAAGCTGCTGGCTCGCGTGTTTGAGATGCTGGATCAGGTTCAGCTGGCTGCCATGTCGACCATGGAGATCAATGATCTGGTTGATCGCTATATCACGCAAGACCTGGAGGCGCGCCCGGCCAGCAAGGGTCAGTACGACTATGAGTATGTGCTGAACTGCTCGCTGAACCATGTGGTCTGTCACGGCGTGCCGAGTACGAGCGAAGTGGTCCGCGACGGCGACATCATCAATCTGGATATCACGCTGGAGAAGAACGGCTTCATCGCCGACTCCAGCAAAACCTATATCGTCGGCGATGTGCCGCCTGCGACGCGCAAGCTCGTGCGGGTCGCTCAACAGGCCATGTGGAAGGGCATTCAGGCCGTGCGGCCCGGAGCGACGCTGGGTGATGTCGGCCATGCGATCGAGCGCCATGCCAAGCGCAATGGCTACACCGTCGTGCGCGAATATTGCGGGCACGGCATTGGCCGGGAAATGCATGAAGAGCCGAGCGTGCTGAACTTCGGAAAGCCGGGCACGGGCGAGATGCTGAGAGAAGGCATGACCTTCACAATTGAGCCCATGGTCAATCAGGGCGGCCGGATGGTGGATACTGAGGATGATGGCTGGACGGTGGTGACGCGCGACCGGAAACTCTCGGCCCAGTTTGAGCATACCGTGGCCGTCACGCGCACGGGTGTAGAAGTCCTGACCCTGCGTGCGGATGAGCGCTAAGTAGCTGATACGTTCTTGACAGGCGTGTGCGCCCGGCAAATGCTCTTCCCAACGTGCCGGGGAGGGCATCATGACCAGGACAATTCTTTCTGCTTTTGCCGCCGGAGCGCTGCTTTCTCTGACATCCTGTACCCAGGCCGAGCTCTCTGAGCCGCCTGCGCCAGTATCGGCTGCTGTTCCACCGCCTGTCGTGGAGGCAAAGGCGACGGCGCCCGGCGCGGCTGAGCCTGCCAGCTTTGAAGAGCAGAATTACCAGACATACTGCGCGCTCTGCCATGGCGAGGATCGGGCCGGCTATGCGAATGACAGCGCACCGAGCCTCAAAACAGCGACTTTATTTGGCGTGTCTGATTATCCGCCGACACTCGCCACCGCTTATGGCCGACCCGGAACGCCGATGGGCCCCTATCTTGATGAGCTTGGCGGCCCGCTCACCATGACGCAGATCCATGATCTGGTCGTCTGGCTGAAAGAGCAGGCAGGGGTGGAAACCTTCCCGCCTTCGGAAGAGATGCTGAAACCTGTTCAGGGCGATGTCGCGCTCGGCGAAAAGGTCTATCGCGAGAATTGCGCCATGTGCCACGGCACGAATGGCGAGGGGCATGGGCCCGCCGGGCCGGGCACTGCGCTAGGCAATGCCACCATGCTGGCAACCGCGCCCGACAACTTCCTGCGCCTTGCGATCGCAGAGGGCCGCGAAGGCACGCCGATGCCCGCTTTCAAGACCATGCTCAGCGAAGACCAGATCAATGCGGTGACGGCGTTTCTGCGCTCACGGGCGCAGGGCTGGGACGCCGAAGAGGTGAGCTATAGCCCGCCGCCAAGCCTGGATGACATTGTTCTGAACCCTGAGGGCGCGGACCCGGATTTCGAGCTGTCGGAGGGGCGCTATATCGACTCCAAACAGCTGAACGCTGCACTGGAAGATGGGCGTAAAATGATCCTCATCGATACACGCGTCCCGTATTTCTGGGCCATGGCGCATATCAAGGGCTCATTGCCCGTGCCGTATTATTCAAGCCGGGATGAATTCATCGAGAAAATCCCGAATGATGGCACCTGGGTTGTCGCCTATTGCGAATGCCCGCGTGCAGCGGCGGACTCCACGATCAACAAGCTGCGCGCGCTTGGCTATCCGAATACGGCGGTGCTCCATGAAGGCTATGCGGGCTGGACCGCGCTCGGCTATCCGATTGCAGTTGGGAAGGTGGAGTAGGCTATGTGGAGGCCAACCTTTTTGTTCCTGTCATGGGTCATTGGGATGACCCTCATCATGCATCTGCTGAATGGCCATAGCTGGCTCGCAGCGTTCATCAGTGCGGCTTTGGGCGGCCTGGTGTTCTCTATTCTTCTGGAACTCTGGTTTCGAAAGATGGAGCGAAAAGCGAACGCCCAGCAAGGCTCTGACTAGGCAGATTGAAGCAGAGATTGTGACTAGCCCGGCCGTGCGCCGTGTCTGGCAAAACCTTCCATGAGCGCAGGGAAGTCAGCTTCTCCAGGAAAGCCGTCAAACGACACCTGTGCGCCGGTTTGCGCGCCGGGGAGGCGGTGTTCCGTCTTAGTGAGCCAGAAAACGTAATCGTGACAACTTTTCAGATGTAATATCCGGGGGTCTGGTTTAGTGGACGTTCCATGTTTCGGACCATTCAGCTTAAACTGACACACCTTCTGGCGATGCTGGCCATCACCCTTCAGGTATTCCTGACGGGATCAATGGCGGTCGCGGAAACACATGGTGTCGATGTTTCGCATTTCATGTGTCTGTCATCTGGCGAGCTGTCACCGGCCGCGCAGCAGGCGGTTGATCAGTGGGGCGAGCTGCTCGGTGAGAATTCACCTGAAAAGCGATCATCGCATGATGAATGCCCGCTCTGTACAATCTCTCATGGAGTGCCTCTACCAGCGGCCATGCCAGACATCGTGCCCGCGATGTGGTTTCGGCACCATGCGATTGTCAGGTTCGAAACTGGCCTCATCCTTGAGCCGCAAGGTCCGCCGGTTGGCGCGCGCGGGCCACCTATTCATATCTGAGACAGACCACGGTTCTGATTGAACCCGTAATCAGTGTGCGCTTCCGCGCTCAGTCCTCTTCGATATGTAAGACTTTCAAAATGCTATCAAAAAATACCTGCCGTCTCCTCTCCGGAGTGGCATTGCTCGCGCTCGGCATGCCTGCTCTGGCGCAGACAACTGACGAAGACGCCTCATGGCGACAAGATACCATCGTCGTAACCGGTCATCGCACCGGCTATTCTGCAGCTTCAACTGCCTCTGCAACGCGTACAGATACCCCATTGATCCAGGTCCCGCAGTCGGTTCAGGTGCTTACTGGGACATTGCTCAGGGAACAGGATCGCCGCCAGTTGGGCGACGCGCTGATCAACGTGTCCGGAGTGACACCCACGCGCTCAGACGAGAATCTCTTCATCCCACCGCTCGTGCGCGGCTTTCCGGCTGAGGTCTATCTCGACGGACTTCCAATTTTCGGCGGCAACCAGCAGGCCTATGACCCAAGCAGTTTGACGGGCGTTGCCCGGATTGAGGTGCTGAAAGGACCGACCGCCACGCTTTATGGCGGCGGACTTGGCACGCCGCTTGGAGGGCTCATAAATGTTGCGTCTAAGCGGCCGGACGAGGTTACGGGCGGCTATGTGGCGCTGCGCGCTGGTAGTTTCGAGACGGTCAATCCCTATGGCGAATTCAACGCGCCCCTAACGGACAATATCTTTGGTAGAGTGGCTGCCGAATACCAAAGCAATGAAAGCTGGATCGACCTTGTTGATGGTGAGCGTTGGTCGCTGAAGCCCAGTCTTCTGTTTCAGCTCAGCCCGGATACCGAACTGATAGTGGAAGGTCAGATCAACCATCGCAGCAGCCTTGAGTATTCCGGCATCCCTGCTGAGCAGGCGCTGGCAGGGGAGATCGATCGCGATGTTTTTCCAGGCTCACCGATCGACCAGCCCCGGACAGAGAATGACAACCATATGGGCACGGTGAGTCTGAGTCATGCATTCTCAGATCAATTGAAACTGAATGTGACGGGCCGTTACTATAAGGGCGACGTCAAAGAATATGGGAGCTTTGTGTTTCCCGACCTCTTTCCTGCTGACCCTGCATCGCCGACTGTGTATCCCGTCGCGCCGGTGACAATGGACACACGCACGAAAGAGACGACGCTCGACGCCAATCTGACATTGAAAACTCAGATGTTGGGCGGTGATCACACTGTGCTCGTTGGCGTGAATTATGATCGCACCGACTTCTATAGCGGTATGGGTCTCTTCATCAGCGATACGCCCTCAGGCCTGATCGATCTTGCGGACCCGACTTACGATCTCAGCTACACGGCGCAGCTTCCTGTCAACTCGTATACCGACGACCTGTTCGAAACCTATGCGGCCTATGTGCAGGATCAGGTCAGCTATGGCCGGCTTCATCTGACGGGCGGTTTGCGTGTCACCTCGCTCAAATTCATCGAGAACAGCAATATCGGCGTTTCCAATGATTCGACCTACACCCATGTCTCGCCGCGCATTGGCGCGACATTGGATCTCGTGCCGGGGCTCGCAGCCTATGCAGGTTATGCGACCGCATTTCGCGCGCCGTTCGGTTTTATCGGGCTTCAAAGTCCACGTCCTGAAACGTCGTCAAATGTGGAAGCCGGACTTAAACTGGACCTGTCTGACATGGGATTGTCAGGCACGTTGGCGGCGTTCAGGCAGGAGCGTGACGACGTCACGATATCCGACCTGAATAATCTCGGCTTCTTTGTTCAGAGCGGGCGTCAGCGGGCTGGCGGAGCGGAGCTCGATCTGCTGTGGGAGCCAAGCGCGGCTTTTTCTCTTCTCTTCAACTACGCCTATACCGACAGCCGCGACGATGGCATTGCGCCGGGCGACAAACTTACGCGGGTCCCTGAAAACAGCGGAAGGCTGGCAGCAAGGTATCGCGTTCCCGACGGGATGTTTCAGGGGCTTTCTTTCGGCGCGGGTGTGACCGCCTTCAGCTCCCGCGAGCTGACGCTCCCGAACACCATCGCTGTTCCGGGATACGCCGCGATTGATGCGCAAGCGTCCTATGATTTTGATCGCTTCTCCATAGCGGTCTCCGTCGTCAATCTGGGAGGACGCGAGGCGTTTGATCCCTTCTCCTATTTCGGTAATGCGATCGTTGCGCCTAATCAGCCGCGGTCGGCATTTGTCACGCTGAGGGCCAAATTATGAGAAAGCAAATTCTGGGTGTCGTTGGGACACTCTCCTTTGGGCTTGTTGCGGCCTGTGCCCACCAGCCAACATCGGCAGATCCTGTCACTGTCATACCACTTTATCAGCCAGGAGACGTCGCGCCGCTTGGCGTGCCTGAAAGCCGCGTCTTCGTCGATGAGATGGGCGAAGTCATCGTCTTTAATGTCAGCGACCCAGAGCTCGAGCTCTACGCTCCCGCGCCGGGTGAGGCGTCTGGCACTGCTGTCGTGGTTGCGCCCGGAGGCGGATTCGTCGGCCTGGCATATGAACAAGGCGGGACTGAAATCGCCCGGAGGCTGGCCGAGAATGGTGTGACGGCATTTGTGCTCAAGTATCGCACGCTGCTTAGCGAGGGCGATCCGCAAAAACTGCCCGCAGTTCACATGGAAGAAATGATGGCGCTCATGGCGCGCATTCAGACAGGTGAGCCCGAGGAAATTCCGATCATGGCTGGAGAAGAGACGGCTATCGCTGACGGCGCACGTGCGATGGAGCTTATCCGTCAGAATGCGGATGAATGGGGCGTTGACCCAGAGCGTATCGGCATGCTCGGGCTTTCCGCAGGCGCTTTTCTGGCTGTTGATCTCGCAATCGGAGAAGAGGCAAGCCGTCCGGATTTTGTTGGCTTGCTCTATGGCGGATTACGTACGCCAGTGCCAGCAGACGCGCCACCAGCCTTTATTGCGACGGCGGCCGATGACGAGCTAATCCGCGCCGATGACAGTTTTCGTATTTTCCAGGCGTGGAAAGAGGTCGGCGCACCTGCAGAGCTGCATATCTATCAGAGCGGCGGCCATGGTTTCGACATAAGGCCAACCGGGAAAACCAGCGATGAATGGTTTGATCAATTCATGACATGGATGGGTGACCGAGGTCTGCTGACATCGCCAGATTAGATCTGCGAAGGGGCATGCCGGGCGAAGCCTTCCATGAGAGACGGGAAATCGGCTTCGCCTGTAAAGCCTTCGAATGAGACTTTCGCGCCGGTTTGCGCGCCGGGGAGGCGGTCAGCCGTCATGGTCTCGGCATATGGGGTGAACCATCTCGCGTCTTCGAGCAGGGTGGGGCGCATGTTCACCAGTCCTTCGGCGAAGCCGTCGGTGTAGAGCCAGCTTTTGCAATGCGTGCAGAAATGGTGATGGAGCTCTGGGCGATGGAGGCCGCCAATTTCGGTTTCGCCTTCAACCTTTAATCCATCAGCCGGCAGCATGAGTGTCAGAGAATAAGCGCCGCCGGTCAGCTTCTGACAGTCGCGGCAATGGCAGGCGAATGTGCAGATAGGCGGTGCTGCGATGGTCATCTTCACCTGCCCGCAGAGGCACGAGGCTTTTAATGGAAGTGGCCAATCTGTCATGGCGGGGGCCTTCTAAAAGGATGTCCGGGGCGTTTTAATATTACGAGTCGTCCCGAACAGTTCGCGACGCATGATCCCCCTCCAACTCCCCCTTTTCAAGGGGGAGAGCGCACCGATCATGTTGTTCGGAGATCAGCTTTGGAGAGCCTCAGTCGGCTGGCAATCAATTCACGCTGTCGAGCACGCGGCGGGCGATGACCATGGCCTGCACCTCGCCAGCGCCCTCGAAAATATTGAGGATACGGGCATCCTGCAGAACGCGGCTAACCGGATATTCCAGCGCGAAGCCATTGCCGCCATGGATCTGAACGGCGTTATCGGCGGCTGCCCATGCGACGCGCGCGCCGAGGAGCTTTGCCATGCCGGCTTCGAGGTCACAGCGCTTGCCAGAGTCTTTCTGACGAGCCGAGAAATAGGTGAGCTGGCGCACCGCCATGAGCTCAGCGGCCATCATAACGAGCTTATTGGCCACGCGCGGGAATTCGAAAATCGGACGGCCAAACTGAACCCGGTCGAGCGCATAGCGCAGACCAAGCTCATAAGCATTTTGGCCGACGCCAATGGCGCGGGCGGCCGTCTGTATGCGGGCGCCTTCAAAGGTCGCCATGAGATGTTTGAATCCCATGCCTTCGACTTCACCAAGAAGGTTTGAGGCCGGGACCTCGAACTCGTCAAAGCCGATTTCGTATTCCTTCATGCCGCGATAGCCGAGCACTTCAATCTCGCCGCCGGTTATGCCGTCGGCAGGGAATGGGTTGGCGTCATCGCCGCGCGGCTTTTCGCACAGCATCATGGAGAGGCCGGAGAAGTTATTGGTCGATGGATCCGTGCGGACCATGACCGTCATCAGGTCAGCGCGGACAGGGTGAGTGATCCAGGTCTTGTTGCCGGTGATCTTGTAGGTGTCACCATCTTTTACGGCGCGGGTCTTGAGCGAACCAAGGTCCGAGCCTGTATTTGGTTCCGTGAACACGGCTGTTGGCAGAATGTCGCCAGAGGCAATGCCGGGCAGAAATTTTTCCTTCTGCGCGTTAGTGCCGCCGATCAGGATCAGCTCACCGGCGATTTCAGAACGGGTGCCGAGCGAGCCGGTGCCG
>CETS01108882.1_pt1 | contig 11667 bp, 10 predicted proteins | sample 356391 | NCBI WGS metagenome assembly CETS01 (sample SAMEA2622673, study PRJEB7988) | marine metagenome | isolation source: saline water (ENVO:00002010), including
TTGTGGCCGAAAGGCCGTGGAAGTTCGAGTCTTCTCGACCGCACCAAACAGTCCTGAATTGGATCGAATTTTTGCCTGCGGGCGGACCCCGTGCGGCAAGCGGCGCAGTTCCGCGGGACTCAGACTTACCTGATTTGCCACCTGAGGTCAGGAGACCCACGATTGGGTCTCCAGTTGGGCCTTATTTCGCGAGAAGTCTCCACCACCAAAAAGCCCGCCTCACTTGAGGCGGGCATCGGCTTGGCCGTCTAGGCTCAATTTATCCGCTGGAGCAGAGCAGTTGCTCCTGCTCCTTCCAGTCGAGAGGAAGTTCGACTTCGAGGAGCCACTTCCTTGCAAGCCGTGCGGGTTGCCGTCTTTCAAGGATGGCCTCGACGACTCGCGGGCTGAGCCAACCGACCCTGAGCAGGCGCGTAAATTGCTTGCGGCACCTGCCCTCGCGCTTGGCGATCTGGTTGAGAGAGGAGCCGACCGAACCCATCACCAGCTCCCTGTTAACACGTCGACTGACAATCACATCCGAGAGGTCTGCGAAGATCTCCGGATAGTCTGCTTTTAGCGTCTTGAAAGCGCGAATGAGGGCGTCCTCGATATCTGCTTCTTGACTTCCTACAGCCACATGGACTTGCCGATCTCTGACTCGCGCTCGCAGTGCCATGTCTGAACTCGAGCCAAATTCAGATGCGCAACTTCGTTAATTGCTTGCCCACGCAACTTCCCCCCTGAAATCAATCTGCAGGCGCAAAGCAATAGGCCGGCAGCGTTGGAACGCAGCAAGGCAGTTTCCACGCCCTTTTCGACGCTGCAAATCTCCACGCTTCACACGTGCGCCTTCTAGGTCGGCGGCAGTCGAACCGAACAGAAGGAAACTGACGATATGGCTTACGAAATTCGAGACATCGCAATGCGCCTCTTTGCGGCTGTTTGCCTGACGGTCATGCTGCTCTCGCACGGGACCAGCTTTGCGCACGAAACAGAGGGTGACCCGGCTGAGCAGCGAGTATGCACCAAGAGACTGGTCGGCCCGCATCATCATCCACGATCTGCTCGCGAAAAGACATTTTGCCGAACGGTGCAGGTGAAGCCCGACGAATCAACGGCGAACAAGGACGAAGAGGCTACGGAGGAAGCCTCTTCACAAATCGGAGAATTCGTTTGGGAAGGCCATCGCTCGGTTGGTTAACTGACGGCCAGCTTTGAGCGCGAGGTCGCCCTAAACCGGACCATCGGCTTGAGGCCCAAAAAGCGCCCTTACGCGAACGTGCAACTGCAAACGCCCGAGAATTGCGTGAGTAGTGAAAATGAACGGGCCGAGTGCCCAGTCAGGGCGCCGAAAGATCCTGCCCCTGTTTTCTTCGAGGCGCGTAGCGCACGATAGGCTTTGCTATCTGGTCGTGTTTGCGAGAGTCGCTGGCCTTGCCTTCCTTCCAAACGAACACCTGCATGAGCCGTACACGCGCGGTATGAGCGAGCGCAAATTCTGCATTGGATAATCTCTTATGCGAATTGCGCCGCTCATGCCGCCTAAACCTGTGAACCGATTGAGGAATATCAAGATGAGGTTTTTACAACAGGAACCCTCATAATATCACTAGGTCCTTTGCAACCTGGCCGAGGACTTCGTCGGGAGCCGACAGAATCCTCTTAGAACCTCACGGTAGCCTGGACGAGGACCTCACGCGGTCGATCGACAAAACCGACCAAGTCCGGCCCGAGCCCAGGCACCGCCACGCTGCCCGGCTTGGCCGCACTGTAAAGCACTGCATATTCGTTAGTGAGGTTTCTGCCGATCAGGGCCAGTGCCCACTTACCGTCGATTTCGCCGAACGTGATGCCTGCCCCGATCGTCGCGTAGCCCGGTTGCACCGCATTCGGGTTGCCGTCTTCCTGCGTCAGGTATTCACTCACATAGCGCATGTTGGCGTTGAGATTGATCAGGAAATCGTTCCCGATGGGCAGATCGTAGCTAGCGGAGCCCTGAAGGGTCCATTCCGGCGCGCGCGAGAGCGGAAAGCCCGAAAGGTCGAGAACCTGACGCCCAGAGACAGGATCGGTGGTGCATTCCGCCGCGGTCGGCGTGTAACATGGCGCGTTTTGATAGCTGTCGTAGCTTGCATCGTTATACGCGACCGCCCCCCGCAAGGTGAAACCGTCCGCAGGGTTCACGGTGGTTTCGATCTCCACGCCTTTCGTCACTGCGCTCGCCGCGTTGCGAACGATGAAGTTCAAGGTCGCAATATCGAGCGCCGAGCGCTGAAGGCCGGAAAATTCGTAGTAGTAGGCAGCCGCGCTGACCGAGAAGAGGCCGTCGGCAAGGTCCGCTCGATATCCGATCTCGCCGCCTTCGGCACTTTCCGACCCAAATTCCAGCGATTGTTCTCCGGCCGCCACGACCGAGTTCAGCAACAGCGCCGGGGTCGAGAAGCCACCCGACTTGTAGCCGGTCCGGTAGGCAGCATAGATGGTCTGGCTGGGGGTCATCCGCCACGTCAACGTGGCTTCGGGCGAGAAGTCGTCCTCCGCAAAGTCTGGGAACACGAAAGTGCCGACGGGCGCCAGCACCGCTCTGGCCACGGGGTTCGATTCGTTGCGATAGACGTTATTGAAAACGCCGTCTTTCGTCTCGTCGGTATAGCGAACGCCCGCCGCGAATTCGAGGGTCGGCGTGATGTCCCATTGCGCCTGCGCGAATACCGAATTGGTTTCGCCCTTGGTGGTTTCGACGACCTGGCTGGCATAGGTCCGGCCGTTACGGGCATCGGGCACGACCGGTACCGCTGCACCCGGCAGGAAGAGATAAGTCGTGTTGGTCCGCTCGAACCATTCGAAATAGCCCCCGACCATCACGCTCAGATTGCTTGCGACTTCGACGTGCGCACGAAGTTCTTGAGAGAAAATCCGGCTGTCTTCGCCGTTCACGCCCATGAGCCGGCAAAAGTACGAATAGGTGTAGCAGCCTGTGCCGAAGTTCGAACCATCGAACAGCGAGGTCTGTGATACCAGGTTGACCGCGCCGAAGGTCTTTTCCAGGTCGAGCGTGGCGAGGACCGCCTCGTTGTCCATGCCGTACTCGCCATCTTCGGCAAAGGGAATGCCGACGCTGAATGGCAGAGGTTGGTTCGAAAGACTGCGGGTGTCGTTCGCGATACAATCGTCGAAGGGATCGATGAAGCCGGCCTCGTCCGCTCCGCCGCCTGTGCAGTAGAAAGTCTGGAAGTCGCCGGTCGCTTCGTTATTCCTGTAGTTTGCGTACAGAAACTTAAATCGGGCGGTGAAATCGTCCTCGGGCGAGTCGAACAGCAAGGTCGCGCGCGCGCCGAGCGATGAGGCGTCCGGTGTGCGCTGATTGGTGACCGCGCCCGGATATGTCGGCACGATCGCCGCATCGGGAAATGGGTTCGCGAGCGGCTGTGCCTGGTTATAGAAGTACCCCTGCATGTCGCTGTAGCGGGCAGCAAGGCGCACGCCGAACTTGTCGCTCAACGGAACCGACACCACGCCTTCAAGAATGTACTCGTCCGCCTCGAATTCGTAGCCGCCACGCATCATGATCTCGGTCGTGGGTCCGGGATCGTTGCTGGTGAGGACGATAACGCCGGCCGGGCTGTTCTTGCCGAAGAACAGCGCCTGCGGGCCGCGCAGCACCTGAACGGACGCAAGGTCGAACGAGGCGATCTGGCTGATGTAGTTGCGGCTGAACTGGGCACCGTCAATACTGATGCTGACTGGGGAATCGACCCCGGCATCGGTATACGCGGCCGATACGCCACGAATGCCCAGCGTTCCGCCCGAACCAGACGCACCACGGGCGAGCTGTACGGTCGGCACCAGCCGCCCGATATCGGCGAGGTCGGAGATATTGGCGGATTCGAGCATCTCGGAATCGACCACAGAGACGGACACCGGAACCTCGAGCAAGGTTTCAGACTGACGCCTCGCAGTGACCACGATGGTATCACCCTGATCTGCCGGCGGCGCCATCTCGGGATCGGTATCCTGCCCATCCTGGGTCGAGGACAGGTCCGTCTGGTCCGCTTCGCGGGCCGCGTCGTGCGCAAGTGCACCCGTGGGGACGAGTACCCCAACGGAGACGGAAGTGAGCAGGAAAGCCTGCAGCCCAAAGCGCGCCATTCGAAATCTCCCAAGTAGCTGTTCTTCTTTATGAGCCGAAAGTAGAACACGTTATGATAATGCGTCAAGAGGCAACGAGTCACAGCGCGTTAGGTGTGGCGAATTGCGCCAAACCGAGAGATTCGCAGGCCTTTTTGTAACGCATGCTACTAATGAGGGGCGGCGCCCGAGTGGGCTCGGTCTCGGCCCCGCCTCGCGACTCGGACGGCGGTGTGCCATCCTTCGCCTTAACGAATGGGATCGATGAATTCGGGTGCCATCGAACGTCAGATCATTACGGGGCGTCTGCGAGAACCGATCGCCAAGGCCAAGCCCTGCCAGCGGTGTCGCGCTTCCAGAGTGGATTGCAAGACACTGGAAGGGGCGGGCCGGCGATCCCCGAAGCGGCGCCCCGCGCGCGCAGAGCCTCTACGCACCGCGCCGACACCCCGATTCGTCCGGATCACGAGCACTCTCGGGCCGGCCAGACCACAAACCTTGTGCCAACCCCGCCTTGGAAGCCGCAGCAGCCCGTTTATGCTGGATCGAAGTGCAAGTGGAGATCGAGAAACCCACGCAACAGCGGGCTCACGCTCGTGCGAATGCTGTCCGCCCCCCGTGCAAGCCGCAGATTGGGCAGCTTCTCGAACAATAGCGGGAAGGCAATCGTCATCTCCTTGCGCGCGAGCGCGGCACCGAGGCAGGTGTGGATTCCCGCCCCGAAGGCGAGATGGCGGTGCAGGTTTTCCCGATGGATGTCGAAGGCCTCCGGGTCGTCGAAAACCGCCTCGTCACGGTCGGCGGCACCGTAGCGCAGCAGCAGCATCTGACCTGCCCGAAGGTGGACCCCGCCAAGGACGGTATCCTCCTTCACAATGCGCCACATATTGTTCGTGGGTGTGAGATGACGCAGCGTCTCCTCGACCATGGGCGCCCACAGCGAGGGATCGGCCAATGCCGCATCGCGCTGCCCGGGGTTCACGATCATCTGGTACAGCCCGTAGGTCAGCGCCTGTGCGGTGGTTTCCTGTCCGGCAACGAAGATCTGGTGGAGCATCCCGACCAGTTCCGCATCGTCGAGCGGCCGCGAATTGTCCTCTTCGGCAAGAGTTGCGTGCGCGAGATCGGAAATAACGTCATCGCCGGGCGAGGCGCGCTTGGCCGCTATCTGGTCGACCAGATAGCGCTGCAGTTCGATTTCCTTGTGCGCGGCATCGATGCGAGCCGCGGTATCCGCCCCGCCCTGCAACCGGGTCAGAGCCGCTCGCAGCCAGATCTGAAACTGCGGCAGATCGGCCCGTGGTATCCCGAGAAGGTCGGCAATGATGATGGAGGGGAGCTTGTCGGCAAAGGCCGCCTTGAATTCGACTTCTCCGTCGGAGGCGAAGCCGTCGATCCGATCCAGCGTCGTTTCGCGGATATAACCTGCCATCGCGTCTACACGCCGCGAGGTGAACGCCTTGATCGCGAGTCTCTTGTAGCGCGAATGGGCAGGCGGATCAGCGGTGAGCATTGTGTTCACCCAGGGCAGGCCGCGGGCCATGATAGCCTGCTCCTCGGAACCGATGGCCCCTTTCCCACCGGACTTCAGCTGCGCGGTCATGTCGCTGGAGAATATCTTCGGCTTCTTATTCACCTCCAGCACCAGGGCATGGCTCGACACGGAGATCACGCCGGTCTTCGGGTCGTGAAAGACGGGCGCCTCCCGCCGCAGCCGAGCGAAATATTCGTAGGGATCGCGTAGCAGATCCGGATCGTTCGCATCGATCTCTTCCAGTGGGGCATCCGCCATTCTGGGGCCGCTCATTTCGAGTTCTCCTGCTGGACACTTTATTGACACAGGTGATATTTTTGCGCAAGCGGGGGCGAGAAAGAGCGAAATGAATGAGGCCCGATCAATGGCGAGGCTCGAGATAACCGAGTTGCAGCACCCCTACGCTCGCGAGAGCCGCCATGTGATCGGCAACATCTTCCCTGAGATGGCTGACGAAGACCGGGCCGGCGTCGCACCTTACTACAGGGGCGCCCGGCGGTTTCCGCGTGGCGATCTGCAGCACGATCCGATCTCCCAAAGGCGCTGCATGGACAGGTTCGCGCAGGGGTTGGCGCGATGAACGACGATCAGATCGTCGAGACGCTTTTCGCGCCGCTCGAGACAGGAGACCTCCAGCTTCGCAACCGGATCGCGATGGCACCCATGACCCGCCACCGGTGCGAGCTGGACGGCACGCCCACCGATCTGGTGGTCGAGCATTATCGTCAGCGCGCAGCCGCCGGGCTGATCGTGACCGAGGGCATCTACCCTTGTGACATGGGCCGCGGGTACCTGTTTACTCCCGGGCTCGTCACCGACCGCCACATCGAAGGCTGGAAGCGGGTGACCGATGCGGTGCATGCCGAAGGAGGCACCATCTTCGCGCAGATCATGCATGTGGGCCGCCTGTCCGACCCGCTGATGCTGCCGAACGGTTCGCAGCCCCTGGCTCCGTCGGCCGTCCGACCGGACCCGACTTCGCGCGCCTACACGATCAATTGTCCACGACCCAGGCGCCCCTATCCGGCTCCGAAGGAACTGACGGTTCGGCAGGTCGAGCAAGTCGTCGATGATTTCCGCGCCTGTGCGATCAACGCACGAGAGGCCGGGTTTGATGGCGTCGAGATACACGCTGCCAGCGGTTACCTGCCGATGCAGTTCCTGTGTACCAACACCAATCGGCGCACTGATCGGTACGGCGGGAATGTGCCGGGGCGTGCCCGGTTTCTGCTCGATTGCGTAGACGCCATCGCGCAGGCAACCGGTCCGCAGTTCGTGGCGGTCAAGGTGAGTCCGGGTTGGGAGTTTCACGACGTGCGCGATGAGGATCCGCTGGCGACATACACTTACGTCGCCCAAGCGCTATCCGAGCGAGACATCGCCTATCTCCAGGTCGGCAACTACGGAATGGACTGGGATGTCCTGGGCGCGATGCGCAAGGCCTATCGTGGCACGCTGATGGCAGTAGCCGGCTTCGACCGGCGCAGCGCGGCCAGTGCGATCGCGGCGGGCCGCTGTGACATGGTCGCATTCGGACAGGCCTATATCGCCAACCCGGACCTCGAGGCTCGCCTTCGCAAGGGGCTCCCTCTGACCAGGCCCGATGTTTCGACCTTCTACACCCAGGGTGAGCAGGGGTATTCGGACTACCCGGTGTACTCTCAGACCCCCGCAGAATGGCTGCTCGACGCGGATGCAAGTTTCAAGCATGGCACATCTCGCAAAGAGCTTTGAGGCGATTTGTATCGCATGTTGTATTTTTCGGGTTGACCTAGTAGGTGCCACGAAGCACACCGACTGCAAGATGACCCGAGGACATTCGCAATGACGCAAGCCGCTGCGGCAAACCCAGCCGACCTCCCCGATAGGGAGGTCATGCTCGACATTTATCGCCGGACGATGCTGGTCAATCGCGCCGACGAGAAATTCAGGTCGATGATCACTTCGGGCCAGCTGCAGATCATCTATTACAGCCCGCGGGGCCAGGAGGTCGTCGCCGCCGCCATGATGGCCGCGCTGCGCGATGACGATTATCTGGTCACGATCTACCGCGGCATCCACGACCAGCTCGCCAAGGGTGTGCCTCCGCGCGAGCTGTGGGCGGAGTTTGCCGGCAAGGTCACGGGCACCTGCAAGGGCAAGGGGGGCCCGATGCATATCACGCATCCCGAAACCGGGGTCATGGTTACCACGGGAATCGTCGGCTCGGGCCTGCCCATCGCCAACGGCCTCGGGCTGAATTCTCAGCTCAAGGGCGATGGCCGGGTAACCGTGTGCTGCTTCGGCGATGGGGCAACCAACATCGGTGCTTTCCACGAAGCACTGAACCTGGCGCAAATCTGGAAGCTGCCGGTTATCTTCCTGTGCCAGAACAACCTGTATGGGGAGCACACACCTTACGCCTTTTCGACCGGGGCCGAGCGGATCGTGGACCGCGCCGTGGGCTATGGAATGCGCGGCGTGCGGGTCAACGGCAACGACGCTGGCGAAATGTATGCCGCGGCGAAGGAAGCCGTCGATCGTGCGCGCGCGGGCGACGGCCCGACCCTGATCGAGGCGATGACCTTCCGCTTCAAGGGCCACATCCTGGGTGACGACAGTCACTATATCCCGGCGGAGGAAATGGAGGCCGCGCAAAAGGCCGATCCCGTCCCCGCCTTGCGCAATCGCCTTCTCGAAATGCAGGTCTCCGAGGACGAGCTCGACAGTATCGTCGCGTCCGTCCAGGCGATCATCGACGACGCCGCGCAATTTGCGCTCGACAGCCCCTATCCGCCTGTGGAGGAAAACAGGCGCGATGTCCTCAAGGAGGAGATCCCGGCATGAGCACCGCAACAGCCCAGAAACTCGCCAAGGTGACATTCGGCCAGGCGATCAACCAGGCGATCGACGAGGCGATGGCCGCCGACGACACTGTGATCGTGATGGGTGAAGACGTGGCCGACGATCAGGGCGGCGGCGTGTTCAAGGCGACTGCAGGACTGTCCACGAAATATGGCGTGGAACGCGTGCGTTCGACACCGATCGCCGAACAGGCCATCGTGGGTGCGGCCGTGGGTGCTGCCATTTCCGGAAGCCGGCCGGTCGTCGAAATCATGCTGATGAATTTCGTGACCGTTGCAATGGACCAGATCGTCAATCACGCCGCGAAGCTTCGTTTCATGTCCGGCGGACAGACGGGCGTCCCCCTCACCATCCGTACCGCGACCGGCGCCGGTCGGGGTTTTGGCGGCCAGCACAGCGATATGCTGGAGGCATGGTTCGCCCACGTGCCCGGGCTCAAGGTGGTGACCGCATCCACTCCGGCCGAGGCAAAGGGCCTCTTGCTGTCGTGTATCGAGGACGATGATCCCTGCATCTTCATCGAGAACTCGCCATCCTATCGCACGTCCGGGCCCGCACCCGAGGCGGACCTTCGTATCCCGCTGGGTCAGGCAAACGTCGTGCGTGAAGGCCGCGACGTAACCCTGATCAGCTATGGCGCCGCGGTGGCCCACTGCCTCGCAGTGGCCGAGACGCTCGCCGACGACGATATTTCCGTCGAGGTGATCGACCTGCGCACGATCGCACCGTTCGATCGCAAAACCGTTCTGGCGTCCGTCGCTAAGACGAAGAGAGCGGTCAGCGTGCACGAGGCGGTGCGCGAGTTCGGTGTGGGCGCAGAGCTCTCCTCCGTCATCCACGAAGCCCTTTTCGACGAGTTGAAGGCGCCGGTCGGCCGCGTCGGTTCGAGCTACTGCCCCGTGCCCTTCTCGCCGGTTCTCGAACAGGACTATCTCTACAGCCGGGACGATATCGAGGCAGCCATCCGGAACACCCTTAATCGAGAGAAAGCATGAGCACCGAGATTCGCATTCCCAAACTTGGCATCAGCATGGATGAGGCCATCCTGACCGAGTGGATGGCAAAGGACGGCGACAGCGTCACGGAAGGTTCGCCGCTCTATGCCATCGAGACGGACAAGTCCGTCCAGGATGTCGACGCACCTGCATCGGGCACGCTGTCGATCATCGGCGAAACGGGCGAAACCTACGAGGTCGGCGCATTGATCGGTCGTATCGACTGACGATCTGCATGACGGCAAAGGTGCAATTCGAAACGCTGGGCGACGTCACGCGGACCCATGCGCTTCGTTATGGTTCAAAGGCTGCGCTCAAGTTCGACGGTCGAACGACCAGCTATGCCGAGCTTGACCGGCTTTCCAATCGTGTAGCCAACCGTCTGGCCGAGGGGGTTGCGCGCGGCTCGCGGGTGGCGTGGCTGTCGAAGAACAACGACCTGTATTATGTCCTGCTGCTCGGCGCCGCGAAGGCCGGGGTGACACTCGTTCCCTTGAACTGGCGGCTTGCCGCCCCGGAAATTCGCTGGATCATAGCGGACGCGCAGCCCGACATGGTCATAGTGGCGGACGAATTCGAGCGCCTTGTCGCCCATGCGGGGATCGAACACGGCAACGTGTGGACCCTCACCGACGCACAATCGGCCCAGCCTGGCGAGCGGGATTTCACAAACTGGATTGCGGGCGGCAGCGAGAGCGACCCGCGCATCGCGATCGATCCCGATGACACCGCAATCCAGCTCTATACATCCGGCACCACGGGGCACCCCAAGGGCGCGATGCTGAGCCATCGTGCACTGCTCGCCTTCAGGGGGCTGCCCCCGGAAGCACAGCCTGCTTGGAACAGGTGGCAGAACGACGATGTGAGCCTGATCGCAATGCCGCAATTCCACATCGGCGGCACTGGGTTCGGCCTGCAAACTCTGTGCGCCGGGGCGACCGGCCTGGTGGTTCGCGAGTTCGATCCGGCGCAAGTGCTCCGCTTGGTCGACGAAGAGCGGCTGAGCAAGATTTTCGCCGTTCCATCCGCACTGCAGATGCTTGTGGACCAGCCAGGTGTGCGCGATGTGGATTTCAGCCGTATCAAGTCCATTCTCTACGGCGCGTCCCGCATTCCGCTGCCGCTGCTGCGGGAAGCGATGGACGTGTTCGGCTGCGGCTTCGTCCAGCAATACGGGATGACCGAGGCATGCGGAACGATCTGCGTGCTGCCGCCCGAGGATCACGATCCGGCCGGTAACGACCGCATGACCTCAGCCGGCAAACCCCTCGACGGGGTGGAGATTGCGGTGCTCGACGAAACCGGATCGCCGGTGCCCGCTGGAGAACGAGGCGAAATCGCGGTGCGCACGCCTTCGGTGATGAGCGGTTACTGGCGCAGGCCCGACGCGACCGAAGAAGCCTTTACCGACGATGGCTGGTTTCGCACCGGCGATGGCGGACATCTCGACGAAAATGGGTACCTGTACGTCGGCGATCGCGTGAAGGACATGATCGTAAGCGGCGGAGAAAACATTTACCCTGCCGAGATAGAAACCGTGCTCGCCGAACATCCCGACGTGCGGGAAGCGGCGGTCATCGGTCTCCCCGACAAGAAATGGGGCGAGGCAGTCTGCGCCGTCATTTCCGCCAATCCGGGAGCGGCGCAGGACGAGGAGGCTATGCGCGACTGGCTGAGAGGCCGCATCGCCGGCTACAAGATCCCCAAAGCGATCCGGTGGCTCGATCCGCTGCCCCGCAATGCCAGCGGAAAGATCCTGCGGCGCGAACTCAGGGCGCTCTATTCGCCTGCGGATTGACGGGCGAACAGGGGCTCGGGCGCTTCCATCGCTTGCTTGAAGGCCGCCAGCCAACGCGCCGCCCCGATGCCATCGATAGCCCTGTGATCGCTCGTCAAAGTCACGGACATAACAGATTCCTCCGCCAGCGTGCCGTCTCGCATCACCGGCTTTGTCCGCGACGTGCCAACCGACAGAATAGCCCCCTGGGGTTGGTTGACCAGCGAACCGAACGCCTCGACACCGAACATGCCGAGATTAGAGACGGTGAAGGTTCCGCCGGTAAACTCGTCCGGCCTGAGGCGGCGCGTCTGCGCCCTCTTGGCAAGGTCTTTCGCTTCGCCAGCGATCTGGTCCAGGTTCTTGCGCTGGGCCTGGCGAATAATCGGGGTCATCAGCCCGCCCGG
>CETS01161652.1_pt1 | contig 11630 bp, 10 predicted proteins | sample 356391 | NCBI WGS metagenome assembly CETS01 (sample SAMEA2622673, study PRJEB7988) | marine metagenome | isolation source: saline water (ENVO:00002010), including
GGCAGGGTTACAAGTTGTGAGTTAAATAGATAGGTTGCTACTGCCTGAGAAACACTAAGCTCGGTATTTTTAATTTCAATGATGTTTAAAGCAGGCAGCTTTTGTTGTAGCGCACTTAAAACTTTTTTTTGCGCGACAAAAGCATGCTCATGCACCAATAACACCGATTCATTGGCAACCGCTATCACATCATTATGAAAAACGCCGCCATCAATGGCATCAGGGCGTTGTTGCGCAAATATCACTTGATTTAAATCAAGTTGATGCGCTTTGGCAATGGCAAAAGATGCTTCATAACTTTGGCGCGCTGGATATTGGTGCGGGCGTTGGGTAGATACAGGCTGTGCTGTTTGACGCAGACCATAAACAAAAAAATGAAGTCCTGCTTGATGATGTGTATGGCACAAACGACTGTGATTAGCTGCTCCTTCATCACAGGTAGTCAGACTTGCTGGTAATACCGGATGATGCACAAAATAATCTTCGTGACTAAATAAAGTTTTTAAAAGGTTATGGGAAACATTAGCTTCTTGAGCGCGATGTAGATGGCTTACCAAATTGGCCGCAGTGAAATGCACACGATTATCCGCAGTATCAAGACTTGGCGAGATGGTGGCCGCATTAGCGGCCCACATATTTGAGGCCGAAAAACAAGCGGTTAATAAAAAAGGTGCTTGACGGGCGACTTTGGCAATTTGTTGATTTAGGGTGCCAGTAAACCCCATATTATATAGCAGCTGAGCATTGGGTCGAAAATGTGGTGGCCAAATGGCTTGTTTTAGACCCAATTGATGTAAAAGCTGCATTTTCTCCAAACCTTCAAGCGCAGCAGCTTTGGGATTGGCCTGGCTAAAAGCATGTTGAGTTGAAGCTAAATTGCCCGGAGCAAGCCCGGCATAATGATGTGTTGGCCCGACCAAACCATCTAAATTAAGCTCAAAGTAATTCATAAACACCCCTCAAGACCTGGCAAAAGCGTTGCTGGTGTTTTAAGCATAGTAGATTCAAGCGACGCAATAGGATAGGCGCAATAATCACTGGCAAAATAGCCACTTGGGCGATGGTTACCGCTTTGTTTGATACCACCAAAAGGCAGCTTGCTAGAAGCGCCAGTGGTGGCGCAATTCCAATTGATTAAACCACTTTGAATATGTGCGTAAAAATCTTCAAAATGCGCTTTTTTATCACTAAAAAGGCCGGCAACTAAGCCATAACGGGTTTGATTAGCAAGCTTGATGGCATGATCAAACGTGTCATACCGATAAATTTGCACACAGGGCGCAAAAATTTCTTCATCAAAAGGTTCGGCTTGGCTCATATCAATGATGCCTGGCGATAATAAACCTGTTTGCGCTTTGAGTAATTTCATGTCTAGGAGAGCTTGACCGCCTAACGCTGATAAATTTTTAACCGTTTTAAGATGATCTTTGGCATGCTCAAAAGAAATGACCGGCCCCATAAAAGGTTCTTCGGTGTGCGTAGGCGCACCAATTTTGACGGTTTTAAATGCTTGACATAATTGTTGTATGAATTCATCACCAAAGGCTGAATCAGGCAGGATTAAACGTCTGGCGCAGGTACATCGTTGGCCGGCGGTTATAAGCGTTGATAAAAGGGTTTGATAAAGGGCTGCTTTGATATCGGCAACCTCATCGATAACCAACGGATTATTGCCACCCATCTCAAGCGCTAAAATGACTTCAGGGCGCTCGTTAAATAATTGATGTAAGCGTTTACCCGTTTGATAACTGCCGGTAAAAAAAACGCCATGAATAGGCTGCTCAAGCAAAGCTTGGCCAACTGTTGCATCGCCTTGAAGGCAATTGATAACACCCGCAGGCAATTTACTATCGTGCCAACATTGCATGATAAAAGCAGCCGTTAATGGCGTAAGTTCACTTGGCTTATAAATAACGGTATTACCGGCAAGTAGTGCCGGTACAATGTGGCCATTGCTTAAATGCGCTGGAAAATTAAAAGCGCCTAATACCACCACCACGCCATGTGGCTTGTAACGTAGTGCCGCTTGAACATGGTTTTCTGCAAAAGTATGGGTTTGGCAGCGTGCTTGATAGGCCTTAAGCGCAATGTCAATTTTATTAATCACCGCGCTCACTTCGGTATGGGCTTCCCAAAACGGTTTGCCCGTTTCAAGGGCGATGATATCAGCTAACTGTGTGCGTTTTAAGGTAACTTGTTCAGCGAAACGTTTGAGATAGCACGCACGCTCTTGCAGTTTAAGCGCCGACCATGCAAAGTGTGCCTTGGTTGCCGAAGCGATAGCCTGCTCAATCTCTTCGGCCTTCGCATGGGTGCCTTGCCAAATGACCTGGCCATTGGCCGGGTTAATAGACTCTAACATCCGGCCACTACCTCTATGTGGCTGGCCATCAAGATAATGAGAAAGAAGGTGAGGGTGGCTCGTCATATCATCACTCCTATAGCTAAAATAAATACTCATCAGTTAAATACCATTTAAGCGTAATTTATCACCCACTTTTACTTGTAAGGCGGCCGCAGTTTGGGCGGATATCTGGCAAGTATCCTCATGAATGTGTGCTTGACTTAATGTCGCGTAAAAATCACGCACACCAGTGTTACTGATAAGGTAGGAGGTTTTACCAGCAAGCTCAGATGGGTGAGCAGTAAGCGTATATAAACGGCTTTGTTCAATGGTACGAATTCGAGCGGTTTGAGCTTCAATGGTTGGGCCTGCATCAAAAATATCCACATAGTTATGATAAGCAAAACCTTCTTTAAGCAATAAATGCATGGCAGGCTTGGTGGCTTCATGCGGCATGCCAATGACCGCCTGGGCTTGGGCATCAAGTAATGGCACATAAAGCTTAGAAGCAGGCATTAAATCATGAATAAATTGTTTATCAGAATGCAGAGTCAAAGCGTCAGCGTCTTTAAATGACATTTTAAAAAAAGGCTGGTTAACATGCGTCCAAAAAGGCGAGCAACCTTGCTCATCTGAAACACCTCTTAGTTCAGCGATGATTGTTTTGGCAAAGCGTTTGGGTTCATTGGCTATAAATAAAAAACGCGCTTTAGAAAGCAATAAACCATAATTATTTTTACGATATTCAGGCTTTAAAAAAAGCGTACAAAGTTCACTTGTACCCTGGTAATCATTGACCAAATTTAAGGCTTGATAACGATGATAAATGGCAAGGGGCGGGTGTGCTTGATGATGCGTTGTGACTTTATAAGAATAAAAAGGCGCTTTATACCCTATCGATGCCTCAATGGCTGAAACACCGACCAACGCTTTAGTGGCCGTATCTTCTAATACAAAAAAATAATATTCATTTTCAGGAGACTGGACGGTTTTATCGAAAGATGCACTAGCCCAAGCTAGACGACGTGCTAGAACTGCCTTGTCTTTGGGTAGGGTGGTCAAACCCACGCCACTATTTGTGCTAAGCTTAAAAATTTCGGCCAAATCAGCAGAACGTGCCGCGCGCAATACCATCATCGCTTGGACTCCTCTAAACCATGTTGCGCTAGATTTATTAAAAATTGCGCACTTAAATGAGCGCGTTCGGTCAGGCTGTCAAGCAATATATACTCATCCACACTATGGATACGGCCACCCCGCACACCCAAAGTATCTAATACTGCAAGCCCTTGTGCAGCAAGATTGTTGCCATCACAACAACCACCGCTATCCTGCCAACCAAGGGTAAGATTTAACGTGCGCGCTACTTGCTGTAAACGTTCAAAAAGTTTGCAGGTATTAGGCGAAACTTGTTTAACCGGGCGACTAAATTCACCATGCAAGATAAGCTGGTAATCTTCTTTTTTAAGTTCAGTTAATATGCGCTCTAACTGCTGCATGACCCAGCTGCCATCACTGGCATGGGTAATGCGTACATCAATTTTGGCCACCGCAGTATCAGGTACGACATTAAGTGCCTGTCCGCCGGCAATTTTACCAATATTTAACGTAACACCCGCACGCATACCATTAAGTTGATGAATTTTTTCAATCGCACAAGCCAAATGGCAGATTGCATTGCGCCCTTCATCAAAAGCACGCCCGGCATGAGCGGCACGGCCTGATGCTTTAAGTGTGAATTTACCACTGCCTTTACGATTTTTAGCCAGCGTGCCGGTATCATCCATGGCTGGCTCATACACTAAGCCGGCTAGATAGGGGTGCTTTAATTGCGTAAAAAATTGACTTGAGGCAAGCGAGCCAATTTCTTCATCGGCATTGATAAATACATCCCAACCTAAAAATTGCGCAAGAGGGGTTTGCTCAAAAGCTTTAAGGGCATAGAGCATAACTATCAAGCCACCTTTCATGTCCGCTACACCAGGCCCATTAAGTTTGTTGGCCGAAAGATAAGTCAGCGTTTGAAAAACATGTTGCACAGGGTAAACCGTATCCATGTGGCCGGTAAGCAACACACGTGAGGTTAAATGAGGACGTTTGCGAAACCATAGCGCGTTGCCGATAGCTTGCAGGGTCATCTCACCTTGCATATTTATCGAAGTAATGGCGTCAAAAGGTATGACAGAGGTTTCATCTGCTATCGCGCCAAATGCTTTGGTAAGCTCAAGCTGCATCTGGTGTAAGCCATCTAAATGGTCAGTACCTGAATTAATGGCACACCATGTATGGAGTAAATCTTCCATGTCTTGGTGTTTGCAGTTATCTGAAAAAAAAGCAGCAACTTGGTCCATACGATTATCCCTGTCGAAAGATTAAACATTAGCTTAAAAAAATAGCACACGCAAGCCAGGTAACGCTGGGCTAACATCCCTTTCATGATTCTGCTAGCATGCTTTTTTATTTACATGGTGATGCAATGCATAATTGGCTAGAACACACACACAATGAGTGGCATAACATTCTAACCCAAGCTTTGGCTATGATGGATGAAATTTATTTAACCAACCTTACTAAAACCACGGATTGGTTGCCCGGTCTTGATGCTGTTTTTAAAGCATTTACTCAGCCGTTAAGTCATGTGCAGTATATTTTATTAGGCGAATCACCGTATCCGCGTGCCCAATCGGCCAATGGTTATGCCTTTTGGGATGCTAGCGTGGGTGACTTATGGTGTGAAACAGGGTTAAGCAAAGCCGTTAATCGTGCGACATCACTGCGCAATTTACTTAAAATGTTACTACACGCTCGCGGTGATTTGACTGCTTCATTTTCCCAAGATGCTATTGCGGATATTGATAAATCAGCACTTTGCCAAACAGGCACACAGTTATTTGAGCATTTTATTCAACAAGGATATTTATTATTAAATGCCTCGTTGGTTTATCGGCCCAAAGAAGTATTGTTTCATGCCAAGCAATGGCGACCTTTTATTACAAGCGTACTTACTCAGCTTTTGCATCAAAAACCTGATATAACAATGATTTTATTAGGCAAGGTTGCGGCTAATATTCCAGTGGCTTTTGAGTTTGATTACATAAAAGCTGAGCATCCTTATAATTTAACATTCATCACAAACCCTGATATATTGGCTTTTTTCAAGCCACAAGATTTGCTTGCCGCACCATGAATGAATCCAATGTTGACCCTAAAGAACTTGCAAAATTTGCACCGCTAGCTAACGCCTGGTGGGATAAAGAAGGGCCGCTTCGTACACTACATCATATTAATCCCGCCAGAGTTGCTTTTGTTGAACAATACACATCACTTAAACAAAAGCGTTTGCTGGATGTGGGTTGCGGTGGCGGCATTTTATCTGAGGCTTTAGCCTACAAAGGCGCACAGGTCACAGGCATTGATCTAGAGCCACATGCCATTGATATGGCCAAAGCACATGCCCTTAACGCCCATCTTGCCATTGATTATCAATGCATTGACATTCAGGCATTAAATGCTGATTTGTTTGATGTCATTACCTGTATGGATATGTTAGAGCATGTGCCGCAGCCTGAGTTAATTATCAAAGAATGCGCGCGTCTACTTAAGCCTGGTGGTTATTTGTTGTTATCCACGTTAAATCGCACACTCAAAGCCTACATAGGCGCTATTTTACTAGCTGAATATGCTTTGCAATTATTGCCTAAGCAAACGCATGAGTATCAGAAATTTATTCAGCCAGCCGAACTTGCGCATGCCACAAGAGCCGCAGGGCTTGAGGTTATCGATATCCAAGGCTTAACCTATCAGCCATTACGCAAAAATGCTTGCCTAAGTAAAAATGTCAGCATTAATTATTTAATGGCATGTCAAAAGCCTAAATAACCAAATTTGACTATGCGTGCATATCATCTATTTCTTGTTGAAGGGTTAACCATTCCTCTTCAATTTGCACAACTTTATGGTTTAAATTTTGTTGGCGCGTCAATAACTTCGATAATTCTTCTTGCTTAGGCGCTTCATAAAGCGTGTTGTCAGCTAATAGTTGTTCTATTTCAGCCGTTAAAATATGAGCTTCTTCAAGTTCTTGCTCTAATTTTTTTAAGCGATTTTGTTTGATTTTACGCGTTTTATGGCAACTAACACTGTGGTGTTTAGCAGTTTTTAGCGCAGGTTTATGGGTAAGCCAATGGGTATAGTCACTTAAGTCGCCGCTAAAAGGAGCAAGATGTCCATCAAATACCAGATAAAAATCATCCACGCTGCTTTCTAATAAATGCCTATCATGTGAGATAAGAATGAGTGCGCCTTCAAAGCTTTGTAATGCCAGCTCAATTGCCGCGCGCATGTCTAAGTCAAGGTGGTTAGTAGGCTCGTCAAGCAGCAAAAGGTTTGGTTGTTGAAACACCAGTTTGGCCAGGGCTAAGCGGGCTTTTTCGCCACCTGAAAAATGTGTGATAGGGTGGGTGGCAGCATCATTTCTAAAATTAAAGCCGCCCAGAAAGTCACGAATGCGTTGCTCAGTTGTATGAGGCGATAAAGCTTGAATGGTTTCTAATGGACTTAATTTATCATCAAGCTCTTCTAATTGATGCTGCGCATAATAACCAATTTTTAAATTAGCCGAATAGGTAAGGGTGCCTGAGAGCGGTTTCAGTTGGTTGATAAGTGTTTTGATAAAGGTCGATTTACCGGCACCATTTGGACCTAACAAAGCAATCCTATCACCCATATTCAATGAAAAATTAAGCTTTCTTAAAATAGGTTGAGCATAGCCGGCATTCACATCCTGGCAACTAATCAGTGGATTGGCTGCACTTGAAGTTTGATAAAATTCAAAAGAAAAATCTGAGTCAATTTGTGCTTTGGCTTGGATATCCATCTTTTCAATAAGCTTTAAACGGCTTTGGGCTTGCTTGGCTTTAGATGCTTTAGCACGAAAACGCGCCACAAAACTCATTAAATGTGTAATTTTTTGCTGCTGTTTTTCGTATTGTTGGTTTTGTAAAGCGAGTTGCTCTGCACGTATGCGTTCAAATTGACTGTAATGGCCTGAGTAAAGTGTGAGTTTTTGCTGATGAAGATGCAGGGTATGAGTGGTAAAAGCATCTAAAAAAGCGCGATCATGCGAGATAACCACACAACTTACCGCAGTTTGTTTAAGCCAACGTTCAAGCCAAAAGATGGCCTCCATATCAAGGTGATTGGTCGGCTCATCTAAAAGCATTAAATCAGCAGGTGCCATCAAACAGCGCCCCAAACTTAAGCGCATACGCCAACCGCCAGAAAAATCACGAACAGCTTTATCATGTTCGTGCGCTTGAAAACCGAGCCCAGATAAGATGCTGGCGGCTTTAGCTGGCTTACTATAACCTTGTGTTTGCGCTAACTGCTCATGACACCATAATATCGTGGCATCATCATGGGTATGTTCAGCCTGCTTAAGCTTTTCTTGTAAGGACCAATAAGCTGTATCACCTGCCAAAACAAAATCAAGGGCGCGCTCTGAGCTATCTGGTAGGTTTTGAGCAAGCACGCTGATAGTTAATTGAGGATTGAGTGTGCATGTACCCTGCTCGAGCGGTAATTGATTAAGAATTAATTTAAATAAGCTGGTTTTGCCTGTACCATTGCGGCCAATTAAGCCTATTTTTTGTTTTTGATGAAGTGTAACTGACGTATCATCAAGCAATACCTTATGACCCTGGACAAGTACGACATTCGAAAGCTGTAGCATGACGGTGATTTATAAAAAAAGAGCCATGCTAGCATATCTATTTATGTATTTAATAAAACTTATATTGTTAAAAGTATTTTTTTTAGAAATTATAATAATTAATTATACATTTTGAAAAAAATTTTATACTATACTATGCATATGAACAAAAAAGTACTTACGCCTACCCAAGGGCTACAAAAAATTGTTGAAAACGTTTTTGTTGAATTAAACATGCTTGAGAAATCTGCTGCTATCGTGAGGCACCGAAATTTCCATGGTTCTTTTTTCTTGAATAATTTGGATGTGACAAAAATTGAAGAACGAACCAGTAAGATTCGCTCGTTATCGGACTTTCTAAAAAATGAAGTTTTTACAGCGATTAACAAAAAAACGCCAGATAAACCTAAAAATTTTTTACCTATAGATAAAAGTCTCGATGAAAAAATAAAGATCATGCATCAAGAAATTGCGACGCTCTCCGACAAAGACCTTCAGGCTATTTTAGATAAGTTGTTAAAAGAGAAAATTAAACCGTTATTAGAAACTCAAAAAGATAATGTGCTGGCTCATCATGCTTATAATCCTGCTTATTTCTTTACATTCATTTCTAAAATTATACAAATTGCTAAAAATACTTTAGGCCTTAAAACCTCTTCACAAAAGCTAATAGAAGAGTCTGCACAACTAATCAACGATTGTACGGTTGCCAACAGGACACCTGCATCACCCTAATGTTTAATTTATTCGCAACCACGGTATAATGTTGCTTAAATTAACGCTGATGTAAGTTATGAATGAATACCCAAGATTTTGATTTTGACCTGCCTGCTGAGCTGATTGCCCAATATCCTTTAGAGGAAAGACGCGCTTCACGTCTTTTGTATTTTAATCGTCAAACTAAAAACCATGAGCATAGCTCAGTAGCCTCTATTGCCAATTACCTAAAACCTGGTGATTTATTGGTGATGAATGATAGCAAAGTTATCCCTGCGCGTTTTTTTGGTAAAAAAGAAACCGGTGGCCAGGTTGAGTTTTTGGTTGAACGCCTGCTGGATGCGCACACATTTTTAGCGCATATCAAAGCTTCAAAAGCATTAAAGCCCGGGATGAAAGTCATCATTAATGCTAAATGGCAGGTAGAAATCATAGCGAAACATGATGATTTATATCATTGCCGCGTGTCAGGCTATATCAGTGAATTAATGGACGAGGTAGGACATATGCCGCTGCCACCTTATATCACTCGCTGTGATAGCGCGTTTGACAAAACACGCTATCAAACGGTATATGCGCGATACGATGGCTCGGTTGCGGCTCCAACGGCGGGCTTGCATTTCGACCAAGCGCTTTTAACTCAATTAGAAGAAAAAGGGGTTGAACTGGGCTATGTGACCTTACATGTTGGCGCGGGTACATTTCGCCCAGTGCGTGTAGAAACGCTTGCAGAACATACCATGCATGCTGAACAGTTCACGGTAAGCCAAGCATTATGTACACAAATTCAAGCCACCAAAGCGCGTGGCGGGCGGGTAATTGCTGTAGGTACGACCAGTATGCGCAGTTTAGAAAGTGCCGCGCAAAACGGTGAGCTTAAAGCCTGTACCAAAGAAACCCGTATTTTTATTTACCCTGGGTTTAAATTTCAAGTGTGCGATGGCCTGCTAACTAATTTTCATTTACCGCAATCAACCCTTATTATGTTAGTTGCCGCTTTTATCGGTCAAACACAAACCAAAGCGCTTTATCAAACGGCTATTAATGCTGGTTATCGTTTTTTTAGTTATGGTGATACCAGTTTGTTGTTATAAGGAAAATTTTGTGAATTCAAGCCAATATGTGCCATTTATAAGTAGCTCAAGCCTCGATATCTTAACGTTTAAGGATTGGCAGACATTGGGTGTTGAGACCCTTGCTTATGCATTAAGTGATTTGCTCATGAAACCTGGTTTAGAGAATTTAAATTCACACCCACTGGCTGATTTTTTAGGTTGGTCGGGTCAGCTTACATTGTTCGTAGGATTAGAATTCGATGCATCAAGCATGCTGTATCAGCTTAAAAATACGTTTAATGGCCAAACCATTCGCTTATCCAAAGCCACTTTAATCGCACTCATTAATACGCTTAAACCAAATCAGGTAATATTAGCACCAACACTCTATGATTTAGAGAGCATTGCCTTACAACTTACCCCGGATATCAGGCAATTTACCCTTATAAAAAAACTTAATAATTCCGCGATAACGCTTTATCAAAGCATGCATCATGAACAATATGCTTGTGCTGAATTAACCTTAGATGACCTAAAAACACTGGATTTAAAATTTGATTATTTGATGTCATGTGACCCAATAAAGCAGGCTTCATTAGGTTGTGCATATGGTCACACACTTGATGATTTAACCAATACTTGTTTTGAGCATATGCATAACTTACTTTTACAAGATTGCACGTGTGCTACATGCACACTTCATTTAACCCAAGCCTATTTTCATCATTTATATCTACATACGCCTTTGTTAGCCAAGCGCTATTTGGCGATACATAATGTTCATTGTTATCAAAAGCATTTAGCCTGTCGCTCATTTACCTCTTGTTAAAATATGGCTATGATGTGACGCTTGTTCTATCACTTAAACCGCATAAACTTTAAATTTTAAGGAGCCCTTGCATGAGTTTGTTTATCAGTGAAGCCATTGCGGCCACTTCGGCCACCCCTGCACAACATGAAAGCACCATGTCTTTGATGATGATTGTGGCTATTTTTGTATTATTTTATTTCATGTTAATTCGCCCGCAAAGTAAACGCGCTAAAGAGCAGAGGCAATTGGTTGAGAGCTTGAAAAAAGGTGATGAAATCATGACACAGAGTGGGTTTCTTGCCAAAGTTATTGAGCTTGATGAGCAATATCTTAAAGTCGCGTTAAATGATGACGTTCAAGTGTATGTGCAACGCAATGCCGTCACAACTATCCTACCCAAAGGTACCCTCAAATCACTTTAAATAAAGTGTCTAGTTTAGAGAAAAGGATTATGCAAAATACTTACCCACGTTGGAAAAACGGACTCTTGATATTTATCGTGTTGATAGCCGTTATTTATGCCATACCCAATTTATATACAGAATATCCGGCCATTGAAATTTCTTCGACCATCACCCCTCAAATGTCGGTTGAAAAACAAGTTGCTCAAGCTTTAAAAGATGCGCACATCGCTTATTACAATATTGCGCATCAGGGCCCCAAAACTGAGGTTCGCTTTAAATCAACCGACACACAATTGCTAGCGCAAGATGTATTAAAAAAAACGCTGGGTTCTGATTTTACTGTGGCGCTAAATTTAGCACCAGCAACGCCTAGGTGGTTGAGTAACATAGGTGCTCATCCCATGAAGCAGGGATTAGATTTGCGCGGAGGCGTTCATTTTCTTCTAGAAGTTGACGTTGATAATGTAATTAACAAACGCTATGAAGGCCTGATGAAAAATATCGGCCAAAATATGCGCAAATCGCATATACGTTATAGTGGTATGCGTTACTTAAAAAATCAGGGTATTATCGTATATCTGCGTGATAA